>JGI24022J15233_10000043_pt1 | contig 40007 bp, 27 predicted proteins | sample Ectturendosymbi2_FD_15233 | JGI IMG/M metagenome (IMG submission 15233)
AGTGCAATCTACTAGACTGGCCGATCCGTTTGAGCTGTTGAACAGCTCTCTAGCGCAATCGGCGGAGGAGCTAGGGCGTTGGTAAGGCAACCGAAAACTGCCGCCAAGGTGTTAAAATGCTGAAAAGACTTGGCAAGTCTGTAATGTAACAAAATTTTTGTTCTTGAGTTTTGGGTTTATTGTGAGTAACATGACAAGTAGGATAGCTTCTTTTTGCCATTTTGTCTCGTGATACCTGGCCTAGGGCCCAGTACTAGATAGAAGTATTTCGTTCAAGTTTTTATTGGAAACTAGACTAGAATCTGAGTCTTTTGAGACTTTGATCAACTTTCTAGCATTTCTGGTTAAAAAGTTATGGCCTAAAATAAACAAATTAATTACGTGATTATGGAATTAATAAATTATTTTGTTGTTTTTAGGTCATACCGTTTGAACCTCCCACCGTGGCAGCAAGTTATCCAAAGTCTTAAAAGACTTGGATTTTAGCTTAGTTCCCAAAAACATTTTGAATGAAATACTACCATCTAGCAATGTGGGCCCAGGTCCAGATGAAGTGGGCCAAAAAGACCTGGAACTACTTCACTTATGACATTACTCACAAAAAATCTGAAACCCAAAACCAAAATTTTTTTTTCATTGCAGACTTGAAGACTTGCTAAGTCTTTTAAGCATTTGAACAGCTCTCTGTCATATTCACCTGGCGAGTTATGCAATTGCTAAGACACGTGAAAACTGCTGACTTAGGCTGAAATGATCAGCAGCGAAGGTGTTAACATCTGTAATCCATTATCTGGACTACTCCGTCAGGGCAAGCTTAGCAGTGGTTGCTAAACATTCTCTTGTAACTGCACTACAAATTAGATGCTGTCTGAACAACAGGATATTCAAAATGTGTAAATTTGGTCATAAGCCCAAAAGTGCCTTGCTTCTTCTATGCAGTACAAAATATGAGACGTCCATCCCAGATAACCACAATACAATTTTTTTCACAAAAATCACTACACAAAATACATAGATCAAGAGGAAGTCAAACGTCTGGACATGTGCAGCTAGGTATAGGCTAACTTCATGTTCAATACTCCAAGCAATGAAAACTGATGTTTTGTGCTCAGGTTTATTTCTGATGATTTCATATTTTAATTTGAGAGGGAGAGCTTGAGGCTTTGTTTGGCCAGATAAGGTTTAGGGCCCCAAAAGTCTCCTAGTGGTGATGGGGCTATAACAGAGTAGTTCATAAGAGATGTTCAATATTGAGCAATAATAGTTAAGTCACAGTAATGACCCACACAAGCGACTCATATCGCAGTTCATTTGCGCAAGAAAACTAGTTTCGTGTCTAACACATCTTCAGTCCTACACAGCCAGTGAAAAGGTTACTAGCGGTTACTCGCTAACTATTATTGCTGAATAAGCTTGAATCATCACAAGAAGATAAAGCAGGACTAGGCAGGAGATTCCTCAAACAGCTTGCTGCAATGCTAGAGCTCGTCTTGTTGCAATCTAGAGCAAATCACTTTAAATGTATTGGATAATTGCATGAAAGTGTCTGACAAATTAGTTATGTGAGTAACCAATTTTATCTGTAGTACATTATCAAAGTATTTTATTTGTATATCAACCTGTATGTTAGAATTTGCCTGAAATGGCTGATATATGAGTCCAATTATAGCATCTAAATAGCTTCTGGTCATTTGGTGATCAATCTTTCTGCCTAACATTTTTGTTTTTTTGATATGATATGCTAGTGTTGTGTTAATTTAATTTAGACCACCCTATTTTATTTTTTATGCCCTCTAGTTAGTTTAAAAATTGAAATCAATTTTTATTTTTTTATTACCAAAATTATGCTTTTTGGTCATAACTTTTGAACCAGACATGCTAGATGGCCCGTCAAAGGCTGTAAAAACTCAGATTATAGCCTAGTTTCTACTAAAAACTTCAGTCAAAGAATTGGCTCTTGCAGTTGGGCATGTGGGCCAAAAATGCCTAAACATACTCCACTTATGATGTCACCCACAAAAAATCCAAAAACTTATAATTTTTTAAAAATCCATTACACCAGCACAGAAGGGGAAAATGTGTTGATACACTTCAAAAAGTTCAATGCTTTCATTTGCAAGCTTATGTTTGATGAGAAAAATGTGATTTTGAAGTTAGATGATGATTTTCGTAGTATTCCTTTCACATAGTTGACCACAAAAATTGCCCTTCATGAAACCTTAACCGATTTTAAAAAAATTTAATTTTCTGAAATCAGCATGAGAAGCTTTTTTGAATATCTATTAAATTTGTGTGAAATCTGAGATATTGGGTGACAAAGTCTGTTTTTTTAGATCACATGACATGGAATGACCCGTAAGGTCTTTCTATGACTGATGTTCTTTAGCTGTATGTCAACACAAAAAATAGTGCTTGATGATCAAGCTTTTTCTGAAACTGCTATTGCAATTGAGCTTTGCAGTTATATGTATTGACATGGCTCTAATATTTCATGCAGGTAAGTCTAGAAGTAGCTCTAGCTTTTATTCAGTTTTTGATGTTCCTGTTTCATAGTGAAAGAAAAATACTGAAATTTTGTTTGTCACTAAAAACTTGCTATGTTAAACGTTTTATCCCATTTATTGACAAGAATACTCAGATTTTCTTAAAGATGACCAATTTTACCTAGATCAATTTCCAGTGGTATATGAGCAGCTTAGGTTTGTGTGTGAGTGAAGCAGTAAACTTACCACTGATTTTTGTGCTTTCAAAGGGTCTTGTGATTTTGATGATCGAGATTGGCTATGTGGTTATAGTCAAGATTCTGATGATACTTTTGACTGGCAATCTTATAATGAGGATGGTAACACCTACATCACTGCAGAAGCCATTCAACACACTGTTGGTGGAACAGCAAGGCTGACCAGTCCTGTGGTCAAGCAACAGGTGCTGATGTTATCTTATCAGTGTGGCATTGTGTTATGGCAGTATATACTACTTGAAAAGAACAGTAAAAACTGCTACAGGTCGGGTGCAGATGCTTTGTGTGAGCAGAAACAAGATTGTTATGAGTTACTAACATCCATGTAACTCTGGGGTTGCATTGCATTATTCATAGCAGCAGTGCTTAAACTGTTTCAGGTTGCGACTCTTCTACATTGACAATTTTTTGTAGAGATCCAATGTATAATACATATGGTGTATTGAAGCTTTTAACTGCTGTTTCAGCAAGCTCAATTAACTTACTCCCAAGTTGCACAGATAGGATAACATCCTCTGCAGCACAATTTGCAGCTAAGGAGTCCAAAATCCATATGTTTCCAGCATGTAAATCCTCTGGAAAATATTTTTCATACTAGTGTGATAAATAAGATGCTGGATGAGTGCTTCCACAATTTATTTTTTGTTTCTTTAATTTCATGCAATCATTTCCACTTACCCTATACACTTGCTTATTAGCCACATCCGCAGATAAGCCGGAGCAGAAATTTTAGCCATATACTGAGAATCAAGGGTGATTCATGAATAAGCCGCAGGTCAATTGACCTTTTCACTGGTGAAGACCCTGCGCGATCAATCAACCACAAAATATTGATTTTTACAGCCAAATGTAATCAGGGGCGCATCTAGGGGGTCTGTTTGACTGTCATAACAGGCCCCTTTCTACCGCAAGTACGCAGCATTAAAGCCGATGAAATATCAAACGCTGCCACTGCAAGTCCCTAATGCGGGTGTTTTAGAACAGGCAACAGCATTTCCCTTCTAACGTTGCATAGTACTATTACGAATCAACAATGTCCCTGCCATGTCTAAATACTGCCTGTGCAATGGCATGAAACAATTCACGTTTTTGAACACTTTAACTTGTTATTGCGCCGAACGGAATTTCCTCTGGCAGTGCCAACTCCAATGCAAGCAAAGCTGTCAGAAGCTCGTATACCGCCACGCAGAGCTGTTTTGTAATATTTCGCTTCATGGCAAGAGGACACAATGTCCAATCGCAATCTTTTTGTTTTGCAGGTACGGCTTAAGTTTTATCTGCTGTTTACACCTACTAGGTTAGCACCAATTCAATCAAGTAGGCCTTCTTCAGAATCACGCCAAGTAACACGGATTCGTTTCAAGTGAAGCTATATTTTTAGGGTGAATTTCTCATAATTAAAGGTGCGACAGCTAGCCTCAGAAATTGTGGTCGCATTATCTAAACAAAATATCAGTCAAGCGTCGTATTTCAAATATAGACTTTTTAGAATTGAGCAGTTGACGATGTTATTTTCTGCGCAGAAAGCCCAATATTGATTTCGAGTAAGTCACTTTCACATTACGACATAAAATCATCAGAGCAATTGCAACTCAATTGATCTTTTCCACAGTGATTTTGCAAGTATATTTATAACACTGTCTCTATGATAGACAGCGCTAGCTACAGACGCAGTTGTGCAGCTGGTTGTCGGCTTCGATTTTATAAGTGTATGTACATATGGATAAACAGCACTCATTGCTGTATGGCTGACATTTGCTGAATTTTCGACAAGCTAAGTATATCTTTTCAGCATTATGTTCATAGAAAAAAATATCGATTGTGGTTTAATAAATGTGCTGTGACCAGAAGTAATGATAATTTGTAAATCTCTCCTTGTGTGGTTTGACAATGAGATCAGTATTTACCACTATCTATTCTAAATAGTTGGTTACGCTAGGCTACTAGCCAAGTTTGATTGGATTTTAGGTAGAGCTCGACCGATGCGCTTTTTTGGGCCGATACCGATGCTTTTATTTTTCATAACCGATGCCGATATTTTGCAACACTCAAACCACAGTTGAAAGACAATACTTCAGTGCGACGAAGAAGCATATAGCATGGAATTCTGTGCAAATGTGGGTCACTAAGATAGCCACAAACCACGGCTTTGTTCGCAGGCAGACATCTGCTAACCGCGCACAACCTGACAGCAAATGTTACATCATAGACCGGTTTATTGGGATAATTGCGGAGTGATCTGAATATTGCGCACTACTTGATGCAGTCGGAGGTCTGCACGTCGTAAGGAACAGTAGGGCTTACAGACAATTTGTGTTAATTAATCAGAGATGAAGTAGCAACTTGGAAAAACACTCCGTGCAGAAAACTAGCGTAGCGGCTTTTCTTTTGCGCAGCAGTCTGTACACAGTATTGTGCACTACTTGATGTGGTCGAAAGGCTGTTCACTGTAAGGAACAGGACAGAATTTACAGTAATTAATCAGAGGCGAAGTAGCAACTTGGGTTTCTGAACACTGTGCAGAACAATAGCATAGCAGCTTTTATGAACAGCTATTGCCAACACATGTCGGCGGAATTTTTCTGATATGATATATTGGTAACATCGCCACATCAGTTGATACATATCAGTATGCCAATGCATTGGTCGAGTTCTAGCAATGAGTTAATTACTCATGGCATCTCTCACTACATTGCATGTGTCAGGTATGGTTTCTTGCTATTATGCATGTGATGAATCCCCTGGTCATCATGTTTAATGTTTACATATTAAATTTATATATTTTGGAACTTGAGTTTTGTGGTTTTAATGGAAGTCATTCAAGGGTTTATTGTGGGTTACACTCTTTCAAAAGTTTAGATTCATCTTTGTTTGTCAATTATAGGGTTGGGGCCCAGGGCCAGATGAATGGGCCAAAAAAGCCTAAATCTAACCTTTTTATGACATCACCCACATACAAATTAAAATCGAGAATTTGCCAATTTTAAATATAAAGTACAAGACTTTCCACATCTTCAGAAGGTTTTTAAAACAGCTCTCTAGCTCAATCGGCTGGCGAGTTATGGCCTTCAGCCAAAATGGCCAAGGTTACCTTTTGCAAGACTTGATTTTTATCGAAATTTAAGTTTTTTTGCCATAACTTTTGAACCAGAAACGCTAGATGGCTAATCAAAGGCTCTAAATACTTGTACTATAGCGTAGTTTCCAATAAAAACGTTGAGTCAAAAAATTGGTTCTTGGCATTGGTGCCCAGGGCCCAATGACCTCAGCTGAAAAGGCCTAATCCTACCCTGCTTGTGATGTCACCCACAAAAAGCCATTAAATCAAAAATTTTCTTATGTTTTAAATATCCAAACCAGAAGACTTGTTGCATCTTTTGAGGGTTTGAACAGCTCACTAGCACAAATCCAAGCTCAATTGGTTGGCGAGTTAGGGCACTGCAAAGTGACCCTAGAAATGTGGCTCACTCGAGCTGTCCTGGAGCAAAGGGGTGTTAATGTTTTGTCGCATATGCAATAAATAACATGTCAATAACCAGTTACTTGATGTGCAGTCTCGTCAACAAAGTTCAAACTATACAAACAGTTTGTTTCCAGATTATGCAGACAAAGTAATAGCCTATTGTTCAAGCTGAAACTGCTACTTAATATACTCAACAGTCATTATGTATTGATAACATTGTTTTGTTGAAAAGTGCTGGTTTATAGGATGCAACCTATTTTGAGGCCTATAAATCATTTACTATTTTGGGTAAGGTTGTTGGCTGGTTTTGTTGTAGTAGACGCAGTATCTTGTGCTTGGCTGAAAATAAGTAGGTGTGTCTGCTTCCATTTGATTGGTGTTAAGTGGCAAATACAATGCCATTTCATTCAGTTGATGTTCTGCAGGAGACAGGCAAATCTGCATGTGCTGTGAATACTTTTAGTGAAACTGCTGATGTGCAAATCTGTGCTGTATCCTTTGCAGTCTTAGTGAGACAGACAGGGGTTAAGATGAGTGCAATCCAGGTCAGGGTGTTTGCTGATTGAAAAATTTCCAAGTCAAGAGGAGACATATGTTGCCTTTTTTGCAAAGCAGATACTGATGATCATTAAATTTATCATTATCTGGTGACTGGCTGATTCTGGACTGTGAGTTAGCTAAACACTTTCCTTGCCATGTGGATTTTGCCAAAACAGTTGTAAGATCCCAAGAAGTTTTAGTGTATTTTTCACCATGTTTGTTTATTTAACAAAAATAATGCAAATGAAACTGCAAAAAAATCAAACATGCACACAACCAGTGGTTGCTTGGGGCCTACCCATTGAATCATCAGCATGACATTTTTTCATCTGTCATCAAAACAGTTATAAACTTTGCAAAATGGCATCATTTCCTCTTTCTGCAAGCAATCATTCATAAAAAAGCAATAACGGCCAAAGAATGACCAGAAACCCTCAGAACTTTTACAATAATGTGATGGCCAGCACAACCTCTGTCTACTTTTCCCTTTCAAGTTTCAAATAGTTTCTTGTACCAGAAACATGTGAGACCACTTCAAAACCACATAGTCAGTGCAACAAACAAGTCTCAAGACACACAAATCTCACACACATGTGAATTCACACACGTGACAAGGGAAAAGGTCCGTCGTTGGGACTTAGTCACATTTGGTGCCAAGATGTGTTGATCTGCACAGCTTGCCACCCTGTACATGTTGCTAAGTATGCAGATCTACATAGCTTGGTACTGGAAATTTTAGACATATTTTAATCCAGTGTGTTTTATTATGTTGTCAATGCAACTTTTATAGTGTAAACAAGGATTGTTTCACATCACAGTGTACTTAACCAATGCATGTGCTATATTCTAAGCAGGTCAGTAGGGTGAGAGTTCTTGGATCTTGGCATCCCTCAAACCTTTTCTTTGCTGAGCATTGGAAAAACGAGGTGTTTGGGTTTGAGTTAAGATTGCAGTACAATTACTCAATGCAGTCAGGTCTTGAATTAATAGCATTCTGCATCAATGTACAATTTCTTGCTTTTATATACGTTACCAGCCATTGTTTAACTTTGAAGCTATACCAATATTGACACTTGCTAATTTGAACAAGGGTTTGCTTTTTACTTTCTCCAGTGCAAAGTATATACCAAATGGCTGATACAGGTTTAGTTCTATGCAAATTGCTCAATAAGCTTTTTATTTTTTAGCAATAACAACTTTTTCCCGCTTATTTCTTAACAGTAGTGTGCTCAGAAATTAGAGGTAAGGTTGGCACTGGCTGAAATTTGTAGAGTTGCAGTTTGAACAGATGTGAACAAAGGTTCCAATTTTTGTAAGTGTGGGGCAGATACACGTCAATTGTAACTTTTGCGAGTGGAGTTGAGACGCTGGTTGCACTCATGAGGATTGGTTGCCAATGACATATGAGTATTGTGCAGGTTTCCACTTGCTATGTACTGTTGTTCTCTTTCCTTGTAAATATTAGGTTTTTGCTGTAGTAGAAAACGGTGTGAAGTTAGATATACGACATGCAGTTACATATGCTTTGCATCAGGAAACTGAAACTGAACTTATTATTTCCAAGCACTTTGCTATTCACGTTATCAGTGTTTTCAGTCCATCCAGAGTTTGCGATGCGGAATAAAATTCGATTTTTTTTAATCAAAACCTGTGATTTGTTGATATCCTTGTATGATTGTTTGTTCTTCAGTTATGGAGATCAACCGATATGGCTTTTTTGGGGCCGATACCAATATATTGGCCATTCATGGACCGATGCCGATAACCGGTATTTCCAAAATTGTTAAATCTTGTTTTCTGCTTCATTATCAAAAATACAGTGTATTCTATGCCTTACCTTTTTTCAGAAACTTCAAAAATCAGGATTTATGAGCTAAAATTTGTGAAATGGCAGCAATTTTAATATTTTCCTATGATTTTTATTTAATCTGATTAATAATGATGCGTTAGTTTTGGCTGCAACAGCCGACGCCTGCTCCATGGTTCTTGTCTGCTTGTTTATGAAAACGCACCTGTTAGTGTTGCTGCAAGATAACTGTCTTGACTTGGTTCGTTGTGCTTTTTTGCGCAAGTTGTCTGCATGTATGAGGAATATAGCAGCGTTTTGTCCACACATACTGAGGCCGATTTTATCGGCTGTTTTGACCGATACTGATGTATTGGTGAAACCCAAGTATCGGCTGATAATATCGGCCAGGCCAGTATATCGGTCTGTCTCTATGTGATATAATGCATACAAGAGCAGGCAAGCACACTATTTACAACTGCTGAAAATTTGCATGATCCAAGGTACACAAAGAATCAAATTAAAGACGCATGTGCAATGTAATGCGCAATGACTCACCAAATGTCACAGGTATGATTAGCATTTACTTCAATTTTCTTTGTTTTCAAATCGGGTTTTGATTTACAGGATACACATTGTTTTTCGTTTGACTACCGCCGGGTCAGTTTACGTGATAAACCAACCAATACTACTTCAACAACAGAAGAGCAATCACTTCCTGCTGAACTGCGTATCTATGTGCTGGATGTAGACAACAGTGTTTCGATGCAACCAGTTTGGATTAGTCCAAATGTTAACCAAAGTGACTGGCTTACTGTGTATTTGGCAGTGAATCCTCAATTATATCAAGTATGAAGTGTTTTGAACATATATTTTTTTTCAAAGCTAGTGTTACATATGAAGCCAACACATCTATTCAAAGTTTCTTGTAAAATAGTACTTAATTTTTTTATTTCTGGAAATGTTGTTCATCTGTTTACTTAAAGAATGCCCCGCTGAGACTGAGATTGCCCCCGCTGTATCTTGCAAACATGCACATTCATAACATCTGACACGCAAATCAATATCACATTGTTATGAAATAAAGCGCAGGCCACCAGCATAGGTTAACAGTACCACTAGCTCAGTATGACGTGGAATATGCAAGATTGTGATTTCTGAAGTTTGAAAACAGCGGTGGAAAATATGTAATTACTCAAAATCCTGCTGGAAATGATATCGGGTTAAAAAAGGAGGTATTTTTTCTCGTGGATAGTTGTTATTTGAAAAATAAGTTTTTTTGTATTTTTTTTTATGACATCAATTTAATTTCCTATACAATGTATTACTAGACAGATAGCAGTTTTGTTGCAATACGTGCAAGTAATTGTTAAAGAACAAGCGCTTTGGTGGTTTCTGAGAAACGGGCACTCTCCCGGACGAGTTATTTAAAAGATATTCTATTCAAAGTGTTACCTGAATGGCGTATGCCAACTTGAAACACTTCACAAATTCGGTGAAAGTGTTTTCAGTTCTATGGACGGATATTTTGACTCGAAACTCTTACATATTTTCTCCTGTGGACTGAAGAAAAATCGGTATAATTGTCTAAGGTCAGTCAGTTGACCCGGAAAAACATCATTGAAATTTAATTAAACCTATATTACTTCTATTCAACCATGTGATGTTTCGAACATTTTGGTTGAACCAACCTAAAGAGTTACTCGTTTACCAATTAGCGGAGCGTCATTCTTCGTCGCAGTGGGTAATGCCCGCAAGAGCCAAGCTAAGTTCCGCATTCGTTGCATGTTGGACGTGGTTGGTTTTATTGTGCGATGACACAACCTAAAGAGGAATTTAATGACCACTGCTGTCTGTGTCTCAGACGTTAAACATACTGGTAGACTGGAAAAGGTTCTGCTGATATACGCTTTTCAGATTTGGCAACAGCGCTGTTAAATATATATCTGGCTTTTTCTAAAACTTCCTGTTATCGTTTGCTAGCTATGCGTCTACAGCTGGTTTGGAAAGGCTGTGTCAAAAGCGATTTCTTAATTTAATATTTTCGTATAAAACGCGCCCTGTGGAGGCAGCATTCGTGATTGCAATACGGCTGAAATTTTCTTTCGTACGCATCGACAGAGTGGGATGTAGGTCAGTAAGCTAGCGACCAACCCATTTCTGTAATGTTCAGGTCGTTTTTGAAGCAGTTATCCTGCAAGCATTACCTGGAATCGTTGCCATTGACAACATCAAAGTCAGCTCATCGGCTTGCGGTAAGATTAAGTGTGTATTTGTTTATCATGGCGTCCATTGGTTTATCAGCAGAAAACGTTTTTGTTTAAATTGATAGCTTAAGGCGTTTGATTTTATCAAGGATAAATTACGCTTCCATTGTTGCTATTTGGTGTCAAATATGCACAGTTCAACCACATACTAAAGTTGTGTTATCTGACTCATTCTTGTTCGTAGATCATGCACCATATTTTCTGCGTTTGGGTGACAAAGAAGTGAATGCTGGCCAAAACCAAACTCTGCAGTGTTTGTTGTGGGGATCTAACAGCTCTGGAACTGCTGTGAAATTACAGAAATCAACGGGAGAAATGAAACTACCGCAACAAATTCAGGAATATGACGAACACATAGGAGCTACTTTTGTGTAAATGCTCGATATAATTTTTTGGACAATTGACAATAAACGCATTAAGTGCATTTCATATTTTTAACAATATAGCTTGTGAAAATCATTTTGATGTAACACATATTCAGCTTCAGCATTTGAACAGGTGGATGAGTAGTTGCAACAATTCCATTTTGTTCGTGATGATGTGGTAGTGTGCCTATCAACTGCTGAAAGCAACGATTTTGCAGTTAAATATTTTGGCACTAATTTTAAGGTTTACTGGAGTTACCAAGCAAGACAGTGGAACTTACAGATGTTTGTCAAGCAATCACACCAGAGTCGGAGTATCTAATTACGCGCAACTTTCTGTGCAAGGTAGGTGCAAGTACTGTAGACTGACATCCTTTGAAAAAATGACCTTTGCTTTCTTGGAAAAGGACACACCTCATTTCTTTTATAAGCTGACGTCCGGGTTTCATCCTGTGGACGTTATGAGCAAGTTGTCTGGTGTTTAATAAATAAATAGGGCATGTTACGCTTCACGAAAAAATCAAAACTAACGTTTTAGTTAATTAGGCGCTCTTTTTCGGATTTACTTTGTTGTGAGTGTTTGGGACTAGGGCTCTTCAATATCATTAGTGCTCTGCATATCCGTTTATTTGTTGTTGTTGAAACCAGATAGTGTTTTATTTTATGATTGGTTTAAGTAGATCTAAAACGAACCGAATAGGCAAGAACATTTTATACTGAAATTTCTTGTAAGAAGTCAGCGATGTTTAATGAACTTACGTGATACCTACGTTGACAATTTACTTTTTCGTTTTGAGTTGGTCACACTTCCTAGTACACTAAGAATTTGTTACTATTTTTTCGGAAAGAATGTGTGTATTTGAAAATGTGAAAATAGTTGTGTTTTTGTTAGCCCTTTTTCCCATTGTTGATGTATGTAAAGGAACGTTTTTATGAGGCAAAACGTTGGTTTGTTTTTAGTTTTTGTTATTGTTAGATCTGTTCCTAGGATCACGGTTTCGATTCATCTGCGGACGTTTTGTTCAAAGAAATTGGCAGCTTTGTTGTATTGTAGTTTTTTACATAATGGATGCTTTCTTCAAAGCTCAGAACCAATTTGTTTGCAAAAAATGCGTAGTTAAAGCGCAGTATCAATAATAAGCCAATGCTGATTGCTGAGCCGGATGAACAGCAACAAGGCTTGCCCCTTTAGTTTTTTGGAATTTTCGGTTTGTGGCATTCGCTAGCAGGCCTAAGACGTAAATGTTTTGTTTTGCTTAGAGTTAGACGATGTAGGTTAAAAGGTAACTTGAATGTTCCCGATCATTTTGATGATGTTGGGTACCTGAAAATAACTGCTTTCAGAGCTCTTTCCAAGGACGTGCGTATCCCACTACGTTGAATGTCACTATTTGAAGAATTTTTCTCATCTTTTTATCACCAGCATATGACGCCAGATGGTGGAATGGAACATCTTTAGAAAATTAACAGAAACCAATATTTATACTACTTTCACTCCAGTTCAATTGCATTATAAAAAGACCTGCCCTCCAATGGTTTGCTTCAGGCTAGACTTCTCGCCTGCTGAGACCTATCAGATACTGTTCTCAGAAACATGCTTTCCAAAGTTTACTTTGCTTTAACTTGCGCAAAATGTCGCTACAAGTTCGAAATATACTCTAGTGGGAAATCGACGCTGCGCTGTAGAAAACACACATTACCACTTGGTTTTAAGCACTAGATGTGTGGCAAACAAATTTATTTTGTAGGTTACACCTAAAGCGGCATCGTTTTATCATTAGCGCAGATTGCAAGAACGTTATGTTATCCTGTATTTGGATAAATGGAAGACGTGTGATTAATTATGTTTTCACAATTTTTCTGACCCAAAGATGTTTTTACTAATTGCAGTACCTCCAACCCCGCGAAGAGGGCCGAAAATCGTCAAAGCGGGTCCAAATGGTTTCATTATCGAACTTAACGCAGAGGATATCATTGGCGATGGCCCAGTTGTGCAGAAGATTCTTCGCTACCGGCCTTTTTATGGTGATTGGTCAGGTATGGTTTAAATACAGTTATATCCCTCTGTGGCAATGATCACGAACTTGCCTGAGGACTTGTGGTAGTCAAACACATTTCAGTATGAAATCTCCATCGATTCTCACTTGAATCAATCACTGAGAACCAGTTTTTCAAAGATTTTTATTTAATTTTTTAACTGATTCTTGGTCGATTTTTACGCTGGTTTCTAATTCAAAGTCTGTTCTCGTATGCATTCTCGAGTGGAATTTAAGCCAGGTATTTTCTGTTTTGAATATGTTTGCTATACTGTTTACGTTTGCTAGACAAAGGCTAACATCACTTTGTGAAACGTTCCTCTGACCGACGCCTAGTGTTGCTTGATCAAGAAAAAGGTGTTGCAACGAAAAGTTGGTGTACCCAATTAGTACTTCGGCCATGTAACTTTTTCCAGACGCTTGCCATTCATTACCGATTTTTAATATTTTTACTGGATGTGAAGATGCCAAACATCGAATAAATCACAGTGGCTGTTATGACGGCCTTAGAATTTAATACTTGTTAGATTGCTCTTAAAGCAGTCAGCTCCTAGTCATTTTATTTATACCAGTGGTTCTCAAACTTTTTGTCGCTGCGGACCCCATTCACTGCACCCACAACCGCTGCGTGCCACTTCATTTGATCGATTATTGAGAAATTAGATTTGATCACTTCTTAGCGTGAGCACCTCAAGCGCCCTGGTAAAACGCAAATTTCAGGCTTCGACCTGCCGCCATTTGCCGCCACTAGGATCAAATAAAAATGGTCAATCGACTTGCAACATGGACATGCCAGACTACAGTTGTGGTGCGATTAAGCTGAATAATGGCCCAAATGGGCGGATAAAAATCAACCGATTTTCTTGATTGGATTTTAGGTTTACGATTACAGACCCCTAAAACACATTCATGGACCCCTAAGTGGTTCACAGACCCCAGATTAAGAACTCCTGCTTTATACGATATTTTGTGATTCTCTTTGAGATTGAAAACTAGCTGAGAAAGCCACTAAGTTGCTTTTCTTTAGGCTGCAACAAAAAGATACTTGACCACTATGCAAAAATTTCATTATTTTGACAGAGGTTCTTGTTTTAAATTTGTTGATGATTGATTTAGGCGATTAAGTATTGCCTCGTACAGCTCGACAGGATGAAGGTTGCTTCTGGAAAACTCAAAGCAGAATCTCGAGATTTTTGAAGACAATCTTTGTGAGAGTCCTCCTTAATTAATCGGCTCATCTGAGAAAAACATACGTTCTAGAAAGAGCCCTTCAACCCACCAAATATCACACGCACAAGTGGATTGTTCATGTGAACCTAAAAATGATTAGATTTCTACACCACGAGGGAGGTTTCAAAAAATGCGTCAGCCTTGATCTGGAGTAGCACTGAACCACGGAGTGACACAATAGTGACAGTTTTAAGGAAGGTGTACCAAACATTGTGCACTGTGATAAGTTTCATTTGTATCCCTCTTTACATGAAACTTAGCTTAAAAAAAGAATTTGTTAGGGCACTGGATACGGATGGTGAGCATTGTTAGTTCGTACATTCAGTTTTAGCTGAATTGTGACGAAATTAACGCTGGAGTGTTCGATGGGTCTCGTGTTCGTATCTTTGCCAAGGTATTAAAATAACAGGAATAAATAACTGTGGCTGTTTATTGTGGCAGTTAAACGAAACTTTTTTGGTAATACGAAGTTGGATAACTAGGAAGTTTTGGTTACCGCAAAGCTGTTAGCTGTTTACACCCCTGTGTGAAAATAAGTGCCAAGCATCGTTTCCTTAACAGTTACACGATGAACTCTTTGATAATGTCGGGGTTGCCAGCGATGGGCAAGGCCGGCAATTCGATTAGGACTTCATGACAATGAAACAAAACTTCCAAAGCAATGGGACAAACGCATGATGATGGATGAACTGTTAAGAGCATCAAGAAAGTTACAAAACTTACAAGCGCAATACCTGCAGACGCCAATTCTTGCATGGATAGTAGGGTTGCGGAGACGGAGGTAAAATTTCCCGCCTCAGACCTTTCCAAAATTTCCAGCACCGACTCCCGACTACGACTCCTCAACGTAAAGAGAATGAAGTTTGGCTGTCAACAATTTTGTAGCAACTTGCACACAATGGAAATCGTAGTAGTCGTAAGAATTCTCTGTTTCAACAAAGTTTCCAAAGAAATTGTACTGTACCATTTCAACAGGATTCCCAACTTAGGAGTGTGATATAAAAAATGATCCAATTGGACTACCGGAGTCGGACAAAAAATCAGACTCCGACACTTAGTGTTGTTAGAAATCCGACTCCGCCCAAAAACCTCCGACTCCTTGCGACTCCGACATCGACTCCGCAACCCTATTGGACAGAACATACTTGTATTTTGTATGCCATTCCAGTTGACTGTCTATGATGGGTTCGGCAACCTTGCAGACTAAAAAATCAATTTGACCCGTTTCCTACGAAAAAAGAGAACATAGGGAGCCCCAAAATCTTTGTGATATATAAAATGAAAATAACGCTTCATGTGTTTTATTTGTGTGCTACGGATAAAAACGGTAGTATGGAGAGGTGAGAATTCAGTGAATCGTTTGTAAGTTTTTAAAAATATTACAGCATCACCATGATCTTCAAATGTAGAATCAGATTGAAAAGACAAATTAACTATGTATAAAAAAGTTTAAAGTGAATACTCATTATTCATTTCCGAGAGTCACAGGGAGCAATTATTCATTTCCAAGAGTCACAGGGAGCAGAAGCAGAGGAATAAAAGATCCCACGTACTGCTCCAGAGCCACTGATTGCCGCACCCTTGTCTGCAAAAATTACTTTCTGCAGGAGGTGGATCCTCCAATGCAGTGGTTCCCAAACTTGTTCGAGCCGTTACCGAAAACAAGGTAGCAATTATGTCTTATTACCCTCAATATTTCGCAGTGATCGCTCATAATACAGAGCAACATTGTGGATTCGCGTTACCCCTTTGGTTCCGCGTTACCCCTGAAGAATCGCATATTACCCCCAGTTTGGGAACCACTGCTGTAATGGACTGGCACTCATCGAATCGTTCTTCGGAAAGCATGAAATTCATCTATAATGTGCCTGATTTGTCAACCTGCCTAAAAGGCTGCAGCACCGCCGACGAATAAACCACGTGATTTCGCTTCAGGAGTGCACAAGCGCGGAAAACAAAATGTTGAATTGCACGAAATCTTTAGCTTTAGGAAGAAAGCCAATATCATACTGCTGCTGAACTGCCCAAATTAGTTGAGATGAAGAAGATGAAGTGAGTATAATAAATAAAAAATCACTTACCTGTGAAGTCACCACAAACGCATATTATCTAGAGCAGGGTTTCCAAACTGTTTTGCCAGAAGGTCGCATACGCTATTACATAACAGTTCGAGGGTTGGGCATCTTGGTAAATGTGATTGTTTCGTGATATGTTGCATGCTAGCAAAACGTAAATATGTTATCTTTTCATTACTGACAAAATGTCGTTGCGGCCGAGTTGCTAAATGAATTCATTGAAATGTGCCTTTTTGCTCCCAGCGCTCAGGTGTTTTTCTCATCTTGATAATGCTCCATTTCAACGTCAATTCGTGTGTACCGCACACATCGGTTTTTTATTTTTTGTGGTTTAGCTCGTCATGCGATATACTACTGAGATCATCATTTTTCCAATAAGTGGTGCTGACATATGACTTTGCGGGGCCTAGAAATTAATTGTCCATTTGTAGCTACGCGTGGAGAACTTATAAAACGATAGGTGACGCCTCAAAAATGTAGTTTATTTCGTTGCACCACCACGTTATGCCCATTGTTGTATTGCTGCTATTTTATATTTTTTCCCACACACTGGACTTTGTATTCGGGATCTTGCCGGTGAGTTCGTGCGATTCTCCAATGCGCGCAAGTCATCCACTTGTCTGTTCAGTAACATAGCATTCAGCTATATGCTTTATGGCGCAATGCAAATGTTAATTCGTGCAACCGTGACGTCACCATCTGTACGTCATCCACGTAGCCTCACATCTGTTTCGACTTTTTCTTGCATGTGCGACTTTTTTAGCTGTGGGGTGAAATCAAGGCCTCGTAGATATTTTCTAGGAGGTCTTGGTAAAATGAAATAGCATCACTTTTTGTTGATGTAAGTGCCAGAGTGCCCACCCTAAACTGAAAGCTTTTTTCGTGAATTCTGTTGTAGATCTACTTAGTGCCGTACAAACATGTGAACATGCGTCGTTGTTTTTCTCTCAGATGTTCATCACATTACAACCTCTCAATATCAGTTGTGGCATTTGCAACCAGACACGAAGTATGAGCTCACTGTATCGTTGGTGCGGCCGGGTTTGGGTGGTTCCGGACCACCTGGACCCATTCTTGTACGCAAAACGAAATGCGACGTGCCAGCTCGTGCAGTTCAGGGCATTGAGTTCAAACGTGTAGACTCCACTCAGCTGAGATTAGTCTGGGATGTAAGTAACTTTGCGTAGTGCGACACATCACAGTTGGTGATAAGTAGTTGGCACCTAAATAGTGGAAAATATTGTGTATTGCTTTCTCATCGAGTCTTTCCCTGGTGTTAATTTGCCGCACTCCTACAAGCACATGCGTCTTTTCCATAGAATGTGGTTGACTGAATAAGTACATTTGCATACTTATTTTCCTTTTTTGCATTCGAATCAGTTGCTTCTATCAGATTAGGTATTTGTACTCCGGGTTTAAGAAATGAAGCAAGTTACACGACATCAACCGAAATTCCGAATGGAAAGAAAAATTCTAGTTTGCCACGAAAAAAGTCTGTTTTGCCGCGATGTCGCCCGTGTGAGCGACGGTAGCGTTTTAACCTACAAATACATTTTCAGATACCGGACTTCAGTGTGACCCAGTGCCATCATTTCACCTACGTTGTCAAGTACAGGAAATACGTTAACGCTTCTGCCAGTTCTCCACCTATCTCAGAATATAAGATGGCTGAAATTAAGGTTTTTTGCTTGTTCGTTTGGAAAGATTCGTTGTTGCCTTTGAATGTGCTTTTTAAGACTCACAATTACTTGAATAAACAATAAACTACTAAACCAGCTACAATGTGTAGCTAGGTTACATTGAACTTTGAGGCTGGCATCGACATTTCCAAGAAAATCTCAGAACCCTGCAACTGTGAAATGAGAAAATCAGTGGAGGTGGTGAAAAAAATTATTTTGCAATATATGTTTTAGAAACCAACGAACGACTTGAAATCAGTCCAACACTTCGACTAAGTTCTAGCATTTCAAACTCCAATGATCATAAGTTTGGATTGTGCTTTCACAATTGTATTATGTTTATTAGTTTGTCTATGCAGCTGGCATTTAGAATACCCATAATAAGATGAGGCTCTTTGTTGCTGGTTGCTTTCATACTATCCTGTTAAGTTGTCTATCTCGATCATGTTTGTCTTCCTCAGTTAATGTTGTTAGATAATGTTTGAATGCAGGAGCCGAACGTAGCTGTTCTGCGTCCACTGGAACCGTTTACCATGTACGTCGTCCAAATCGAATTATCGAACGTTGCTGGATCTAAAGCAACAGGAGATTACACTGTGCGGACTGGCGAAGCAGGTAACTTTTTTGTGTGTGCTACTGACCGGATTTACACATGAAATTACGTGAGTTGCTGCACAGGAGCTTATATATGATTTAAGCAAGGACATGATGGCCACGTATGGGGATGGTGCGCTAGTGGAGTCTAGCAAAGCTCTGTCGAGCGCTCCTCGCTCTTTAAATGTCTTCAAACATCGTGTTTGTTTTCCCTGCGGCTGTGTTTTAGCGCTGAAGCGTTTTGTTACTTAGTGCCTGGACCTGTGCCTCGAGAGTCACTCGTCGTTAGTCACGTGAACGAGAGCTCCGTCACACTCGAGTGGGGTCGCCCAATGAAGCCTAACGGGAATCTCACTGGATATCAGGTTGGTTTGAAAAGCAGGTGCTCAAAGTTGTCGAAAGTTCCCGATTTTCGTTTTTGCTCCCAGTTGTGTCGTTAATCAGAGCGAACTGGATTTGTGTGAACAATTAGACAGCAGCTGGTTTTGCAGTGTAGCCTATCCTGTTCATCTTGTTCGTCACGTCTCTTTTCCGTGCATGAAATTCTTATTTTTTTGATGCGGTTATGGTCAACTTTCGCTAATAGTAGCTTCGTTTTGTCTCATCTCTAGTGAACTTCCCTACATGTTCTACGTATGTGCAACTGGAACTAATATGGCTTCAGGCTTTTATGCTTTACTGAAACATGTGGTTTGATGTTAATACTTAACCTTATCGCCATATTTTTGGCCCCTCCATACTACGGGATAGTGTTATAGTCACACCCCATAGTGTTATAGTCACAGTTGTGGCTTTTTACCCTGCTTGCCACTGTCAGCTCTCGCAAGCTGCATCCGCAAAATTCAGTAAAACACTGAAGTATGGTACTCGAACGACGAAAAATGTTTGAAGGCCATTTGGACGTTTACCGCATCGCTTCCTCTATAACGTGGAGTGCTCTTGAATGGCTGTGTCCGTCTTGTACCGTTGAAGTAGTCACTGCTGGTAAACGAGATTGTCTGATGATGGCTGTTGCAAGCTACACATAACACATGCTAAATGCTTAAGATAAATCAACAGTTCTTGCGTATGTCCGAAGCATTGCAGCGTATATGCTGTTTCATGCAAGCATGTAAAGAGTGTTTGAAAAGAGGGTAACTCAATATTAAATACAGTGCATTTATTTGAATGGTTGGCACGGGTCAATTTAAAAAGTAATCCAGTCAGTTGCAAACGCAGCATAAAAAATAGTAAAGAGCAAACATTTGAGCCTGATTTCCGTTGACAAGGTTGTGTTGCGTGTTTTTTGAAAAAACACAGATTGTAGTCGTCAGCAACATGCAATGAACACATATTTCTTCGTCGCCTCGGAAGGTGTGTAGTGTTTCGCCTCTCATTTTCAACAACCCGTAGAATAGTTCGACGCATCGGTGCAGTCATTGCTTGTGTTTGTGAAATCGTTGCAATGATAAACCCTTGTTTCTCTCAAAGGTGTCTTATACCGCACAAAGCTCATCCGACCCAAGCTACGTCGTTGGAAACGACAACGGTCTTCTGGAAGTAGGAGCTAAAGATCGACGATTGCGTGTGAACCTTCATCCTGGCACGAAGTACCTCGTTGGTGTCAAAGCGAAAACCCAGGTTGGGTATGGACCAGCAGTTTACACTCACGCGAAAACGTCGATCGCAGGTGATTTTTAGCACGATGTTTGTTATGGGNTTTTGGAAGTCATTTCCCATTAAAGCAAAAAGCATGTTGTTACGCNGCCCAAGGTTTTTTGAAATAAACGTATCCTTCAATGATTCGTGTGTTTACTGCAATTTTGTGTTGTTGTTTCACTCATGATAGTCGAAACGGACCGTACTGTNAAGGGTTGAAAAACCTGCCTTTATAAAAAGCACTTCCTTGTGTCTTGATTTAAAGCGCGGGTAATTGTGCTCTCCATGCCCACATGTGGAAATTAATTAGCCTATTTGTTGGCGTAACTGTTCACCTGATATGAAACTTCTCCAATCAGGAGTTATTGTTTTGTGTTTAACCAACATAAACCCAACAGACCGACAAAGGTCGGTTTACGTGTGGATTGGAAAAACATGAAACAAGATATAGCAGCTCAAGAAGAACCCACTCGTCAGTGCGATCCGCCAGCATTGTCGAATGTTCATCAAAAGCGGTTTCCTGACGAAGACCAGCAGCGGATAATGTTTCACTGTCATCCTAGCAGTGCCTTGCGACTTCAGTAGTGCTGGGTCGGCCAGTCGCTGCCACAATAGAAAGCTCGATAGTTCTGGGTCGGCAGACGGCGCATCTTCGCGGCAATCTGTCGCTCTCACACTTTTCGGGAATATTTGTTTTTGATTTGCACGGATGATTTATTTTCTTTTCACTCGCTGCGCGCGGTTCAAGTTGAGGTCATGTAGCTGTCGCTCCTGCCGGCGGCAGATATACGAAACCACTAAACACGCTTGAGAGGTTTTGTTTTTAGTTTTTTCATGTGACGGTAGTTTTTTTTACTGCTCTCATTTATTTAATCTTTCAAAGAAATGACGTTTTCCCGTCTGCGGTGCCATAAACATAAACGTCGTCCGCCGCGGCCTTTCAAGTTGCAATTTTATGGATACCGGCGGGTTTCGAAACGTTATAAACAGTCAGCATCAGAGCGGATGGCCCCGATTTTCAGTCGTTCTCGATTCGATCTTGCGCTGAAACAAGTCGCGCTGCCCAAGCTTTTTAATACTGCACTGAAGTCGCTTTACAAATCCCGTTTGACTGTTTGCAGTGACTGAAAGTAGTCAAGTTTAGCGTGGTGCATATGGCGTGGTTTTGCACGCAGCAACTATTGTAGTGCTTTGCCTCTCGTTGTCAAGTTGCTGGGTGAAATAGGTTTCGCTTTACTTCGCGCAGCGGCGGCACCAATATCACTATCGTCCGTCGGCACTTCACTGGCTGTATCCAATCCTTTGTTTTTCCCACGTTCGATCGATTGCTTGTGTTTGAAAAGTCCCGCTCCCATCAACTTATTTTCGGGCGGCTGGCGAAGGCACTTGTGCAAAAACGCGTGTAAACGATACCCTCGTAGAGGCGAGCTATGCTGCTTGATAAGTTTTACTGCCATGAGCTTGTGATTAAAACTTCATTACGTTTTGTATGCGGTATTTTTTTGATGCAAATATCTGAGGGCGCTGTTTGCTCTTTCAGCTCCTGTAATGCCGCGGTATCCTCCAGCCGGACGCAATTCGAGCGTGACGACGCCAACAACCATAGAAATCACAATTATTCCTGCTGACGCCAATGGAGCTCCTGTGACGAATTACTTCGTCATAATTGAAGACGTTACCCAACAGGTTATTGTGCTGTGAATTTACTTTTTTGATGCTTTGCATGTGTCGGTGCTAGTGCGGAATAACAGCAGCGCTTGCCATACGTGCTGTGTTTGCTCCGCAAGTCGTCGTAAAACAGGATCCGTTTGTCTCTGTTGCAGTCGAAATCCTCTGCGAAACGCGACAAAGACCGAAAAAGAAGCTCTGGAAAAGGTATTTACGGGCCAAACGCCGCGACTGCTTTAGTACATGGCTAGACGGGTTGGTAGTCGTGTTGGCAAACCTCGTAAAATGTTACATTCAGCGTTGCTAGGTAGTGAGGCTGCAAGTGATATTGCGCTTAGCAGGTGAAACACAAATACAAAAGTACGCGTAATTGCCCCTGGTTTACAAGGTTGAAGTTAACTCGACTGAGGACACTAACTCCTTTTCGCTTTCATTCAATTCACCAGTGAGACGTCCGTCGCGTAACCTCATAATGCCATTGTCGAACTTTAACTGCAGTACGTCATAGCCCTGTGTTGTTTCCAGCAAAACGCAAAAGGAAGAAGTCGCGCGGTAAGCGCGAAATCGCGCCCGTGATGTACGGGATGGCGCGCGTCAAGCGACAAGCAGTTGTCGACGTTTCGAACGGCATTCCCAGCGCTTGCGAACAATCTCCAGTCACATACGAGACTGCACAGGCCAGCAATTCGTCTGCATACGCTGGCGCTCGCTTCAACCCCGATCAACTCAAGGAGGTGAGGCGGCTTCTTGCGCTAATTATAGTGTCGCATTTCAAATGTTCGCGCTATCAACCCGCACCGGCTTAAGCTGCACGTTACAGCCACTCCCGATTTTTCTCTGCCCCTTGATGTTGCAACGCGGCAAGGACCACTTGAGGAAATCGTTGGTCACTGGCTGGCAAGATGAGCTCGGGCATGTTGCATTCAAGCACGGCATTATTATTTACCGTGATCGCGTTTGAAATAGGTCTGCTTTTGGAAGATGCAATTACCCATGCGAGTAACGTGTGGTTATCGGCCACTTGCACCTCCGTCTGCTTCAGTTTCTTAATGCTTTGCCCTTCAAATGGGACTTATATGAAAAGATCATGCATTTGATCGTTTGTAAAACACACCTTGTTCACCTTGATCTTAATATTAGTTAGTTAATAAAAAATCTTCTTCATCGTGCTTGTTTCGCCGTAGAAGGGCGGTGGACCAGCCGCTCGAAACGCAGATCACAGAAGTTCAGAGTTTGGAATAGCATTATCAGCGGCAGTGCAATTGCTAGTTGTTACGTGTGTTGCCTGCGGCCATCTCTTAGTTTCGAACGCGCAAAATTCCGTATTCGCTCTTCAAGAAGCAGTTCAATGGACGTAATTTCGCTTAACGCACTCTTAATTGCCATGCAGGAACTTAAGTTTGTGGTTGGAGACAACAGCGAGAACAACGGCTTCAGCAATCCACCGTTAGATCCTGAAAAGGATTACAAGATCTACGTCCGAGCGGAGAGTAGCGTTAATGGGAAAACGAAAGTCAGCTGCGTTCTTGCTGCTATTAAATGTAAGCATTCCAATTATTGTGAAGAGCCTAAGATTCACCCAGGCGTTGTTTTAATCTGTTTTTTTTTCCTTTTAACGTTGGAAACCTTAAATTGTAAACGCTGATGGCGCAAATTTGTCAATTCCGCAAAAATGTTCCTTTCTTTTGAAGCGCGAACGCTGCCAACGACTCCACCTGCTAGAGACAGCACGCCAGGCGTATCGTTGCAAGGAAACACTAAGGATGGAGGTAATGCTTCTGCTCCTAACTTGAACTTCGTTTGGGTGCAGAGATGATGCTGGGAGGTGCAAAAGACAAGATTATGATATTTTTGAAATGCGTAGTTTTCTCAAAGCCAGGTGAATAAGTTTCTTGGGAAAATGAAAAAAATCAAGAAGCTCTTTCAGAGTCACCTCCCAGCACCCAGTTTAAAAATTACTCAATTCCATGGGTGTTTTATGCATGTCCTGCAGTTAAACGTGTGATTTGTAATATTTTGTTGTCCGCACATCTCATGTACTGATCATCTGTGCAGACCCGATCACAGTAATAGTCGTTCCTGGTGGAGGAGATTCGGATGAAAGAAACGCAGAAGAAAATGACGATGTTTTGCTGTACGCAGCAATTAGCGGCGCGGTGGTTGGAGTCCTTATCATTGCTGTTGTTGTTATATTCTTCGTCGTGAAGCTGAAGAAGTAAGCGGTCGTTACTTACAAAATGCAATTCTCGTGTTGGTCAGTGACAGGGCAGCGTCGCGATAAAGCGCTTGTCCGGGAAACGTGCTATTTGTAGTTCGACTTCTATCCGATGTGTACTTAAGTCAGTGGCGACATTGCGCGATGTGTTGTTACAGTGCGTTTGTCTTGTTCACGTTCTGATGCGTACGTGGCGTTGCATTGCTACATCGCGTCCTACCGTCTCAAACATGCTGGCGCTGTGCAGAAACTCGGCCTTGGAGAGCAAGCTCGTTGCTACCTGGTTTTCTGTTTGTTAAAGTTTTACTTTCTGAAATCGCTGCTGCCGCTTGGTGAGCAGGAGGCGGTGGGAATTTCTGGGTCTTATTTTGATCTGATCGAAGTTCGAACCTCCTACTCACCGTTCCAGCACCGGAACGCGCTTGTCACGAAGCCAGCCAGGTTTGAATATTTTGCCGAATCATTGTTCACGTTACTTTTGGTTCACTGTAAAGAAGTAAAGTCGAGGTTTGGTGAATTCCGAACCAACCAATGAAATGGCTCTCCTAAAACCTTTCCGAATTTTACAACGCAATGGATAAATTTCCGGTGTGCAGACGGAAGAAGCTCAGTCGCCAGGAGGAGGTTGTAAACCCGTTTGAAGTGCACATGATGATGTCGGACATGAACGCGACGGCCCGCACCTTCCTGCCTTCGAACCATTCGCAGAGCAGTGACCACGAACGACTACACCTCATGCCCGACCTGGTTGGCTACGATCATCAAGGTGGGGGCTTTTCTTCTTGTCTTGCTTTTATATGGGTTGTAAATCGTGTTTAGAGTGTTTTAGTGGTGCTGTGGTCGAGCGCCTTGTTTGTAAACCAAAGGCGTTTACCCACTTGCCTGTGTAATAATCAGCCGAAGTTGTTGATGCTCGAATAAAAGATATGCTTCATGCTGTTGCCGCGAAAACACTGTATATTTTGGTGCAGTGATACCTGGTATCAGACCTAATTCATGTTGTTTTTCGTTTGTTCAGCTTTCCTCGGACTGTGTAAGTACATGAGCACGATTTGTACGTTTTTTTTGTGGTTTGTTTAATTAGGCGACTGTCGGAGGTAAATGATAATTACTACTGACTCCGTGTAGTGTTAGTGATTGGTCGTTGACTTTTACTGCAAATCGGTGCTGTAGTGCAGGTTTTAGAATAGACTGTTTTGTGATTTGTGGTGGTAGATGCTTTCGAAAATTACACGCGATCCACAGAAAGGCTAATGTTTGAAACGTCATTAACCGCGCAACTTCGGTATATGCTGTTGTTCCAGAGCAGGGGTTCCCAACCTTTCTCTTATCATGTACCCCTTCAGCATTTCGACAGAGAAGCATGTACCCCTTCAGCATTTCGACAGATGAACATGTACCCCTAAAATTTCTTTTCACAAAATATTTTATCATGATTAGGCATAGATACATTTAATAATAATCACAATGATTTTTAATATAATATTCACTGATATACCTATAAATATTTCGAAAGAAACTTAAATATATTTTTCTCATCTATTGCTAACATTAAATGTACCTCAGGTTGGGAACATCTGCTTCAGAGTGTGTGAGCTTGAGGTTGTCCTGCCGGACTTGCAAGAACCATCGCGGATTGAACGTTTACCGCATTGTTTTTGGCAAATGTTTCTGTGAACAGCGCTATAGTGTTTAAATAGAAAGCAACTGCCATGTTATTTGTCTTTGCACCGGGAAACGGAGTTCATTTAAGTTTTTGCTTAGTGCTGTTCCGATTCGTACAGAGATTTGCAATCGCCAGCTCCTGCCAAAACTCAAACAGCTGCGTAATTCTTATCGATGATAGCAATGCGAGTACATTTGGTAATTGCACAGAATCGTGATTGAGATGAGGAGCGAAGCCATCGCAACTTACACACTATTGTAGAATAATTGTTGAAACATTGCAACAACTATTCTTCTATTTCGATTCAATAGAATGTCATCATTCAGTGCGCGTCCTCATGTTAAGGTTGAATGCTTGTCAAAAATATTTTTGCAAATCTTGCGCGGTAAAAGCATTTTGTATTATGGGTGTGGCCGCACACGTTTTTACCAGAAGTTAAGAACTCTTGAAAACACATGATTGGTCACGTGTCGTTCCATACCAAACACAGGGCACGAGCGTAAAAGCGCCAGAAGGTTTTGGTTAAGAACGCACTCCTTGATAAAATTGAAAGTGATCCTGAAAGCATGCAATGTTCTAGTAGATATTTATGTACGAGTACACTGCCCCAAGCACCAATAAGACATTCAGATTCAAATAAGCGCATTGCGCACTGCTGATTCGCTACTACTTCGGCGCTGGTTGCTCCCCTAAGCGTTTGAGGATCCCAGGAAGATTACTACTGTATATCTAACGTGAGAATAGATTGCGTCTCTGCACGTAATGCGCTTCTCTCAAGGTAGTTTCTTCCTCACGTGACGGAGCATCGGGCGCACATGATCGTTGTTTAAGCATGGTGCGACTTGGACAAGTTTGCACTAATTACTGTCAATGAAAATATAAATTATTCCTGTGCAATCGATGTTGTGAACAACTATCATGGTAATTTAAAATAATTTTTCTGAAATCAAAGGAGTTCTTATGTGTTTTCACAGCTTTGTATTGTGGGAATTGATTTTACATTACAGTGATTGCATGTTGATCCTCAGATATTAGTTATGCAAATTAAGCTGAAGCTTACTTTGTGATTTCTGTGCCATACAGAAGATATGGCCTGACGGGCACCCGAACTTTCGTCTCTCAAAATCTACGTTCATTCCATTCTTTGCTGCTGTATTTTATAATTACTACTGCTTTTCAGTTCAGTTGCTAAATCTGTTTCATTAAAAGTAGTCAATCTTTAAATATTCAACACCGTGCAGATGCGACAGAGAAAGGTTCTCTGAATGGGGGAACTCCCTACGCGGGCACATCAAACGACGAGCGGTTTGCTGTACGAGTGGACGACCTGCATGCCCATGTGTCGCAAATGAAAGCTGATAATGGTTACGGCTTTCACGANGAGTTCTTGTCGCTTCCCGATGGTTCCACTGCAGCTTGTTCTGTCGCAGACGCCTCGTTGAATAAGGTTCGCTTTTATCAACTTCAAAATCGTGGTGTTTTTTTTTGTGTATTCTCGACTTTCGCAGACAAATCAATGAAAATGCCACAATTTTTGTTTGCAGAGCAAAAATAGGTACGGTAACATTAAGGCCTATGATCACAGTCGAGTCGTTCTCGATCCTGCCCCGGGCTTTGAGGAGGAATACCAGAGTGACTACATCAATGCTTCGTACATTGACGTAAGTGTTTTGTGGACTGCTGATGTTTTCTAACTCCGTATAAGGTTCATACTGGAACATAGGATCGAGCATGTACCGGTCAACTGCTGCTTGTGTGTTTTCTGCCCGATTACTCTAAGAACACACACTGTTATCCTTCGGCCATCTGTTCCGTTTTGCTCATCAGCAACTCGACGATACTTACATGTGTTTCGATGTTTAAATAAACGGACCAAGGGCTTTTGCATTAAGAAAGGTATAATTTGCGGTATGTCAATTCTCGCATTTTCCATTGTTGGCCATTGTAGTATTGTCGTGATCTTCGATGGTTGCAACTCTGCATTAGGTGTTGTGGTAAACACGCCAAGCGCAAAGGCTCGTATGATCACAACCATCGGTCTGTAGCACTTCGCAGGTTTTGCGCTGATGGACTTCGTTTGATGTTAAAGTAACCACCGCCTTCCCATGGTGGGCAACAAAGCGCACTTTCAATTAAGCGTGGCAGCTTTTAAATGAAAGTAGTCTGTCGTGACCAAAGTTGCAATCTAGTTACACGCTAGTTGCCGTTTCTATTTCGTTGTATTGCCAACGAAGCTTCTAGAAAGCTTGCGAGTTTGTTTTTGATCCGATCGGCTAGAATTCCACAAAGCGGAATTTCGTAATGAGCGATCTTACAAAAAGGAAAAGCACCTTCATTTTCGTGCTCGTTTATACATTGTACACACACAGGCTTGCCTGAAATTCGCAATATTTGGTTTAAACCTCAACTTTACAGTAGCGTTGAAACACATGCAAAAAATCTTTAGACTTCGTTGGAGTTTGTTGAATGTGTTGACCTATGATATGTTTTTGCGGTTTTGCCACTCGCGTGTTACAATCGACCATTACTCTTTTTTCTCAGGGCTACAAGAACCCGAACATGTACATAGCAACTCAGGGGCCTACGGCCGAAACGCTCAACGATTTCTGGTGGATGATATGGCAAGAAAAGAGCCACGTGATCGTCATGGTAACAAACCTGGTCGAGCTCGGCAAGATAAAATCAGAGAAGTACTGGCCTGACGACCGAGACACATTCGGCTGCGTGCAAGTTTCGCTGACCGGCGAGGAACACACGGCAGGCTACGTGGTCCGATCGTTTGTCCTGCAACAGGTTTGTCTAAAAGCGAATTAAAACTTCGTGAAAAGCTGTTTTGCTGGAGCCCCCCGCGCGTTTATTGACACAGTGTCAATCTTGAACTTATGTTCCCTGCAGTGGAACCGCTGCAAGCGCCTTGATCAGCAGTTTTTGTTGTTCACGTCTGTGTCGTTGGTGCGAGGCAGGCGATTGAAACAAAGCCGTCGTGGCGCTTTCGGACAACTCTACCGCAGCTCATTGTTTATTGTCTTTGGCGTCACTGTGGGCATCATTGTTTGACGTTGCTGAACTTGTTTGACCTTTTCATTTCGTCGATTTTTTGTCGCTTACCGCTGAACGCACTTCCAGCGTCATTTTGTTCAGCGCACGAGGGCTTCGTCAAAAAGATGCCATCTCATGTTTCATGTTGTTCAGGTGGGAGGATACGACGCGCGCGACGTCAAGCAGTTTCATTTCACGTCGTGGCCGGACCACGGAGTGCCTGCCCACCCCACGGGTTTGCTTTCGTATGTGCGAAGAGTAAAAGCGTTTGAACATCCTGGTGAGAACTGGTTTTTGACGTAACTGACCAGTACTAACAACACATACGCCACCCAGTATCAACAGTAGCAAATGCGGCGGAATAGAACACTAGAAAAAGGGGAGTCTTTATTTTTTCCCGCGCGCAGCTGAATCTCTTGTGTCTGATTGCTGCTGTCCATAGCGTTCTTTCATCTGCTTCATACGGTTTTGTATTTTTCGGTCAGAACGTTTTATCGTTGGCTGCTTCGTTAATTACCTGCACTCTCCCTTATGTCCATCTTAAACGCAAAGGGCTCGCGTTTTCAGATGAGGGGCCGACAGTTGTCCACTGCAGCGCCGGGTCGGGCCGCACTGGCTGCTACATCGTGATCGACATGATGCTGGACATGGCGCGCGACGAAGAGCTTGTCGACATCCACAACACCGTTCGCGATCTGAGGACGCGACGCATCAACATGGTGCAAACCGAGGTGCGTGTCTGCCATTGCTGCTATGCTGTTTTTTTCGGTTGTTTTTTGGTCATAGACCGAAACGTTTTTGAAATGACCGAAATAAATTAAGTCATTTCAGTCACAATGTTTCAAAATATAGGCTAAAAACACTTCTATGGTGAGTTTTAATACAACTGTGAGACAAAAGGCCGAAATGTTTCAGTGACCAAACTATCTCAGCTAAGATGACCGAAATGTTTCAGCGAAAAAAAAAACAGCTGCTATACGTCATGTTTGAAATGAGAAAAAAAGTCCAAGTTGATTCTTCCCGCAGGTCGCGAGATTCTTTCAAGTCTGTCTGCTTTGTAGGAGCAATATGTCTTCATTCACGAGGCCGTGTTGGAAGCTGTGGTGTGCGGGGAGACGTCAGTGAACGCGGACGACCTTGTGCAGCATTACGATGATCTCATCACGGTCGACCCTCAATCTCATTTCGCACCGATACAGGAAGAGTTCGAGGTTAATGCTTGATATTCACTTTTAGTGAAACTGCCGACACTTCGTGTAAATCACCAAAGCAACGCACCACTTTTAGGAGTAAAATTCGTTAGATTTCTTTAAACGTTGTACATTTCGTTCTTTTCCAGACTTTGCACGTTCTTACTCCAAAGTTGAAGGACGAGGAATGCTCAGTTGCTCGGTTGCCAAGAAACAAAACCAAAAATCGCTTCATGGACGTTCTCCCCGCTGATCGTCATCTCGCATATCTGGCAACTCCAGACCCGGAAGACCGTGAAAACAACTACATCAACGCTGTGTTCGCTGACGTGAGTGACGTAGCGATATTAGATGCCCAGATCCTGTTGGAACCATTCGGTTGTCCACTTCTAAATTGGTCCTCTTTAACATTTGAATGTGATTGGCTTACGCGTCTTCTGGCAAACGAGCTGGTGACGTGGCCAGGATCGGGTTGCAGTAAAAAAACAGCAATTTTAGGCCCCTACTTTGAAGATGATGATGAGAACTACCCCATTAGTCCGCCGTGCACTGCGGGTGCAGAATTTATTTGTTTGTGCTCGAAAAACACGTAGCTGGCTCCCACTTCGATCCTTTCGACTCAACTTCGTGGACACATTCTACAAGTGAAAAATGAATTGGGTGGCATTGCACCTGTGTTTTATTGTTTCTGCCAAAGTTTTTCTCGACGAAGCGGAAGCCTTCCATATAATGAGATCAACTATACAATACGTACAACGTGACATGTGAAACTACGAGCTACTCACGGTCAGTCGTGCGACTCACCCTGACAGGCCTATAACTGGTGCAGTAGTTTGATTTGGAACGGCAGCCGCCGCGCACTGTACGATGCTTCGCTTGAGTTGCTAACAAGCACCAGCTGGCCGATCGTGGTGTCGGGTGTGAACCGAGCACGGTGTTTGTTTAGTCGCTGCTCGACGTCGCTTGGCAGCTGCTTGACAATGATACGGGACACGTGGTCTTTGATATTTGTCGTCGTGTCTTCTGTCGTAACGCTCGGATGGCTTGCGCAATAGCTAAAAACTAGGCTGTTGCCCCTGTACTGTCGTTGTTTAGGTTTTCTTATTGATCCCAAACCTTGTCACAGCTTTTATTTTCTTCATTTGTCGCAATTCGACGCCAAACGCTTTCGATGTATTATGTGAAGGAACCTATTAATAGTTGGTTATTGTACCTTTCAGCTCTAAGATGTTAGATTTTTTTAAAACTTAAAAAGCTTTCAGTACAGATCTACAACCTTTTTTAGAGCAATTTGGGAGGCCCCCAACCACCCGCATGATATAGTTGGTTAGAAAAAAGTCATGTCATGTATTGGTTACAATGTCAGATGCTAAAATGGCACATTATTGAACAATATTCACAACAACCAGCAGTTCTGCCTAAAATCCTTGAACAATCTTAACATTTGTCAGTGTTATGGAGCTATAATCCAATGTTGATTCACGTGACAAACTACTTTCACCAGGACTGTTAGGCTATTTTGTATTTATGACTTCATAGAGCCATCCGGCATCTTTTAACAGTTCTTTAGCAACGCGCCTTTAACAACATAGAGATCGTGGCGTAAATAAAGCGTTGGGTTCTTAAGTTGCTTGTGGTGTATACTTGCGTTTTTTATTTTGACTATATTAGCGATTTTAGCCGTAGGTTGTTGCACGAAAGTTCCTGAGAACCCGTTTTCAGCAATATCAGAAAAAAAACAAACTGATCTTTCTTCGAGAATGTTCTACTTCCTCTCTCATCATTAACAGCCAAAGCGTTTTAATGCTTTATACTCCCCGGGCAACAACCTGGCCCAGGACCGAACCACATGGCCGGTTCTTTGGCTCTAGGCTATGCACGATGCCCCAAGTGCTACCGATCATGAGATCCTATGATGATGACTCGCCGTTTCAGCAGTTCTGATCCCCTAGTAACATCTTGTCGTTCGTTGTGCAGAGCTACACTGCAAGGAATCATTTCCTAGTGACGCAGATGCCCCTCCCCAATACCGTCGCCGACATCTGGCGATTAATCTACGACTACAAATGCAATTCTGTGATTATGATGAACGATCCATCCGAACATGACGAAGTAAGTGGAAGGTCCAGTCAGTGTAATGCTTCACTGCTGTATCAATTCTAGCCGTTATCTTAAAACTTACAAAGTTTGCACTCGGCTGCTGTGTTGCGATCAATCAGTCATTTGCGTAACAGGATTAAAAGTACCAGGATTTGCAGTAGAAGGCAGAAAGCTGAAGTTTTGTTTTCCCAGCGCTTTTGTGTGCCTATGGATATATTGACTATACCACGTCTTTGCTTAAGTTGCGCTGGTTTAGGCGAGTCAAACTCGACATGTTTTTGTAACTTTCCGTAACACTGCAAAGCACTCTGCGTTTGGAGTTCACTGACATGCTGAGGAAAATAGCCTGTAACCGTGTCTGTGATGGAGAAACGTTTTCTAGGACCAGAAAGTACGGATGCCATGGCGCAGGAATTTAGCGTCAACTGCTTCACAGTATCGAAGATAGGTTTTAGCAGATGATATTAGCTCGTCACCGACGTAGCGTAATGCCCACATCCGTTGCACTATTGTTGTTGTTTATTGGATGGATATCATTGCTAAAAGCGTTTATTTCTGTACAATGCAGATTTCCTCTCAATTTTTGGGTTTTTAAAACTTAACAGTGACTGCCACAGTGATCCTGTTACTGACGTTTTGATCCTTCGCTAAGTTCTTCCGTTGAAATTGTTGACGTGAACTCTTAAGTGAAGTGGTTCTTCCTCGTTGGATTAAAATGGCTTGTCACCGTCAGTTTGCAATGCATTAATATTTTATGGCTAATTGCTTTTGGTGTATCTCACGGCAACTGGTGAATATTGATGAGTAGAACTCGCTCTGGATGACGGTGGGTAATCAGGTCATTTGGCTAAACGTTCGTTTTTACGGCGACAGCAGGTGACCGGATATTTTTAGCTCTTCGCTGCGCATAGACCATACTGCTATCTATGACGCTCACTGGCATAGCAGTAGCTTACGGTTGTCAATAGATGCACCACTGTGAAGTTAGCCATGCATGCGTCGTCAACTTGCCTGATAAGCCGAGTATTTTGCGTCAGTCAGCGATGACATTCCCGCGCCCTAATCAAGTTATGATTGGCGTTTACGCAGAAAGGATGGCGATGTTTCTGTGCAGACTGGTGACAACGGGAAGCCATTATGATGCATGGTACTGACCAGTGGCGTAGCCAGCCCAATAATTAGGGGGGGGGCAAAATGTTTGATTTTGGGCGAATAACGCTATTTTGTTTAGAATAACGCCTTTCAAAGCACAAAATGACTGTATTTTCTAAAATTTTTTTGGGGGGCATGGCCCCTTTGGCCTCCCCCGGCTACGCCTATGGTACTGACCGGTTGCGGTACTTCTAGGAGCCATTCATGAGTTGCTTGCAACGCTCAGAAAAAGCTCGTAGTTGTAAAAATTTGTTTTAAATCAAAATTTTGACTCCTCTTACGGTCGTGAAATGTAGAAAGTTGAAACTTAACCTAGCAAGATTCTGTGTACTGATGAGTTATCTGTCATATTTTTTATGCAGAACTGCGCCCAGTATTGGCCAGAACAAGGGTCGTCCACTTACGGACCGTTTTTCGTGGAACTTCTGACCAAAGACGATGAAGTTGACGTCATCACGCGATTGTTCAAACTCCAGAACACGATGCGGGTATAACGTTTGTCGTAGCACGCAGAGAGTAGTAGCATGCAAACGGTCTGTGAGCTCCAAACAAGGCAGATGATTTTCAGCATATTTGCAGAAGTTTTCGCCTTTGCTCTTTTTCAACTTGAAAGAGTCGGTAATTGATCTCAAGTCAGCCACTGTCCGTCACAACAAAGCACAGGGCGTTGAACTTTTATTTTTCTAAAGCTTCCTTCACGCTACGTTAAAGTCAATTGTGTTTCTGGACGTGGATGGCTTCTGCAAACCGCTATTCATTGAGAGCTCTGCCAAAACAAACCTTATTTTGACACAGCCCAGCGAAGACTACCGACTGATACAGCAGTTCCAGCTCACGAACTGGCCCGGATCGCAGCCTGTGCCGCACGCCCGCAACTCAGTTCTCCGCGTCGTACAGCTGACCAACAACTGGCAGAACGAGCGCGCGCAATCGGGCGAGCGCGGACGAGCACTGGTGCATTGCGTGTAAGTGGCGGGCGCTTGTTGTCATTCGCTTGAAATATACGGTGATTTATCAAGCTGTGATCAGTCAACACTGATTTTCATGTGAGCTTGAAATGGCGACATGGTGTAATGTTTGCTCGTCACGCAGTTGCGTGTGTTGTGTGGAATGAAGACCTCTGTTCTTGTTGACGACATTCCAGTCTCGTTAGAAAACCTGTGCTGGCGGAGCTGGATCCTCGCAAGCAGCTGTTGACATTTGGTCTTATTGGTGATTCCAATTATACAAGAATCCTAGACTGCTCATTTAGGCGGCCCTAAGCCGTTTATCGATTTCCTGATTCTCGGGAGGCCAATCTGATCAATTTCACCCTCGTCAAATCGTCAACCGCTTTTCTTTGTTTTGTCACAGTGCTGGAGCCGGTCGCAGCGGCACATTTGTCGCTTGCTACAACATGTGCGAACAGATGCGTCAGGAATATTCGGTCGACGTATTTAACATCGTTCAGCGACTGCGGAATGTCCGACCTCAGTTCGTCGAAACATTGGTAAGGTTCGATGCTTCTCGCTTGACCTGGTGTTGCTGTGTATTGCCACCAATGCTGTACCTGCTGTCTGTGTGTGTGAACCAGGCTTTGATTTAACGCTAGTGTTGTGTGTCGACCTACAGGTAATCAGCGAGAATACTGTCGTATGCAGCCCTCTTGCGTCATCTTGGCGTTGGCATTATCCATGTGGCTAGATTTAGGGTTGTTGATTGGATCTACCTGCCCCGCGCTCACGTATGTGACGTTCTCATTAAACCTCGTAAAGTGCTTGCAATAGAATGCAAAACAGCTACCACTACTCTTTAACGCTGTACGCTTCCCTTCGATATCTCTGGTCCTGGTTTGTCCATTTCAGGCATGTAGCTGCGGCATTCATGACCTCTAACTGGTGGTCTGTGTTGTGTTGTTACTTGTATGTCATGTTGCCTTTGCAAGATTAGATCTACTGTTGATAAAACTATCCATCTTGTGGACGAAATGAAATATTTAAAATAATTCGGTTGTTTTGAGTAACGACGTACGTTGTGACATAGGCGTAGCCAGGAGGGGTATACCCCCAAATTTTTAACATATCTAGTCATTTTGTGTTTTGAGGAGCGACGTCCCAAACAAACGCTGTTGCTCGCCTAAAGTCAAACATTTTGGCCCCCTCAACATTTTTTGGGCTGGCTAGGCCACTGCGTTGTGAGGATGCGATGGCAAACGCTTGACTTGTGCAATTGTCTCATGTCGGAAAAATGTTGTCGAATGCCGGTGTTTGGCGGTTTTGCTTGTGAATAGCTGAAGTCATACGGATGCAGGCAGTCAACAAAAGCGTTGTTAAGCGTGATGTTTCAACAGAGGCAGAAAATAGTATATTGCGGGCAGGCTTGTGTGACAGTTTGCTGCATACGTTCCAGAGCAGCTCGTTCGAAATACAGTGAAGGAGGTGGCGCTGGTGTTAGCGTTTGAGAAAGTCTATTTGAAAAGCGTTGAGCAGATGGATGTACAAGGACACGAAAGATTACAGGAGCAGAAAACTGACAAGACCTACGGTTTCAGTGCATTCGAAAAGGATGTTGGCTAAAGTTGAGGATATTGATTTGGACCCTGCAAGACCTGCTGTGAGCATTTTCGAAGTTTTANCAGTTTTACTGAATATGGTTTAAGTAGTCACAGAACAAGTGCTTGTGCTTTCAACAAGTTTGAAGTTGAAGGACAGTTTGTTGCCAGGAACAAGGCGTTCAAAGTGCCGACAATGTGACTTGCGAAAACTTAACACTATCCGCAGCAGTTTTGCCGCGTAGCTGTAAGTAGCGGTGTCCAAAGAATTGTTACTAAGGCGTGCGTCGAACTGTCATCCGGCTGATGTTCCGCTGTTGACTTTGCAGGAACAGTACCGGTTCTGTTATGAAGTTGGAATCGAGTTTGCTGATCACTGAGAGAACCCCGATATCCCGGATGTGGAAACATCAATTGAAATCGTTTTAGTGGGAATTTCCAAGATAATAACTTCCCTTATATTTCGTGCCTTTGTCTGCATCCGCCTCCGTTTTGTTTTCCGTTTAGCGAAGTTGGCTGCTACTTCATGTTTGCTGGTTCGACATCGTGTTATCGGTCGAGTAGATCTTTGTCTGGGAGTGCCAACATTCAGTCTGCAAAAGATTGTAGTCGCCGAGTGTTTGCGACTTGCTTGCATCTGACCGAGTACCCTGTTTAAAATGGGCTTTGGTCGTATTTCTCCGCTGCCGCCCGCATTTCTACGCAGTGCCATACTTACAACTATTGTGAACGCTCCTCGCGGACGCGCCGATCACATTGTTTCCGTATATCTCCTTTTGTGTGGTCTGATTTACTGTGATAACCTGGTCACAAGTTTGTTCGATCTTAATCCGTTAATGCGTGGCAATCCGAGTACGACCAGAATGCTTTGTCTTTGATCTTGCTCCATTTTCGATCACATGGTCAACCTTTACGCTGCTTTTCTTTCGCGTTTTTTTTCAGCTGCGCCACTGAGTGTGAAGTCAACGCGGTAGCTTTAGCAACACCTCTCCGGCGTTATTGTGATGAAGAAGGCACTGACTGATTTGTGGCATAAGCTGTGGTGGAAATCGTAGGTTGAATGGAAGTTTTAAAACGGGGTCCAATGATTTCCACGCTGTTTGGTTCAGCTCCACTGGTGTGTCTCGCGAGTTCTGCCACTTCGATGCTTTTTTGTCGTCGCTGACATTAATTTTGGTTCGGACGTGAAATTAATTATTTTTGTTGAGATTACTTTTGTAAGTGCAGCTTCTAATCAAGTTTTAATAACAGCTCGGCCAACTTGTCAGATAACCGGGCAATCAATTGTTCTTTTCAAGAACTCGTCTTTGGTGTTTTTTGCATTGTCAACGCAGTCGTTTATCATCCGAGAATTCTGTAATGTGGTTTTAGAATCATTCAAGTTTTATTTCATATAATTGACATTTGCTTTTACCTGATTTTTTAGCATCCGTCTCTTCGCATAACCGTGCATGAGTGTAATGGTGCTTTTGATAGGATTCCATCGTGGTTATTGTTGCGGCAGTATTTTCGCATCGACCAAGTGACCGCCATTTAAGTTTTCTACAGGACGACATCACCTTGTTCATATGACCATGTCTCGTTCGTTGGTTAACCCGCTGTATGTTTTACTTGGTGCGAATTACTTTTTTTACTTGTTGTTCGATGTAATTTGTGTTTGTCGTCGCGTTCAGTGCTTTGATGATAAATCAACTGTTTGTTTTTTTCATTCAAGTGTTTTTACGATTCTTTTGCGCACCAAAGAGCAGGATCCGTTTCTTATGCTTATTCGGGTCGAATCGTTTTGATCTAAGACTTTTTCAGTTTCGGTGAAAGTTTTTATCAGCAGCTTCATAACACTTTCAAGGCTGTATAGAACTTAACAACTGCATTTGCTCCAGAACTATGGTAACACCAGTCGTCTTGGTTAAAACCGATAAACGAGCAATCTGTCTCGCATCACTATATCCTGTTCAACTTTTCATCTCGAAACTGTTGGTCTGGAAAATACGTCGAAGCTGGCTCGTATTTCGCAAAGAAGATGCAGACGAGCATTTCCAGTGTCTTTGCACAAGACTTGGTTGTTCTTGGTGGGTGTATAAAGCGATGTGTGTGACCAACGAAAGGTTGTCAGTTGATCACGATCGTTCCGAATCAGATGTCCTTCACTGTGTGTTTCACCGGGTATAACACATGTTGCAGTTCGTCACTAGGGCTTCCCGATTCAGCTGTGGAACGTGAAACAGTCTAAAAACTAGTTAAAGCGGATTTTGATGGGCGTTGTGCAGCGATGGAATGTCGTTTTTTTAACCTCTCGGACAAAATAATGATTGATACAGTAGTTGTAAGTTTTTTTGCCAGTTTAAACAATTGCATGAGTGAATTCAATAACGGGGTGGATTCTTTTAACTTCCCAAGTTCTGTCGAAGGCAAACAGTCGTTAAAAATATGGCAATGCGGTTCTTTGCAATTAGACTTAAGCAAACTATTCACCAAATTTAAAGCAAAAGCGGATTGAAGTATGTTTTGGGTCGGACGTTCATAAAACTTAAGAAGGAACTGAAAAGGTCCAAGCTATTCAAATGTTGCTTACCGAGAGCTCGCCGTCGATAGGCCAGCGTGGCACGAGCTGTAGCAAGCAATACCTCTCGAAACTGTTCTGCAACGGCGTCATGGTTTGAATGTTCTTATGACGTGTGCAGTCTATCGTGTCATTTTGCTTTAGAGGCAGAAAAAGGCTGTATGCGTTGAACCTTCAGTTTTGTTGATGCTCAACCTTACGAGGATATTCGTTGCGTCAAGCCATAGTTAACTTCTTAGTGGCTTTATTGTTTGTGTGAAGGTCAGCAACGATCATGAAATGTGTGAGGTTTACTCCAAATCACAACCGATTTCTTGGGATTCCGTTCAGTTTCGTTTTGTGATGTTTCGCGGTTTAGGAAATCGATAGACGATGAGCTGAAACCAGTGCTGGAGAGACAGGCTTCATGTTTTCAAAACCTACTTATATGCTTTGAATTTCAAAAAAGTGCCTTTTGCATTGTTCAAGTTTTAAAAAAGTCACCTAAAGATTCATCAGTGTAATTATTTGTGGCGTTTCGAGCACTTTGAAAATTTATACGCGGAATTTGGTCTTCGGGCATGCTTTTATTTCTCGAAGCGATAGTCTAAGTCTGACAACGGATTTTGGTTAAATTCTTCAGGACTTCTTGTTGTCTACTGGCGTGTTTAGACTGTCAATTCTGGCTCGGCTGACAGTGTTTCTCAAAACCGGCTTGTTTGTCGCTCGGTTTTAGTAACATTGTTTCGACATCCTGTTTTAAGCGAAACACACTTTTGTGTGAATTGTAACATGTTTGGTTGGTAGTGCACTAGAAAGCTGAGTTTGCTGGCTGCGCGATTGTTCGTTTAACCGTAAAATAATAAATATTTCTCGAAAAATCGCGTCGTGGTTGTTGCATTGGTGACTAGAATTTGATGAGCTTGTGTACGGATTCCAGGCCAGTTTGCAAAATGTCTGGAGACAAAAATCCGTGAATACCACGTGGATCTCATGAACCACGTGTGCGAATTCAATATCTTGCTTTTTACTTCGAAAAGAAAAACTTTGATTAATTGCAATCGAGTGCTTACATTTTTTTCAGGAATGTTAGAACGTTGTCAAAAACTTGATTTGAAAATATCATTGTTATTATCAAATGCTCTTATTCGCAAATCAAGAACTGCGTAAAACTTGCGCAGCTGTACTACTCTGGGCGTTAATTTTTCTGGAAAACCAAAAAAGTTAACGCCCACAGTAACTATGAAACAATAGCTAAGCGCATCAAAGTAATGTTCGCTGCTGGCTAAATTTCAAAAACGCCTAAAACATTTTGACAAAAGCACTGCACAGGTATTCATTATGTTGATCACCTGCTACATGAGACCCTGCACGTTTGGCACGGTCCCAACAGACTCCGCTTGAGACACCCCTTAAGACCGTTCATGGAGAATCTCACTAACCAAAACTACTCCCCCCCCTCCAGTATCAGATTCTTCGAAGCCATATATCTCTT
>JGI24022J15233_10000050_pt1 | contig 38977 bp, 31 predicted proteins | sample Ectturendosymbi2_FD_15233 | JGI IMG/M metagenome (IMG submission 15233)
CCCACCAAAGCCCCGCCGTAGCGACGGGACTGGTGTGCACACTGATCACTCATGACCCTATATAAATCAGCTGAAGCGTGCTGAGGTCAGCATCAAGACTGGGATGAATGAAAGCAAGTGCATTCACTTTTTCATGATGTGACCAGTGAAGTTACAGCATTCAACACAGTAGCATTGACCAAGTTGTGGTTTGTTGGGCTGAGTGGACAAACTGCAACATCAGACAATTTTTTATTCTGCGAAATACACGGCGTTTCATTTCTGTTATCGTGTGAAACCATTTTCGTATAGGATCCTGCCTCAGCAACTGATGACGTGTATATATTCGAAAAATATTTACGAAATAACAAAGTAAAAGTGTTTCGAAACTTTTCGGACGGCGTCGCATCGGAAGTTTACGAGCTTCCGCACTTTTGGGGAGGAACAGGTCACGTGATACTAAATGGAACTCTGTATTACAACAGGTATGAACTTGAAATGGCCGAACAATTATTTGTTCAAGTCAATTCGCGCAACACCAAATGGCTTCCAATTCATTTCTTATGACGTGTGTCGCAGTAAATAGCAAAATCGTATGTAGTAACTAAACTTTTATATTCATATGGGTCTACAGTTAGAGTATTTCTATAAAAATGCTAACATGAAACGCAGTTCTAGTTTATGCTGCTCTTATTCCCCTTTTTTACTTTTTTTCTATTTCTTATATTCATTCAACTTCTATTTCTTCGTTTTAATTTCTTTCCATTCTTTTAACCAGGCCACCATTATAGGGAAGAAAACTTGATAAAAAGATTGTAGGTCAAGCGTCAGTTCCATATTCAGTTTTCTGGCCAGGTTTAAAGTTGTTAGGCGTAAGAAAGAAGCAAGCACTCAAAACAACAATGAACAGATTCATTATTCACTTACGTTGAAGGTACAACAGCAACACCATTGTGCAATATGATCTACGACAACGAATGATTGCCAACTCAAAGCAATTACTCAACGCTGGCTTTGCGAATTCTTGCCCATATCAATGGGCCGGGAGTACCGACATCGATTTTGCTGTCGATCGAAACGGCTTGTGGGTGATTTACGGAGACGAAACCAATCAGTGCAATATTGTTCTCAGCAAGCTTCACCCTGACACCCTGCAGGTGCGAGTAACATGGCTTTCAATGTTTGGTTTTAGTCCATGTACTAAATCTGAAATTAGTTCCCTTTGCGAGTTTCGAGGTGTTGCTGTTTAAACTACAGCTGATCACCACAAACATGCTTTGAAATAACAATTTGATATGATTAGAGATGTACCGATGCCACTCTTTTCGTCAATATTGATTTTTTTAACATTTGACCGATATTTTTGCAACGGTGTTACGATAAATACATGAAAATATGTCGTGTTAGCGCCATCAAGCGTATGTCTTTCTATTATCGCCACATATCTATGTTCGTATTCTTTCATGTGCATGACTATCTGTGTTTTCCATGCTACTAACATGTATGCTTAAGTCTACTGCGTTGCGTTTGGGAATGAAGACGCAAGACAATATATTACAAATTACAATATTCCAATGGTTGTTTGGGTTAGGTTTTTGAGACGAGGACCAAGGTTATAAATAGAATCGAAAGTGGTTGGCAAAAAGTTGCCTATATAAAATGTTGCAGTGCTTTAAAGAAATTTGCTATGCGATTCAGCGTGTTTTTTTTGTTGAAGCTTCTACTGTGAAAGAAATTGATATCAGTTTAATGAGATGAATGTGAATTACGTGGAACCCAGCAATGGGTTAGAATCTTGATCGTGAAAAATTAAGATTCACAAAATCATTCCAAAGCGAGACTTGAGTGGGAAAAACAACTCTTTGCATTGGACTGTTCGTTGTATCAGATAATACTTTCCAATGTTCTTTCACTAAAGATGGACTTTATAAGCTTAAATTTTCTTGAAACTTATGTTGCTGTTCGGCAGAGGAACACTTTCACTATGCCTTGATAATTTTAAGCAGCACACCCTCATCTGCTAAAGACAATCGCAGTCTTATCTCAAAAATGCAGAAACTGTACTGTAAAGAGCATTTCAGTATGTGTAAATTCGTATCAAACACGGAGTGCACGTGAAGCCTAACAAATGATTACATTCAAAGTTTTCCAAAGAACCACAGGGTGGAGGAAACTGAAATATTGCTGTTGTATCACAAAAAAAAAACATTTTAAAGGATGGGAAACACAATTGACATGTCCGTTTTCTCGAATTTTAAACTAAATCCGCAAGAATCCAAGAAATGAAGATAAATAAAAAAAACATAAATGGCGTTCTTGGTCATCAAGTGCTGCTTGCCGAACTCTACTTTGTGTATTCAACTTTAATTCCACTTCAGTGGCTCAATAATTTTTCAGAGGAACCGTTCAAATTGTGCTTGCGTCCTATTTTTATAAGGAAATTTCGAGGTTATCGGAAAGCACAGACACAAAAGATGATCGACTGTTTTGATCGCTGGTGCACTCATATTTACGTAATCCGCTTTATATGTTCGACCTCTCTTTTATTGTTTAAAGAGCAAAAGATGCGCTGATCATACTTGGAATTCGAAAATAATTTCGTTGTCTTGAGTGAAAAATATAATATTTGAATATGACCTGTTAAATTACTTTTGGTGGTCTCAACTCTTGAAAAAACTCTGCAAATTTTTCATAGCACAAGCTAATTGTGAGAGAAATTCTGAAGAGAAGTTGATACATTGATTGGAAACAAGCGAAGACTTTTGCGTTCTTCCTAAAAATGCCTGTTTAAGAGACCTATTAAAAGTGGGTTTTGACTGGATCCCTACTTTAATTTGAGTTTGCATACGTTTTCAGGTAGTGCCAAGTTTTATAGAGATGTTTTCCACTGAAGAAAACCTACAAGATGCATGAATCTACTTCGTGATATTCAGAGTATAAGAAAATTTGTTTGCGAAAAAGGCATGTCACTTACAAGCTTGCATCGTTATGATCAAGTTCCACTGAAAAGGGTACTGCTAAGACATTTCTTACAACAACAGCAACCTGTTCCGTGGTTGCTCTTCAGTTGATTTTACATTGCATCACTTTGCGTTACGAGTAGCTTGTGTTTTCAAACAAACCTTTCTATTCCATTGGCCCAAACAGGGTGTTTCGTAGGTCGCAGATGTATGAGTCCATGTGACAATAAAAGGAAACTCAGCTGGCGTAAATCGTGTAAGTCTTTAAGACATGCCAGGCAGGTACAAAAAGAAAGAGAACAAAACTTGCGTCAGCAGCTCAACACCATGCAGCAGAGGACCTTGTTTGTTTGAAATTGGTGAAATACAACACATTTTTTAATGACGTGTTGGCAATCAAACGCACTTTTTGCTATGAGAAGAGTAATTGCGAAAATAGACCCATAACAACAGAAGTGATTGGCTAGTATAGTCCATTCTTTGAAGCCCCCAGGTAATTTCGTGAGAAATGTTTAGAATATTTGCAATACTGTAGAACAGTGGTTCTTAACAGGGGGCGGCAATAAACTTCCAGGGGGTCGTGAGCCCTTAAGCGCTGTACAACATTGAAAGTTTGATCAATAAATTAACCAAACAATACATTTGCGTTTAGACCTCATTTATAGCCAGGAGGGCTTGAAAAAAAGGACAAGCACTTAAGGGAGGCGTGGTAAAGAAAAGATTAAGAACCACTGCTGTAGAAGCTGCTTCGTAAAAAATTAAACGGATGGGTTTCATATTTTTTATTAAGCTCAAAGAAAAGATACTAAATCTATCCACGTATTAAATCCAATTTGACTTGCAAAAAATTTTTTAAATTTAAAATATATTATAAAATCCCCGGTTAATATCCGACCTCCGCTTTATTAAATTCATTTTCAAATGCTATGCTTGTAATAAAGCTAATTCTAACCTAACAGCCTGTTCTCAAAATATCACTATTATGCGCAGTTTTAACTGATTTGGCAAGTCATTTACTTTTAAATCTTCCTTATTGGTGGGCCAGATGTTCAGTCATTGCAGGCAAGTTTTACACACTGTGCGGTCCAAGTGATTTTCTAGTCGACACTATGTTGAGAGAGCAGCTAAAGATGCAATTATTGTTGGCAAAGATACAATTAATGTTGTTAAAACCGAAACGGATGATCATCTTAAAAAGACATTTCCACCCGAGAAAACCAAGTTGCCGCGTTTTGTCTGAGTTGAATAAATGATTGGGTAACAGTTTTGACAGTGATGTGGTGACATAACATCTGCTCAATACTATTAGGGATCGGGAACGCAGTGAAGACCCATTCATGATAATGCATCAAAAACATTGAAACTATCACCTCTTCAAGTGCATATGCGCTCTAGGATTACATCACAGTTTTATGTAAAAGAAGCAAGACAAGTGGAAGATTTTGAGCTAACTGCAAAATATTTGCTTTTCCAACAGGTTCTCGGTACATGGAGCACGAACTATAGCAAAAGATCAATAGGAAATGCGTTTGTTGTCAACGGAGCATTGTACGCCCTCCAGCGGTACGACGCCATCCGTTCGAAGTTGAATCTTGTGTACAACTCCAGATCTGGACAAGTTATTCGAACAAACATTCCTTTTACAATAAGGTAGTCAGCAATTGTTTTATCTGCATTCTTATTTTTTTTCATGTTTGCTTGTTAGTCGTATACTGTACTTAGTGGTACAAGACAATTAAACATGAGAACATCTATTCAAAGTCTTTATGAGTTGAGAAGATTTTAAAAATCTTTCCGAAACAACAATATTTGCAGTTTGTTTAAAACCAGTTTTAACTATCATTACATGACTAAGCTTTGCAGAGGAACCTGGTTTTGACTGCGCAAGTCTACGACTTCTGGTCTACCAGGTCACAACTGAGTATGCGTCATTAAGCAATATTTTTTTAAACTCGCATTTTTCAAGTTCACGAAATCCCACCAAAAATGAACTATGTTCGTACTGACAAAAAATCTGAAACCATTTTTTCTACAGTCACCGATTTTTATCAATGCTGGACTACAATCACAAGGAGAAACGTCTGTATGGTTGGGATAAGGGATATCTGGTGACATACGACGTGAAACTGTGATGACAAATTTTGAAATAATCTGCCATAACCATTGGTACATCCTTCAACGATTCGATGCAATGCAGCCTACGCTTGCCCAACATCGATCTTCGGATGAATGAGCGATACCCTATGGAAACATTCTTACACAATTCGACAAATATCAAAAATATCCGGCAAGAAGATCCCAACTTCCTTTCAGAGCTACAATTAGTGGCAACCTTCTGGCGTGATTGTGCAAATCGTAACTTTTTGTGAGTACCGTATATGTGCATAGCGTGCGTGCTTATCGTTGGTCGTAATGCTGTGCATTTCTCAGATGTTTACTGCTTATCCCTTCTCTATTTTATTGTTTCTTTACCTTTGTCTCTTCAGACCAGTAACAACTCTAAACGATACTCAATGTGTACTCAAGCTTGTCATAAAAAATCCATGCTTGAATGCATGCTGCACGCAGATAAAAAATAGCAACTCAGAAGCGCATTGTTTTCAGTCGATAAGGGTCAAGCGGAACAGGAGAATTTGCCGAAAAAGAGTCTTTTATTTTGAAATTTAAAGCTGCAATTAATTTGAGATACAAGACCTTATGGTCAGAAATTTTGAGGGGGTAACGCTTTGATGCTGACAAGATGCAAAATCGTGGGGAATACCTGCATATTTGCTGGTTCTTATTTTATGCTAAGATCAAAACAACCAAACAAACGACGGGGCGTGTATACTCCATTACCCTTCAGGACTGTTACAACCATTACGCTGGTGAAAACAGAAAAATTTTGAAATATTCAAGAATGTACACACATTAGAATTAAAAAATCTACCTAAACGCTTTAACCCATTGGTATAGAAGCTAGGAGTGGAGCACCCCCAAAAAGTTTTGATTTGTCAAAAATTGGGCAAAATCTCAAAACCTTTGGGCAAAAAAGGTTCGAAATTTTTAATAATATTAATGAAATTATGCTTCTTTGTTATTGACTGTATAAATGTAAATTTGTTATATCATTATATCATACAAGTATATTAAATATATACAAAATCAACAAAATGTTTCTGATAACTTCGTGTTGCAGTTTGTGAGAGTTGATGAGAGCAACTGATTCACTTGAAAGTTTAGGCAAAAGAAGGCATTTATGTTATTTGTTCCTTGAGATATCTAGTATGCTGCAGAACGCTTACTTCATATGTGTAGAGTCCATGTCAGGCAAGTACAGAAAAGCTTTTGTTTTTAATTTTAACTACAGTGTTTGGATGAACACTGTTCGCCATACTGTTTGTCGCATATACAGTATGAGCAGTTGAAAAGACATGTTGTAAGACTCACGGCATAGTTATAATATAAGTAATATGATGCATGCCCAGTACCGGATTAAGGTAGCGCGGGGCATTAAGCATATTAACAGCGCGGGGCCCTAAGTCAAAAATAGACTTGAACAAGTTCTTCTTCTTTTGAGCCAGTTGTTCAAACCACTACTTGAAAAAGTGAACAACTGTTAAATCATGAATTTTGTGGGCATCCATGTAACTACCATTAGGCATACTGAATTCCATAAGTACGAAAACCCTGTTCCTAAAGAGCAACTGCTGGACATTTTGTGCTACATATTTTTTTACCAAAGACATATATTATTCTTATATAAACCAACTGATGGACTTATACAGTATATACGTATCTTTTTACGAAGAAGAAATACATTACTGTACAGCTCACAAGTACAATACAGAGGCAGTACTTGATGCTTCAAGAGTCCAGACTCATCAATTAATTTGATCACTGCTATATCTAAAGACAATTTAGTCTCAGTATGTGTCGAAGTCGACTGTCAAAAGCAGTAAACCTACTGCATAAGATTGTATTTTCTAGATTTTGCCATAGCGCATTTGTTTATGATACTGTTAGTGTCTATTTCACATAGACTTTCATGCTATATACTCTTTAGAATCAGGCTGTTCAGCTTGTTTTGTCTGCAGCTGGTCTGCTGCTCATTCTATCATCTTAAGTTTAAAAAATGACCGTTCTCCACTGCAGTTGGTTACTATGAAAGATAGATATGTGCGCAAATCATTGTTCACATTTGTAAAAGATGTTTAATCAGGTGTGGATATTTGGGGAGGCGAACGAAGCGGTCGCTTCAGACCACCATCTTTCAGAGATGCCCTGAGTGCCCCCCTTTTGAGAGTTTCGCACTTAGATTTTACATTGTTTTGTTAAAAAGTTTCTTAATCACTCTAGTCTAGAGTAACAAATTTGTTAAATGCCAAGAACCAAATGCCAAGTACCAAACTTTATATTTTCAAATCTATGGCAACTTGGCAGAGGAAATTGTAATGTGCCAACAACTACAGAAAATTTGTAGGAAGAAAGTTTGTCACATAAACGGTTTTTGAGCAAATTTTGAGAAAATATCCTTTGCACCCTCCTAAAATTGCTTTCTACACCTGTGCTAACCCATCATGTTTGAGGACACGGCCATAAAAATAGTAGAAAAGCACCGAAGCGCTAGACTTCGAAAAAAACTTTTATACCATGGATTATAACAGGGGTGGCCAAAGCCCGGCTCCCACGCCGCATGCGGCTCATTGCCCGGTTTCATGCGGCTCTTATGTATTTACCAAAAGTCCCGCTAACTAACGTGCATAACAATAAATGCCTTGTGAAGTTCTGTCCTTGTCTTCTTGGTGTGTGACATTTACAATAAATCTAGCTAAGCAAAGGTATGTGTGTAAGTGATGAAGAGATGGGGTGATGTTCATGTGTGCCTATGTGTGATTTGGCTCTTTGCGGGACCACAATAACTAAGAAATGTGGCTTTTGGTCTCATGACTGGTTGGCAACCCTGGATTATGGAACCTTTCACAAAAGCAGCAACAATCTGTCATGTTGTGAATGAAACAAATCTGATTATTTTCTGACGCTTACGTGATTTTAGTTTCGAGAAAATAATACGTTTCTTTGCTTTCCGTCGCTTGGTAATTTTATCTCCACCACTTTTTCTTTTTCTGGAACTTCATGTTTATCGTGTGTCACTGTAGCTTCCTTTGCGTTTTTGATTATCAAGTAGTTTTCTGTGGTGGTAGCTTTCTGATACAAGTTATTAGCAACCAAAATTCTGAACCCTTTGCACTGAAGATAAATATGCAAGCTGTCAAAACTTTAGCTCGTAAATTTATCTTTTTCAACAGCAACATTTGGTTTCGTAGCAGTTTTATAATTTGTGGTAGCAGTTGAGCATGTTGGAAAATATAAGCTAAATCTATGTTTTTCTGATGTCTATACTTTACTCTGATTTTTGTTGTCGGACAGAGCACAGAAATGGTTTTAATTCACTCAGCTAATAATACATGTCCTATCTGTTTAATTTAGGAAGTTTCCAGAACATGCTCTTCGAAACTCTCAATTTGCACTGAAACTTGAACAAACGTAGGAATGAAAATTATCATTGAAAAAGTCCACCATGCAGCGCTCACAAGAAGATACATAGCTTACCTGAAAATAGTTTATATTATACGAAATGCAGAAAGTCAATGGAAACGTATATCAATAACAATTACCAACCAGTCGTGTGCTCTTCTCTAATTCCGAACAATGAACAGTTTCTTGTTTTCGCAGTTTTGTGCCAACTTCACTAATCAGCAGAAATTGCTAACCTGGGAATCACGAATGCAATCTAGCCTCTACCCAGTCAGCTGTATTATGCTAATGAGCCTCCTTTTTTGGTGCTAACTCTTGAAATGATGGACAGCTTCATTTTCTGACAGAATAGGAAAAAAACAGACGCGCAAATCGCAAGATATATTGCAGTTACAACGCAGGCCATCAAGGGCAGACATAGGTGTAGGAGCAAGCAAATTTTTGGGGGTGCGAAGGATTTTTGCCAAAATTTCCCCAAAAAGGTCTTCATTTGATTTTCTGCAAACGTTGGGCGCCATTTCTGGAAGTCAAACAATGTTGGGCACCATTTTTGCTCAGATTTTCAGAGATTTCGCCTAGACATATAAGGATTTTGTTCGGATTTTCAGGGGTTTTGCCCAAAGTTTCAGGGATTTTTCCCGGATTTTCGACAAATCAAAGATTTTGGGGGTGCGCTTGCCTCCTACACCACTGGGGTCAGAGATAGTCGGGAGAAGCAAGTGTTTGAACTATGCCCTGCGCATCTTCCATCGCGGAGTTCTCCCCCATCAACCTGCATTTCCGAGGGCTCACTACAAGTTTCAAGACCGGCTGATGTGGTAAACTTCCTTGGTTAGAATATTCCGGTAAAAAAGACGCAGCATTTTGTTTCGTTTGCCAGAAACATGTTGCTTCGTAAAAGCAATAAATTTCGGGTTATGTCGAAAAAACACACAAACCGCTAAATCGGATAGGCTACATTTAGCTCACCAAGCGCTATATCGGACAGATACAAGTACAACACATCCAGTGCTATGTCGGCATTTACGCCTGCTCTACGTTGTCAAATTCAAAATTTGCTTTGTGCACTTGCCTACTCCAAAAATGTTTCAGCTTTACACCATTCTTTGTCTGCTAGCATGATAAACAAAATCAATGCTTTAGAATTTTGGTCGACTTCATGCTAATCTTGTGAGGGGAGCAGACATCGATTGACCCTGGACTGGGCAACACCATTTGCTATGTCATGGAAATGAAAGCAAGCACGGTGTGTCGTTTGGACTGAATCGTCTGATGTTTGCTGGAAATATTCTTGGTATACTATTTTAAGCAGGAGGTCGAACAGGTTTATGGTTGATCGAACAGTTCTCTGTGATACGCCGTGAATTCACGAATATGCCTAAGCAAATGCGCAGTATTCGCACTTAACTAGGTCAGCCTCTCAACTGCTTTCGTTTCACGGATTGTTTTCCCAATCTAAGACACGCTTTGCTGATTGCGGCACTCGCATTTCGCAGTTGTTGTTGTGAACTACGCGATCGCTAAAGTGTTGTGAAAAGCGACATTTTTATGCGTCACTACATATTTTGTTGCGCAATAAAGAATTTGCAAGTTAAATTCTAATGTGTCCCGCTTTCTTACTATCAGCTCTTTAGGACCGCGGTACGTTTTGCAACGCGCTAAACAAAAGTTGCCCCATTGTCCCTGAAAAAACAAACGTAAACTTATTGGCAAAAAAATTTTTTTTTTCATGAATGACAGACACGGGGCTTCACAAAAAAGAGCGTGGGAGTGGCTTTTCGCAAACACGCGAACAGTTTAAACTCTACCACGCCAAATATTTCAAAATTCGCCAACAGTTTTTTTAAGCTTTAGCGCCATAAAAAGAGTATTGTCGTAACCTGTCAATGGCAAATACTGTGCCCTTATTACTATGAGGTACAGAAGTAATTCTGGGAAACTAAAAGAGCCAAGCACGAAGAGCATGTGACCCGAGATTTTTCTCTAAGTTCTTTATTTCGTGATTCGGAAAAATAATCAACAAAACAAGCAACATAAAGTAACAATTATGATCCCGCTAATGATTGTAAATACACACAATTTTAATACTTCGAGCAGTCACATTCACAATAAAGGAAATATTGAAGAATGCACGTTTACACTGCTTTTCAATTACACAGCAGCTGCAATGGAAGTGCACATCACAAACAATAGTAGCAATGAAATCACGGAGGCGTTTGCACACCAGCAGAAAGCACATATTTACAAAATGAACAGCACTAACTTTCCGCCATTCAGCGGCATTTGCTAGGAAACTGCTGCGTCTGCTTCCTGTTTCAGGCAACTATTCTTGACACCCTGAGGACTTGTACCAAGTTTTAAGAGTTGTCAAAACTGCTATTGATTTTTTGTTGCAAGTACAGTGGGGAAATTCAGTGCAGGTTTCGTATAATGGGTCATATAATCGGGTTCACCGCTTTACAGCGAAAACACATTATATACACAAGCTTTTCTAGTCGCAAATCGACAAGGTTTGCCACAGTAACAGGTTTTACAGTAGTACGTTCGTATACGCGAATTGCTTTACACTTTGGGATAGATTTTTTAACCACAGTTGGATAAATTGCAACGCATCTTTTGAAGCAAAAGCAAGGAAACAGTAACGGAAAGCGAAACACTTTCGCTGGAATTGTCAGCAGGAAACACTGCGCAACTTTTAAATGCTGTCGGTTAAAAGCTTGAACAAATAAGCAAGCATGGACAAAAGTACCACGGGCGCGTGAATGAAGACTGTCGCCAAGTATGGTGCAAAGTGGCCCACAGAAAGGTAGAGGATTAACGGGAATGTGACTGTTGGATTCTTGTAGTACCGACAATTTTTGGAAGTAGAAAATGAGATCACATACCCTGGAATGTGTTGGGTTAACTTGTAACAAATAACAAGCCGTGTCAGGGTGTGTTACAAAGATTACTGGATGAACTAAATGCTTGTGTTTTGTAACCGAAAATTAACTGATAAAGAATGACTGCAAGAAACGAACTTGGGTTCCACAGCGCGGAAAATAGGCAAGGGATTGTACTGCACCGAACTTGGATCACGGTGTCGGAAAATAAAAGCTATGATGCCAGTAATTAAGTGAACTGCTGTACGTAGTAGTTAGTCAACCATTATTGGAATGCATCGAAAAAGTCCACGGAGTCTTGCAACGATGAAGTAACAAACATATACATTGAATTAAAACAAGCCCAGACAAGGCGCCTGCTTGGATCTTAGAAAAGACTTTTCGCTTTCTTCAGTGAGGTCTGCTTCCAGGCGGGCAAGTTGTTGAATTCCAGCTTGTTCATTCCAAATACAATTGAGAATTCTTCGTCATTCAAATGCATCTGAAGAAAAAAAGTTTAGAAAGTGTGTTTGCATGAAATTGTTATAATTTTGATCAGTAGTTTTGTCTAAACCAGCATTGTTCTCGAATTGTGCGCGTAAGTTCGCACACAGACGACCAGGGATACTTCCAATCGCCAGTTTCTTGCACTGAAGGAGAACTCAAATTCCGAACTTAGCAAGTTCTGTACCGTTTTTTTTGTTTTAGTGCATAAGAGCTTTCTAATCAGTTGTTTTTTACGCTATGTCGAGAAAGATTAAGCGACATTGCTTTGTCTTAGCCAAACAATCTTTTAGATCGGCGCTTCTCAAACGGTAAGCTGTGAAACAGGCCAAAAAGCGAATACAAGTGAACAGCATTTTGAGTTTGAACAGTAGGCTGCTGTTTTCTCTGTACGATCCAGAAATAAGCTATTTAGGTGGTTTGAACGTAGCAATGTTTACTGCTTATTAGACTGCTGGACAATCGACTGATTGTTGACTGCATTTGCGACCAAATATCAAGTAGATATGTTTGACAGCCATTTTGCAGCAAAATCTTATAAAAAGCCCTCCAAAATATCAATGTGGAATACGGTATAAAAAGCTTGAGTAGCACTGCTTTAGACGAATTGGCTTTCTCTGCAAGTACCCGTTCGATTGAAGTAATGATTACAGTTGTTTTTTCACCATCAAGATGCTATGTGCACTGACACTAAATGGCGGTTAGCTGAAGTAACGCTGCTGGAAGTGCAGCGCATTCATGGGGCTTGCCCGAGTTTTTTGATAACTTATTAAAAATTAAAACAAGCAGCTTCACCTCGAAGAGGCAATTGGATAATCAGAAGTTGTTTATGAGAGGAAGAGATGAATTGAAGTCGTGACGAGGTTGAAATACCAGGCAACGCGAGTGTGTGCCTTTATTGTAGCACAAAACTCCACAAAAAATGTTTTATACAGTACGTGAAAGTTTAGACGCAAGTTGCACCAATGGCGACATTGCATCAATGGCAAATAAAAACGACCACCTTTTATCACTGCTTGCTCCACTACAAACCAGGTCCCTTTTGTGTCAAACGCTTCACTTCATTGTCTCATTATCTCTCAGCAACTGTTACTTTCCAACTTATTAAATGTTCTTTAATTTTTAAGAAAGTGTTTTTAGGTCACTCATGATCAAGAAACAGTACGTTTTGATCAATTTTCTCTAGTTATGCCAAATTTGTTACAGATCTTCATTTGTTTCATTAATTTGTCACACTTTGCTCAATTTTCTGGTGCCTGTTTCGATCTTGGCGTCGTAAGAAAATGCTTAGCCTGCTTAATGCACCACTGCTGTCATCATCAGCACGAGTAAATATTTCTAAACTTGTCCACAAATGAACAACTGCAAGTCAGAAAACAGTCGATACAGATGAACATCGGCGACAAGTGCCCCCAACAATCCGCCAGTGACAAATCCTACAACTGTCCATCACATGCACTGTGACTTTCGCGTTTGCAAGATTTTAATGGCAGGTAATTGATGTGCGCCTGGGTGAAAGTGCGCAGATGGTCTCTCAGCTGCAACATGCAGTGATTTGTTTTACTGTGCTCAACAATCCTCATGAAGCTTCTAAAAAACACAACTTAAAAGTTTGATTGACGCAAGACTGTTGTCTATGATAATCCGCAGCTGGGTATTGAAAACTTTCAAATTGAAAACGTAAAAAGATTGTGATGCGAAGCTTGTCATGGTCGACTTATTTCCAACGCACATGACTTGTATGCTGACATTTCACAGCTAAACCTTTGGCAGCGCAAAGGTTTCTAGCTTTCCCCTGTCCCAACAAATAGAGTACTTTATCATGCGGACAGCATGGAAAATGCAGTGCGTTCTGAGGAGGCCTTTCTGTCTTTTTTCATCAAAATTTCTGCCCTAGGTATAATCAAGAAAAGAAACCTATACCTCTTTCCTGGTCTTGTCGACGTCATCAGGAAGATCATCTGCTGTGGCCTTCAGTTGGTCGTAAGAATAAACTTTGAAATCGCCGCGAAGACCATTTGCAACAGCTTCAACGATTTTTTTGGCTACAACTTGCTTGGGAATGGCGGACGCCAGGACGGAGTCGAACAGTTCGTCATTTCCTCCGAGCTCTTTCTTCAGGTCCTCGTAGGATTTGTTGCCCTGCGTCACAGAAGAACTGTGACGTCACAACATGCAACAGCAAATCAAGCGATGACCCGATCATAGCAGATTAAAAACTGGTTTACATCATGAAGTCTGAACTTTATTTTGTTGTCAGATGGACGGCTCGTTGACTTCAGTTGCACATTTTGTTCACTTCCAAACACAAGCTTAAGAGGTTCTACTTATAAGCGAAGGGCGCGCCAAGCAACAGCTTTACACAAACCATCCCAGTGTAGCTGTACGTATCTTCAGGGATTCAGTGAATAAGATCGCACTTGTACACAAAAATGATTAATGGTAAGGACTTCCCTCAAACGTCAGTTAAGGTGAGTTGTACAAAGGCCCTTAATTCCGAGCTACAGATGCGTAAATGCATTGAAAACAGGAGATTGCCTCAAGATATCTGAAACTCTGCTTCATTGGCAGTCAGATAGAACAAAATGAATGTGAAAGGCAAAAACGTTTTGATGGTTTCTCAAAAACATTTTTGATGGGTGCAGAATCGCAAAAGTGGAATCCGGTACAGAATGTCCGGAAAACTATTAACAGCTAAGCTGTCCTTTATACGGAAACAGGCTATTTAAATACTATGCTTTCCAAGGGAATTCTTGCTCGCACTACTTTAAAGAATGTTTCAAAAGGATCGATTCATCACGAAAAAATATCGGAACCGACCAAAAAACGATAAAAAACGCAAACTCACACTCCATTTGCTAGGGTCCCAAGCCATGAACCACCCTGTGAAAGTAGGGGGCTCGAACCCTTGTTTGACTGTTACGATGGGTGTGTGTGGGTCGCGGGAAGCGGTTGGGTCGGTTCGCAGGTAGTTGATTGCAGCCACAACTGCTTCTTTCTTCTCTTGGTCGTTTGCACCTTTTCCGATCCACAGATAAATCTGTAATATTGAAATTAACAACTGATGGCTAACGCATGTAAGAGCATAAGTAACTTCCCAAGCTGCTCATGCACATAAAATGCTTGACTGCCTTAGTCGTCACAATTTTTGAGGTTTCTGAGCTTACACATACTAAGTTATAAAACAAATGCAGAGGCAAACACTCAGACCTTCGATGGCGACAACTTTGTAGCTTTTCGTTTGTTGGTAAAAGTACATCAACTAATAAAGCATTTTCACATCTTCCTATTATTCTAAACTCCAAATATTCATCCAAAAATGCGCAGTAGCAAGCTTTTAATACCTTTTCAATCAATAATCGTGCAGATAAATGGAAAACAAAACAAAAAAGAGCATGGCTTACTGTACAAGAAACGCAGTAAAAGTTATATCAGTTCAAAACCAAACATACGAAACTTTCAGAAAAATTTTGCATTTGCCCAGTGTTCCATGAAAATCCCTTTATTTTTTTCAGTCTTATCAATTANAAGCCTTCCAACAAAAATTAGCCTTTCGAAGAAAACATTATGCATTAATTTTGAGTGCAGCGTGAAGTCGTAGGCGAAAGTTTTATGTGTTCGTCACGCAACAAAATTAGCAGCGAATAGCAAGTTGATCGCGGAAATGAACCTTTGATTCTCAGGGTACATCAAATTAAGGGAAAAAAGTGTGCAAGGCTTCATGCCAGTCAAAAGCATTTCACAACTGATAGAACATTGCTAAGAGTTATAATGTATATACAAACAAAACGTGTCCACGTTTGAAACTCGTGCATTAAGTTACGAAGTAAAAATTATTTTCAGCTTTTTCTTGGACAAAGAATGTGCAAAGCGTTTGTTGCATTCAACACATTCGTCGAAATATCTTTTCGAGAGTACATCACCTCTGAGTGCGCGTCAAGCAGCATGACGTCATCTTCATCGAGGTCTTCTTGAGAGAAGCTGCAGATCTCTTCGCACCTGAAGTTTCCAGTCGCGTTCGAGCACTCGAAGAGCCGAGGATCTTCCATGCTGTCTTCCTCCTACAAGATATAAAAAATAAAAAAAATACTTGTCATGTTTTTCTACTTTCTAAAAAAAGTTGCCCAGCACAACTCTCGTTACATCTAGGGCCGCAACCAGCTGATTTTCGGGGGAGGGAGATGTTTGTAACTTGTTGTTTTGCGTAACAACTACACATGGTTTTGAAAACAAATTGCGGGGAGCAATTGCCCGGCTGTTCACCGCCTGGTTGCACCATAACCACAGCAAGTGAACTGAGAACGGGGTGTCAGACATGGATTGACTGTCTTTGGATGGTGTATTTCTCGCGCATAGCAGCTTCAGCTGTTTCTGTGGTGGCATATCTCTGTCATGTGAGGAATACACGGCGACTAATTTTTTTGACAAATAAATAAGAAATGTAATTAAGTCGCTGTTTTGTGTCAGATCCTGATAAAAATACTTTGATGACAGTCAAATTTTGTCGATGAAAAATAACCTGAAATTGTTCATGAAAAATGATAATTTATTGTTATCACCGTTAGGCAAGCGCTGGCCAATTCTGTCCTTCAAGATTTTCAACTTGATGAAAATGATTTGCTTTCAGCGCATATGCAAAAGCAAAACAAAATTTCGTTTCGGCGGCAAGGGCTGCAAGTTACATTTCCATACCGATGATACAGTAATTGGAAAACTGCAATTACTGCCATAAACAGTTGTAATGCTTGATCCAGCGACTTCATCATTGAAACAGGTTAGGTAGTGAATAACAGGCGATCTTGATGGACGTCATACAGCCGCCATGGAATGGCGATGAAGAGAACAGAAACCCTTACCAGGAGTTTCGCAGAATCGGCGTAGGGTACTTTCCCTCCGAGTGCGGCCCAGAAAGCGTTGATCTCGTTTCCTTCCGAGATCGTCTCTAGCTCTCTAAAACAAGAACAGGAACTTTACGAAATATCTAGAGCAAGTAAAGTGTTTGCGTCACGACAAATTCTCAACGAGCTACACTGGAAAACGCGCGCAAGTGTAACGTCACGCAAACGTCACGAACACGAAGCTGTGGCGTGGAAAGAAACGAAATGAAGCTTTTGCTTTTGCAGGGCATGACGGAATAGAACGGATAGAGTTAAGTTTCACATTTCTATACAGTTAATTTGCACATCTCTATAAAGGGCCATTTTGTTTATTGTAATTAATATGTACAGCAACGATCGCTATTACTCCCGCTTTGAAACAATGCCTATGGTTTCAATCATTCACAGACGCAGAAACAAGATTTGTAAATAAGAGAGGACGTAAAGTACGTTCAAACGGATTTAAACCAAAACATCGCAGACATGTCGATGTTACACTGTCAATGGAAACAAACCAGTTGCGTTTGGTTGTCAAAATACTGAAAAAGATTGGCTTGCGCTGTAAATCTAATGCGCAATTTTTCCTCAGCATTACGCTTTACTTGAACATTGCCGCGCCTTACTTAAGCAATTCAGAGCTTGGATAAACACAGGGTTGCCCAGTTTTTGTGAAGCGTAAGTCCAAATTTTTTTATATGTTTGCTTTTTACGCTGAAGTTCTGCTAATAAACGTGGAGCAATCAGTAGCATTAGATTTCTCCGAAACAGCCAATTATTTATTTAGATAAAAATGACTAATTTTGCCACCAGAAACGGGAGCATCATCACACCCGGAAAGTGGTATACACGCTTTGTTTAACCGGGACCAAAAAAACACATTAACGTGTCCAAACTCACATATACTGGATAAATTCGGTCAAAGCGTTTTTAAGCAACAAACAAGTGACTGAAAAGATTAAGTCAAAACTCATTGGTAACACAGCGAGAAATAAAGTTTACATTTTGCAAGCGACTTTCGTTTATACTAACAGGAAATTTTTTCAAGGTTTTGAATATTTTGCCAAACATTCATAGACCTCGGATTGAAAATAAAAGATTATCACCAAGTCTTCAAAAAAGGTCAAAGCGTTTTTATCGTTACGACCTCTTCAACAGAGACCTGTAAAGACTGCCTGGCAACCACATTCCCAAGAGCACTAATTAAAATATGGGCAACAGAACACGAAGTTCGTGCATTGCCGATGAAGATCACTGAAGGTGAAGTTCTAACATCGATTTTAAAAGAAAACATCGTTCTAACATCGATTTTAAAAGAAAGCTCCAACATCGATTTTAAAAGAAAAATCCAGATCCAGAGACAAAGCAAAAGCAACTTCTGAGATGAGAATCAAGACCCTACAGGCGTGCATAAAAATCGCAATTCAATCTCTATCAAGTATACGGCACTAAAGCGCATGCTCGATCTCTGGCGTGCGTCACTGACCTTGAAGAAATGACTTGAGCGACACGTTTTGCCATCTCTCTTTCGTCGCCGCTACATCCCTTCCCACACCACATCCACATGTTAGATGGAGTTTTGAAGAGGAAAACGTCGTTTGAATTGAGCGATGAGCCACTGTATGCAACAAATTTGCTGTCAAAGCCGTGTCAGGTTCTGGCGGTTGTATTTCGCTGCTGCTATAACGGAAATATACGTCACGTGTTCCAGATATTTCCACTGCGTTGCTGGCAATAACAGCGAACTTGGGTTTCGCAACGAACATGCAATACAGTGCACTGGCAAAATGCTAAACTACTGGACAAAGAGAAGTTGACCTCTTTTNAGAACGAAACACAATTTCTCCAGTTATTTGCGTGTAAATATGTGAAAAACTGACGCACTAGCGGGGCGTGTGATTTAAATATCGNTTTTCCAAAATTAACAATCGGAAAACAAAGTTGCACATAAGCATAAGAGGCAGATATTTAAGAAAAGACGTCTGAAAAGGTGCTTCAGAATTCCAGATCTAAAGTAAAAACTTACGTGACTTTGACTTCAAATGCTTTTGTGTTCATGTCGCTTGTTCCGCGCACTTGGAAGAGTCTGTTGTCGGCTGCCTCTGATTGGCCGGATTCCCTGGAGGTTCCGCCCTGATGGATACAAGCAACGGTTAGGCGAAACGCAAAATCCAGTTTTGGAAAAAATATCAAGACAATTCAACAGTATGAAAATGTTCAGATTTTTCTTTGTACTGACAACTGCCTAAGTCACACACACAAAAATACATTTTGTGCACTTCGAAAATAAGTCAAACTTCAAAAATGTTGCAACCCTGCAGCCAAACTTGAAGTTAAGTCGCATGGAAGTTACAGTCAGCGCAGTGAACTGAAAACTATACACGTTTTCCCGTTTGATATGACAGGCAGTTGTGCAGCAGGACATCAACTGTAAGCGCTCGTCAGCACAAAACACGCGTAAACACAAATTTGCATTCTGATTGACGTATATTTAACTACTTTTATAGCGTCTTGAAGTTTTGTGAATACGAGCTTTCAGTAACTATCACCATATATAGTAGTAGCACATTTCGATAATGTAAGGAGACAGGTAGATATCTGTTGGAGCTCATTCATTTCATTATCATCAGGACTGGTTTGAACTAAAGTGAAGTAAATGAAACCTACCTTTCAATCCGTGCGGTGAAAACGAATAAAGCTCAAAAACAAAAACTACTTTGAAGAACAACACCAAGTCGACTTGCCGCGAAGATAATCAGTTTTCCTTTAAACATCGACATGAAGTGTTTCGGTTCTTTGCCCATTACGACGCGAACTTGCACCGGGGCTCCGTCATACTTATCATCAAGCGCCACAGCTTGGAATGCGGAGGCTGCTATCTCGTCCTGGGTTGCTTGCAGGCCCTGGTCATGAAAAGTTTAGGTGCACAATTGAAACGAATAGACAAAAAACAAAAACGTGTGACTTGCTCAGTTTTTTTACTGAAACCAGAGCCACAGCAAAATGGAAAACAAGGACGTACGCCGAAGTAGCCCCATAAGGTTGGGGGAGGTGAAATGCGGGTGAAAGTCGAAATCAATATTTGATGGAATGAAAGCTGCGAAGAATCATTTGCAAAATACCACGATCCTTCCTATTTTAAAGTTTACTTTGCGCCCGGGTTTTTTTCAAGCCTAACAACCAACAGGCTTCGCAGCTTGTCAACTTAAAATACACCGAAGAGCATTTTTTTGTAAAAAAAGCTTTTGCGTGAGGAGGAAATTTGCAACTCATTTCAAAGGATATATTTATTGGCAGACCCAAAACCACGACTTCGTTTCAGACAGCTTTTTGACTCAGGGTATACAAAACACCACAACGGAAACAGCCCGAACCCAAAGATCAGCTTGTGTCTAAGATGTGTTCTGGCCAAGACAAACCAATGCGCATCGGTGGCAAGAAATCACATGCGGAGACTAGAGAAGTTAAGCTTTTGAGTACCACGGGATTAGATGTGAATTATTTACAGTTTCAAAGTAAGAGGCGAGTGCGCCGATAAATTATTAAGCAAGGATCGGAAGAGGCTTCCGCTTGCCATCACTTGAAAAGGAGACGAGACAGAAAGAGTCAAGGGCGAACGCTGCGAAAATTGACAGATCGCGTAATAAACCCGAAGAGATTTACTGCGGTGTAAAAAACTTTGAAAGCGACAGCACAAGGCGATGAGAAAACACACATTCTGACATTCATTATATCAGACTTAATGACAATCATTTATCAACTGCAATGAGAAAATCAGTGCATATTTTGCACATCAAACTTTCTAATTACGCCTTCAGCGCAACGAATGAAGCAACGTACACAAGCAAACTTTGGTAATTCGCTTCTGCAACTTATATATTCGGTTGTAGGACGTTGCTAATTGCAGTTTGCAAGAAGCACAACAGAAGGCGACTACAGGAAAAAGGCAAACAGGTGGATAGCAGGTTATCATGCTTGCCACAATCTTTGTCGGTCCCACACGAAAAAGCAAAAGGACAGGGATGTCTTTACACACAAAAAGGTAAGAAAGTGAAGCACAATTTCAGGATTTCGCTAACGTATCAAACTTGCAAACAAACTGAGGACTTTATCACAACAACCGCCTTAAGTTGACAAACGCTGTTTTCCGCCTGCTCTTCTATAACTTACCTGCCAATAGTAGATAATGTATGCTTTCTTGTTGTTGTTCAAGTAGGTGTAGAGTATGAGGTAACAATCGCCGCCATAGAACTGGCCGTAGGTTGATTTGTCAACGGGCACAATTTCACTGCCTTCAATTCTCCAGATCTGTGATGAAGCAACGAAAATGGTCAGAAATGCTTAAAAAATATAACGAGTTATGAAAAAACGTGCAAAGATTTTTTTAACGCAAAGCCGGGGCAGTTTTGCAACAAGACCAAAGCTTTGCTGGTTAGTCCTAAAAATAATTGAACTCAACATTCAAACATGTGTTTTACCCAAGATAATTTTGATCCCCTTAAACTTCGGAAAGGCTGCTGTCATGAATTGCACCGATAGTTGCATTGTATCCATGACAACCGGTAACAACCCTCGGACATCGTTTTTTTTAGAAAAGACCATTGACAACAGCAAGACAATATCGGTGAGGTAACCTCAAACAAGGATGTTAGAAACACTAATTTTACATAAGCTACCGGACTTTACATACATCATGTTTGCTTTAGGAAAAAATACGCACACACAAAATGAAGTCCAACATCGACGAGGAACCGCAACACCCAAAAATCATATTTCGGTTTTGGCGAAGTGTTTGTTTCTTCCTGCTCAGCAGACACATATAAAGAAGCAAGTCACGCAATGCAGTCAGCAAGTCTAGCCTGTCGTTAACGTGACGACTGTTTGTACGCCGTGTGCACTGTCTCGCTCATAACTATTTATGATACGGCTTTAATTGCTGCGTGAAACCGTGCATTTATCATAAAAATGTATGCTTCGGACAACAACAAAAATGTATTTTTTCTGAGGTTACTAGGGGCATGAAAAGGCCAAAGGGTCTCGAGTCCGGATGGTCAAGTAACAAATTGTAACGCGATCCCGACCGAAATATGTAATATGAAAATTAATCACATCACAAAATGAATGTATGATGACCTTTGAGCAAGGCGCATGCAGAAAAGTGGTTTTCAAATAACACTGGGCACGATACCGAGATTAGTTTGGCAAAAACGAATGGCATTTCCCGGAAAATGATGTCAGAAGTACTTTGCATTTTGAGCCAGCCAATAGGAAGCGACAGCGACGAACTGCAGCGTGTCATTGGACGGACGTGCATTAAGCAATTGCGTAATTAAGTCGCTGCCAAAGAAGCAGAAAATGCCTTTCAACGGTGACCATCAGGAAGAACAGAACGACGACGACAGACGAAGCGCGTAAATGACATGAACTACTCGGTTACGAGCACTTCCGCCATCTTTGTCGTGCAAGGTAAGATATAAACCGTTGCAACGAAAATGGATATCAGAGCATGCTTGGGTGGCAAAGGTTGGTATCTACATGGTCGCGACGAAACTTTGACGCCATTTCTTATTCTAATAAAATGTAATCAAACGTTCCAGAAAGAGTGCTTAACGGTGCTGCTGACTTGCATTAAATAATTAGGTTTGCTGCAATTTGTTCAGTGGCACTGTAAAACGTGAAGGTATGAGATGTTTTCGGCAGCAGCATCAAACTTATTGTTCTTTGTAAATTGTCGTGGCGTGAAATTTTCTTATTTGGTTGGAAAATGCTGCGGAAACATCCACAGTGTGAGCTAAAAATGCCAACTTAATGCGAAAACGTTCGAACGTTTTTGCTTTTTACATAAAACAGAAGCTTTGTTCTTGCGTTCACAACAGCAAAGAACCACATGCGCTGCTCAGTCAAAACAGTGAGCGACAATCGGTCCATAACGTTCTCCTCAAATCCCCACCTCTATCTCTCCCGATCCATCATCGACCATCCTTTGCTGAGCAGCAACTTCAGGCTGAGCGTGCATAGTCGTTGCATCGAATTTGACGTGAGCGACACTTGCTGGAAGAAGATATACAGCAGTTGTCGCAGAAATTTACGCTACCTTGTCAATATAAGAGAAACGCCAAGGAATTAAGGTTTCGGCACCGCCAAGTGGTCTTACTCCTGACGATTGGATAAAATTGAAAAAAATTATCAGAAGTTAACCCACGTCAAGGTTAGCTGAAGGAATAAAATGAACAAATAATTCTACTTTGATTGAATGTTTACTCAAAAGAACAATAAAACGCATTTTGCAACTTTGAAACACGTCGTTTAAACTGTAACCGCATATACTCCAATGAATATTGGAGCAAGATTGATAAGCAAACATTTTAAATTTTCAACCTTTCATTGGCACTAACCACGAACAGCATTCGCAGATTCTCGTGGCAATCAAAATATATGACTGTTAAGCAATCGAACTCAAAAAAGTAGGAGTCATGACGATGGTATCCGCCTTACGTCAGCAACCATATTCAGAGTTTATGCATTGAATAAAAAAATAAATACACGAAAAAAATCGACGAAAAAATAAATACAGTCTCGGAACAGTCGGCAAACCAGTCAACAATCGATAAGCGCAGAGACAAAATTGGTCAAAACGCTCGAGCTCATTTTTTCTTTGCAGATATCTCGATTAAAAAAGCTGGTGCGGCAGTATATGCCATGCACACAAAACATGTGCTTAGGTTTTTCAAGCGAGGCAGGTTTATTATAAGGCTATAAGGCTTGCGTCAGTCTTCAAAATACCTTCATTTGCCCTTTATCGTGGTTTCTAGGAAATGACATTTTAGGCATAGCTGGGCAGAACAAGCATCAATCGCTAGTCAAAATAAGCTTGTTCTTAAGTTGATAATTTTATTGGTTTCACTGTGAGTATTCTCCCCAACCGGCCTTTACAGAAGGTGCAGACCCAAAGAGTCAATTTTGTGCCAAGCAGGACCTTCATACAAAGGTTGCCTACAAATATCATTTACGTAAAGGCGGTTTGTATAAACAAGTGTATCGTTTTCGAAAAGCGGTATGTAAACGAAGATCAGCTCAGGCCATACAGACAAAACCAATCATTTGAAAGTTGTGCGCTTGAAATGAATACGCAGTAACAGGATGGGGAACTAAAGATCGATGCATGCCAGTCGTTTGTGACCTTTCTATATTCAATCTTACAAAAGAAAACAACGATCAGTCAGGACGGAAAAGATCGCCAAATCGTTTATGAACAGCTAAATGTGAAGAGCAACTCACAGAACAAGAGTTGGGAAATTACTGGAACTTTCTGCATAACATCGGGAATGAAGCGCAGTAATGTATGGCAGTGTCGATGGGATGCGACAGTGTAGTTAATAATCAATTACCGCCTCACAAATCACCGATGCATGACCACACATCGGTTGCCTTATACGGTAAAAAATATTGATGCCGGTCACCACACCCTACGTTTGTTTTGTGATGTCAGAACGACTCAGCAACGCTCGAGTGCGTAGCGGGATGCCAGGTGAGACGTGTGAAAAAAGGGTAGGATTATTTGATGCTATTTTTAGTAACACCGATGACAAAATGTGCTCGGATGTGGAATGTACACGACGTATTTTGAAACAAACCGTCAAGCACTAAAATACCATACGGGAGCAACATGACTGCTTATGTTACAGACTTTAACACTGATAAACGTAAGACTCCGCCGTTTCTTCCATTTATTGTGGCGACCTACAGCACGATGCAGACTGGTGATAATATTAAAGCTTTTACACTGATACCCGATTTCAAAAAACTGTTGAGAATTACTTTCTGAAACAGCTTCATTGAGCAAAAACTGCTCATTTTTTGACAACTTGGAAATACTGTACGTGTTGGTTTCCAATTAAATTACATGTCTAAGTTGGAAAAAAACAGAAATCACTTGCAAAGGAAAACTGTAACGAATGAACCGATATAGCGCGATGCTGGGCGTTGTGTGAAAATCTTTATAAAGTGAGTGAACCATTCCAAATTGAAGTTCTACCGGATCTTAGCTATTTTCAGCGCTTCCAGAAGCAGAACCAGACAGATTTATTTGAGGGGCCCTAATGCTTCCATAACATCTTATTTCTTACGTTTCTGGAGGTCAATTACATTAATAAAACAAAGTAAAGTAGACATTTCTCTCCCGTCAAACGAACGTTTTGGGGTGCACCGGGAGCCAGCAAGTTACAGGGAGGCAATGGCTCCCCCAACTTCGCTCATNAGCGTGTCAATTTTTCAAAGTTAACCAATCTTACATTACATATCTTTTCCAAATCTCATTCTGAATTGTAAAAAGGGAGATGAGTAGTTCATGCCACAGAAATTCGATTTTCCCGCTTACCGATTCGCCCTTTTGTGTGGGCTTTGCCACGTCCAACTGTATCGTATTTCGACTTCCAGTTTTTGAACAAAGATCGAAACATGGCGGATTCCGCTCCGTCAGGAACTGTTTCCACTTGCGTGTGGTGAGAATAGCCTTTCGCTTGGATGTAGCCCTGCCAAACAATTTAAGCCAAGTAAGAATGAAGCCGTTATTTTGTTTGGGCGAGAAAGACTAAGCAGGCTGGAAAATCAAGACGCTGGTTGCTTTAGAACGCTGCAGTGACGTGTTGTGCGCTTGGGCGAAACGCATGTCACGAATAAAAACCTAGTGGGGGCTTGCACTGGGTGTATATTTCCCACAACATTCCTAAGATTTTTGAATATTTGAAAAAATCGTCCATCACGCCTAAGTACTGTATGCAATACTAAGATCATTGCGGAAGTCACCGACTGCACAAATCGCAGACAAAACGATCTATGCTCCAAGGTGTAGTACTAGATCAGTGGTTCTCAACCTTTCATGGTTTGTGACCCCCTTCCAAAGACTGTCAACACTTGCGGCCCCCTGCTCATCAACAGGGTTTTGCAATATCACGGCAGAGCTACGCAGTAAAGGCCTCTGCTTGTGGCCCCCAAGGGGAAACAAGGGCCCCGGTTGAGAAACCCTGCACAAGATCTACAACGCAACGGCAACGTAAAAACGCCGTGAAGAAAAGTCTTTTTTCAAAGGAATGCGGGGACACAAAACGCTGTACCAATGACGTTGGCACTGCAGGCAAGGTCAGGGTGCAGTCGGTCCGGAGAAACTGTGGCGCGCTGTTTGCTTCCGAAGCTTTTCTCACTCTGCCATCCACCCTGCCTGCGCCTGATGTGTGTTCAGTTCGCGCATGCCAGCGATGCTGACAGGCAAAAGCAAACAGAGGTGCGGGAACCAGAAGTATGCTCGTCTTTTGAGATAAGCTGCGCACCTCCTACTGCACAAACAAGAGTGAACAGACTTTGAAAAAGAACGGGGCGAGTCTGTGAGTGAATGAGCGTGAGTCGCGTTTGACTCGGAAGGGCGGGGCTAGACTGCAGACTTGAGTGATTCGTACAAACTTGCGTGGGAAAGTGACAAGCACCTTGACTGTCGCTATTGCAATAACTGTGATAAAGGTGAGGCATGCGCGAAACCATCAGCACAGTCATCGTTGAACCAGACTTCCGGCATGAGCGATGAGCAGATCATTCAATCTGGCCGAAGCAAGAATCCAATTGCACGCTTGTCTTTTGCTCAACTGTTGTGTCACTCATCATCAATGAAACTGAGATTATTAGCAATGTCACGCGAGAGTTTGTGGCGATAGAAAATTGATATGGGACTTTTTTTCAAAGAAAATGATTTCAGCAATAACTTTATTTTACAAGACATTATAGATTTGGCAACATACGCCGTGACAATTACATTAAACGCCACAAAGGCAACATGCGTTCGCCACGGAACAAAACCTTTTCTTTTATCTACAATCGATGCCATCGTGGTTTAATCTCAGTCGAAGCGTTCATTCGATTCACACGGCAAAGTGTTTTGGGTGGTGGATTGGTGAAAGGCATCAGCAACCGTTGCCGGCGTAATGAGCAGGCGTTGACAGGGAACGACCGTTCTGTGCTGGTTTCCATGGCAGTTTGGAAAGCGACCTCAAGGAGCCTAGTCGTTATCTGGTAGTAGTCATTATCATATATTATTACCAATATTACCAGCGAGTTTGTCAGCAACAGATGGCAAAAACTCCGGTAAATTTTCTCCGGTAAATTCACTTTGTCTTCGATAAAAATGCATTTGCAGTGGAAAGGTTACCACAGTAGTACCTTTCAGGAAAAAATGTTACAAGGTTTTATCGTTTTTTGTCGGCGTTCCAAATCTTCCATAGTAAAATGTTCATGCCAAACACTTGTCCAACCGCTGGCATAAAGATCGCGCACTGATAAATTCTGTTTTTACGCAGGGTCTCACCACAAGCTGACGATGCCGTTTCGGCAGACGAGATACACAACATTACATAAAAACTACAGAAAATGATTAATTGCAGTGGAAAGCAATCCTGACATTAGATTTGGTTTGGACAGAATGTAAAAATTCTTTCAATTTTGGAGGAGGAGGCTGGAGGAAAGCAAAAACCACTTGGTGATTTTAAATCTCTAATGACAATTTTTGATGTTTTGCGCAAAAGCTTGGTGCATAATACCGTGGGCGTACACGGGTCCAGTCAATTATTAATGCAGGCATGAAACGCGAACGCCGACAAGTGGAGGTTGATGCTCTCTGAGAAAACAAAGGCGACCAATCCGACACCAGAACCAGACTCCAAACCAAATATGCATACAGGCGTTTTCTGCGCTAGTTGGTCGGATGACGCGATACCTTGTAAGTTTGTTATTTTTGCAGATGCAGACAACCAGGCATTGTTATCTTGGGGACGCACGCGAAACGCAGAAATTTTACTTGGCAAAAAAGCGCATGTCACTTACCAGTGCGCGTGCCATTGCTCCTTGTTTCTCTTCTTTGGATGCGCCTTTGCCTTTCCAAACGTAAATCTTGCTGGCACCTTGATCCAAAATGTAGCAGTCCTGAACATACGCAAAACACAGTTATGAAACTAACACTGTAGATGCGGAACAAAATCCGCTGCCAGGAGGTGGAGTCGAGTTTCATCGCCAAAGGGCAATGTGCAACGGAATGAAGTTTGCCTGGCTCGATGCTACGTAAATTCTATGAATATGCTACTGCCACAGTAATTCCAATCACCTTTATGAGGGCATTGACAATGTACAGATAATGTGAACACTTTTGTTTCCTTGCAATTAAAGTTAAAAATTAACATTATCCAGGTCTTTGACTACCAAATCATAATTTACGATGCATTTCTCGAAAGTAGTAAAGGAGTTCTCCCAGATTTGCAAACATACATTAAAAAGCCTAAGGTCATATTTGTACTTTTCAACTTCAGCACCATGTTTTCGCATGGCGCCAAACGCTTGGTGAAAAACATCATCAGAAAAATTTTGTATGAAGTGCTACGTCAAACCGTATTTAACTTCAAAAAGATTGTAGTCAAAACGTACGTTTGAAGCCAAAATACTGCATGACCTTTCGCAGCGAAGGTCAACCAGTCAGAGACCAAGAACTTCATTTCTTATTGTGTTACCGCAAAGAGCCACATCATACACATGGGGACACATGAACATCACCCATCTCTTTCTCACTCACACACATACCTTTGCTCAGCTAAATTTATTGCAAATATCTCACGCCAACATGACAATGACAGAACTTTGCAAGGCGTTTATTGTGATGCACGTTATTCAGTGGGACTTCTGGAAATATACGTAAGTGCTGCATGAAACCGGGCAATGAGCCGCATGCGGCTTCGTGCCACGGGTTGGCCACCCCTGACCTGCAGAATGTAATGCCACGCCCCGACACAAACATAGTAGAACAGACTTACATCGTGGTTGAGCAGGTCTTGAGTCAGAGGCTTTGTTGCAATTTCTTGCACTGTGAGTTGACCCGATTGGTCTGAGACGCTGCGAAATGCAATGAGAAGAGAAATGAATAAATCATCAGAGTCTTCGCTTAACGAGTAAATTATGAAAAAGATACACAGTGAGTGTTGCAGTAACAGAGGCAGTCCGAAACACTCACAACCTTACAATCGAGCAAGATGCCTACTCTCTCCAGCGAATGTGTCGCGTTGCACAAACTTTGTTACAAAATTAGAAAAACTGGTTTTCGATTTGAACTTCAAATGTCCATATTAAAAAACAATCAACTTTTCAAAATATTTTTAACTATAGTCGCTTCATGCACGCAAGCAACAAAACTTTTACAAACAACAGCCGAAACCTTTTTGACATTCTTACTGCTGAATAAACGTTACAGGCGCCCGTTGTATAAATGCACAGTTGCTTTTGGGCATTCAAACACCATATGAAAGAAAAAACAAAACGACAAGACCAGATTGACGTTTCAAGGCGTGTTAGCTACGATATATAAAATAACATAGCACATGTACGGCACTCATGCTACGGGCAACACGGCAACACTTCCTCATAAAAACCTGCTCGTTTCACATCTTCCGAATGCAAAAAAGAAACATGTTGTTACTCAATTGAACTACGTAACCTGTTTTTTTATAAACAACACTTGTAAACATCAGTAATCCTCTCAAATTTTCTTTAATATTAAAGGACTATTGATAGATCTTTCAATACATTTCGACAATTGACCAAAAAAGAGTTTGTTAGCTGGAAACTGTCCACTATAAGATTTACTAAGGACATGATTCATTATTCGAACAAATCAGTTGCAAGTGACTGGAAGCAAAACATAACTTGGTTCTTTTTGCAGCACGTGTAAAACTGGACAACGGAAGAAAACAGGGTGGGGAGCTTTGACCGAGACAGTTGGTAAAATCATCGTCAGTTTATGAGACAGAGTNGTGATTCGGAGGTTCTGTTCCAATAAGAGCTGATNATACCTACTAGGCGAAATATACATTCTGTTGAGCTCTTAGTGTCTGCTTCTTAACTGTGGAAGNATTCTGTTCGATNGACAGTCATCTTCGAAGGTCGTTCTTACATCTTTTATGACGCATAAAGTAAAAATTAATAACAGAATAAAAGAGAAACAGCGAANCAAAGTAGATAAGAAAAAGAGGTGCAGAAAAAAATGATGTAGACTTAATATGGAGTTACTTGNTAGTGGCTGAGCTTCACTAAAAATCCAGAAGCACATTCAGCGGAAAAACTATCCAGCCTTTTTCTAACGGGAAAGTTTCTCAGCTTTCTTTCGGGTATTTTTTNAGTTTTTTTTTATCACGAACGTTTTTTCAAACATGAGCGTTACAGTTTNCCAAGTGTGTNACGTGCTACTTTGTAGCATCAATTTGAAGAGTAGTGCTTTTCTTACTGAATTAACGTNGAAAGTTCTGTAGTGTAGCCCAGTGNCGTACGGTGACCTTTCTTAGTGGAGCGTTCACCGATGGTTCATAGGTGGTCATTTCTATTTGGTTTGCTCTGTTCGTGACATCACGATATGACATTTTGTTCGCATTTCCAAACCAACCTTTTGGCGGAGTTTGATAACGCAACATGTATGATGTCCTGCACTCACTATATCGGTAAAGTGGTGTACGATTTATACCTGTGTTTCATGCATTTATCATAAACTATCAGCATTCTATTTTAACATAATGGAGTTGAAACACTGAACGCTACGACAGCAGAGTAATCGCTCATCGCTACGACAGAAAGCGTTCTTTCCAACAGGGGCGGATCCAGAGACGGCGATTGGGGCAATCGCCCACCCTAAAACGTACGAAGTAACTTTTTTCACCATGATTTTGAACAATTCGGAAAACAGCATTCGCGATTTAAGGCCATTTTGCTGTCCATTGTTTTGTCACAGCAGTGTTGTGAAGTACACTTCATCTCTTTTACAGTAGTGAACCCGTAATGACTGCCAAATATCACTGAAATCGCCCCCCCCTAAACTTACTCGATTGAGCCGCTCTTGCTTTCCAACAATGACGAAATACCCATGTTTGCAATTTTGTGCAGAAATATATTTAGATGGCTTCAACAGCAAGCCAGTGGTTTATCACAATAATTGTAATCTATAATTGCTGAAGGAAATAATTTCAAGCTGGAATTCATGCAACAGTTCAGAACTAAAAGCAGTACACATTTTAGCAGTTGTTGTAGAGAGTAACATAAACTGGATCTAAGTTCTACAAGTTTGAAACACTCAAGTTATTGTTGAAGCATGGATTAACGTAAATCATTGGTAATCAGCCACACTTCAGTTATTCTGGAACATGTAGATCTGGAGTGATCCAAGGCGTTCCGTGGGCGGAAGCACACGACCACTCGTTCAATATAATTGTTGCTGAGCTGCAGTGTTCCAACTTACCCCACGTTCCAACTCAATTTTCCTCACTTTTTCCTAATCTCTGCAAGAAGTCTACATCTATATTCTTACTACATCACTTGCAACGATTAAAGTATTAGCCATTTCTCTCCTTTCCTCTAGCTGTGTAGAGAGACTAGTGAGTAGTGACTATTGAGCAACTTGCTGCCTATGAGCAAGTCCAATAGCGTTCACTTGAGGCTGGTGAATGGAATGCCTTGCGATTATAAACCTGCATGCTACTGCACTGCTTCTTCCTTCTCCATTTTTTTGTTCACTGAATTTATCCAAGGCGTTCACCAAGTCGAGGTGAACGCTTTGCGGTGATTCGAAGTCGCTGAAACCGAACAGGTGGGTAATCAAAGAGTTGTTCAGCCATGAAAAAAGCATTTAAATTAAGGCAGGATTTCTTTTAAATCAGGCAAGGTTTTGTTGAAATATGAATGAATTTGAGGGAAAAGTCAAGGACAAATTTTCATTCTTTCAAAATTATTTGAAAATATGTTCAGCGCAAAACTTAAAGCGTTCAGCGAACTCTTTGAACGCCCTAACTAAGGATACGTCACTAGTGTAGCCGAAACACTAAATGTGGGCGCAAAAATTTCGCGCCTGGTCTTAAAATTTTCAGGTATCACCCGCTTAGACGTGTTGCTTACAAATCGAGGGTTCTATCGCTTAGTGGCTTTTGACAAGCATGCAAAAAATTATACGGTGAAAAAACGTTCATGTTCCCCACATATTAACTTATCCAACTGAAAAGAGAGGTAGGGTTTAGTCACAATCTATCATCACAAAAAACTCACACCGAACTATTTCAGTTATTTTGAGAAGCAGCGATGCGAAATGACGGAACGACTTGATGTCGGCTCAGAAAGCAACGGTGGCAACAGAAAGGCGTTAAATCAATAGAAAACACAAAAGACTTTGTTGACTGGCCTCACAATCATAATCTTTCGCAATGACTTGCCAGGCGTTAACGGCAACCGTCTGCTGGCTATGCAGCCAAGCTACGAGCAGACAAGAAAAAAAGTTTCAGCAGACCTTTGCTGGGTTTAAGCATAGCTACCGTCATCACATTTAAACAAGGTAGGCTCAGTTAAAGTCGCGTGCCAAAGCAATGATGTACGTGGGAGTGATGTCAAAAGCGACTTTAACGATTATACTTGCCAATCTGACATCCAGAAGTCACAAGCATTTTTTGAAATACAACGCCCGCAATGGCCGTGGACAATATCACCTTACAGATAAAATTCACAAAAAAATCGCGACAACTTCTTGCCGAAACAATGTTCTTGGTTATAAATTGGCCGCGTGGTTTTGGCATTGCACTGCGCATGTGCAGCTGAAAACATTTGTCATTTTATCAACCAAAAAGCACACAACCAGTCAAAGACATTTTTAAAAAAAAGACTTGGGGCATTTCGTTTCGACGTAACGGATAGCACTTGAGCGTCTAGAAAATTCTCGACAGAACATGAGAAGATCTGAAGTGGCCTCTCACATCGTTCTAGTGCAGGATCCTCAAGAACGCAAACACGAAGTGATAACCTCACAACGTCCATGGGTGATAAAGCAATCAACAACAGGTTAATGCTGCTGACGTGTAGTGGAAAGGATTAAAAGGAAAAATGTTTTGGTGCGAAATGTTGACTATATTGATGAAGCCAAGAAGGAACTGTAACAATGTCGTCGAACCGCTTGGCCACGACAACACAGTCACCACTCTGTCTCGCTGCGCCGCGTTCCCAACAAACACGTCCCTAATGGTTTATTTGAATTAGCAAAGAACCGAGCAAAGATTACGAGAGCGCACGACAATGAAAAAGGGCATTACTTATTAAAGGAAGCGAGGCAATAATGGGCAAGCACGGCTTAGTCCGCTAAAGCCAATGACAGCTGATGAACTGTTACGAAGCACCAGCGCAACAAATAACAACTTACAATAGGTTCAGCGCTTGGCAAAACGTTAAGCTTCAATGGCCGCGAAAAGTTTGGTTCAAGCCAAAGCCGGGGAAGGAGATACTTCAGTCAAAGCAAACAAATCTATCAGCTTAATTGCTTGTTGGGTTACTTGCAATCTTTCTAACAATTCCGGTTGCCAAACCCCAATTCGTTTTTTACACAAGCAGACAAGATCAAATCGGAAATTTTTACACAATTTATGCACGAACCTGCAGTGTCATCGTTTCCGTCCAAACGTCAACAAAAACTATGGTCCAATACTGACATTTATTAAGCGTAAGAAACGGGGAGGGCGAGTTTTGTTTTGCTGCACAGAACTTTAGCACATGGGGTAAGAAAAGTGTAACATCGGAGAACTCGTAATGTTATACTGGCCCATAACAACTATCAATGTCAAAAAGGGGGCGGAGCGTTTGCTTTAGTGGGGTACGAAATGTAGAAATTTGACGATAGCATGACTGATGCACGCAAGAAAAGGATTAGAAAATTTCAATTTCATCGAAAAATCCTCTTTTACAGCGAAACTGAAATCACCAGATCTTGTTCAATTCCCATGTTGTCATTGGACAGCGCTGTACAAAGCAGCACATGGTTGAGCTTTAAACCTGCGAGCTCTTGTTCGAGTTTTGGCAATAACAGAAAATCAGCTCTTGTTACGCAAAGTACCGTGAGCAAGCATTGTAAACTGGTCGTTGAAAGAGGATTTCGCACGCAAGCCGAAGTCACTACACCGGGTTTCTCTTAAAAAGCCTCGGACGTTAACGAAAGAAAATGGAAGTTGACGATCTTTAGAGACATTAAATGTACATTGTAACGACTGGACGGAGTCGAATTACACACCCTCAAGCTGTAGGCGACAATCTGCAGCTATCACAGCGCGGTGCCTCAGTGAAAGGCAAGGTATTGAATAAGCAAACACCCATTCTTCGCGTTAATGAGTAATTCCAGGGCAAGCTAGGCCAACTTGGCAAAGATGTGATTTGCAGATTAATTCATGTAAGGGTAGAATACGTCGGACAAGCAAAGTAGAAATATATGTCGTTCAATATCAACACAACTGGTTCCAATTAATCGCCTTATTTTACACAGCATTTACGAAATTAATGTGAACTGTGTGGTCCTTTGCATTACTAGCAAAAAAGTTTCCGTCTTGAAATATGATGAATTTTTCCTAATGAAACAGATTGACAAAGATCTTGTATCGAAGAAAAATACATTTGGAAACAAAAATGAGCACCACAGAAGACATACATTTACTAAACATTCTGTACATTTACGTTACAATCTAATTGTTACAGCTTTTACAGAGCGTTATGGATTATTACTCTTGTACTGAGTTTTGCAGAAGTGGAAACGCAAAGACAACAGCTCTATGAAGTGCGCGCAAAGCCTGACAACACTACTTGTAAACGTTGTATACAAACGAGTGCAGGCCTTTATTGTCTGATTGGCTACACGGCTCCAGTACACTGCAGTTACAGTGCACAGGGGCGTAACGAGGTTAGATGGCGCCCGGGGCAAGAAGCAAGTTTGGCGCCCCCCGTGTTCGAACCTGAGGTCTTTCGGAAGCAAATGTATTGTAGTGAAGAATTAATTGTGACATTGTTGGGACTTTTCGACGCCTCCGCAGTGATTTCGGCGCCCTCATAGTGATTCGGCGCCAGGGGAATTGTTCCCCCCCTTCTTCCCTGGTTACGCCCCTGACAGTGAAGCACCGCTTGCAAGAAAAGCACCGTTTTCAAAACAGCTGTTGGAATTAAATTTATCCAAATTCTTATTGTGTCCACACACCAAAAATGTTAAAATTTTAATCAGAGAAGGTGGCGTATGAAAGCATTTGACACAACGCTTTACTCTGTACAGTGGCACCAGTCTCTCCTGTTTCGTTCAATCAGAACAGTGCCTTTCACAGTACCGTTATGATCTGTTCGAACTTTTACTTGAAAATGCTCTCCTGCATGCTCGCTAATTCAACCTCGTTCTCACTCGAGGTTGTGTCTTTTGTTGTCAAATGAGGCATGTTGCCACTGGCTATATGATGAGCGCGCATGTCTATGCACTTGCGCTGGATACATAACTTTGAAAGAGCGACTTTGCAATTTATGTCTCTGTGTATGTCGGTTATGAGCTAAATGCAATCCATAAGTATGGTGCATTCAAGACGCCGCAATTGAGGGAGAAAAAGAGCAGCTTCCCCCTGTTCGAAATTGCAAAACTTTTAAATGTGAACCAAACTTTGGGATTTCTGTGATTTTTTTCTTAGAGTCAGTAGGTTCAGTTGTCTCGAGCAAGAGCGCCTCCGAGTCCTTCCGAGTGGCTCCTTCAATTTATCACAGTAGATATCAGTGCTGAGGATACCTTGAACCGAGACTTGGTTTTATTTCTATCGACTTGCTTCTATTTGCATTAGAAGATACGGCCCTCCGGTAAACGCGGCCTTCGGAAAGTAGCCCCCGCGCCAAATTGATTGCTCACCCCTGCTGTAGAACTAACTGTGTGTTTTTCCCCTTCATACAAGTGCTGTGCTGCAGCCTACACTGATCTGATATAAAGTTCACTTCAAGTACATCTGAACTGTTTTGACCCAGACAATGTTTTACTTAAGTTGCTTCTATAACGGCAACGGAAAACCGAACGCTAAAAGTCTGCGATAGTGACAGATAATTTCAAGGAAGGTGGACAGGTCAATACCTCTTCGCGCAAGTCAAAAGCAAGCAAGTTGCTGAAAATGCAGCAAAGCAGTTTCAGACTTCCAAAAATACAGCCATTAAAATCTCTAGATTTCCAGTAAGCTTTCGAGGAATCAGCACACTGAGGTCTGCTTTCTTCAACAAAAAAAACATTATGACATCAGGCATGCATCCTCTGAAGATAAACCTGCACTGCAAATGCACCATCATATCGTGATGGGAAACTTCAACCCGCGGAGTAACCTGGTAAACAGTTGCGACCCTTCACTCAAAAATTCTGGATACCGCTGGTATAAAGTTTCCGGTATTCAAAAGGTTTGTTTTTGTAACACAAGTGCTTTACTTTTTCCCCAAGAAGCTCTCTTCGTGAATTTAAATCTCGTGTAGCAAAACTGCAGAAACACGATGTATTCTTTATGGGTCGTTTCAGTAGAAAATATTTTGAGATACGGCACGCTTTCGTGTAGTAGTAATAAAAAATGGCACAAACACTGCAGATTATTAAAAGGCTTAGAAAACGTCCCTATACAAAATCCAAATGTAGACGGTACGAACTGTGTCTCAGCTTAACCTCATAACTGTATAGATGAAAAAGATAGGATAACAGAATCATGGAGAATAGGATGAAAAAAACTCGAAACAGTTTCAAATCACTATCGACAACAAATTCAAAGAAGGTTCTTAGCTTTACAGAGGTCTTAAAGTGAACTTTAGAGGATTTCGTCCTTTCTAAAAGTTGACTTTAACGGCAAAGGTCGGCCAATTTTTGCTTAGAAAACCGCTAGCATCTAATCTCTCAATAAACGCAAAACATCGAGCTAAACATTTGGTTCAAAAATTAGAAACGTATGTGACGCAAAGGCAGGAACTTACTGGAAAAGTTTCAGCTGACTAAGCCTTTCCCGGGAGACCAATTCGTCAGATACAGCAGCACTGATGGCACTAGGTTTTTCTCCCAGAATTTTGATGATGGCCTAAAAAACACGACTTGTTGGTACAAGGCTGCCGAGCAACATAGCCCTACAACGTTTTGTAAACGCATACATTATTACTCGTGTCAAACCACTGACTGCGTTTCGGCGTATTTTTTTTATCTTCAGAGCGTTGAGAAGTTAAACGGACTGTGGCGTGTGCTTTATCACAACAATAGTGATTTCCGAAAACGGCAGTGGTTTCAAGAGAAAAGTACAGTTTTTCGTTACTTACATCAAATGCTCTGTGGTTGCCTTTTTCGTTCTCGCCGTCAACCACCATGACCTGGGTGCGTCCCGCCCTTTCTCGATCTCGAACATCTTTCGCTAGCATTGTTCCCTGCGAGGATAAACAACAGATATTTGGTGGTTGAGCACATGTTGAAATTAAACCACATCTGAGCTTGCTGATTGCCAAGAATATTAGCGTGTTGGTTGAAACGCGCATCAACTACTTGGAAGATGTGTTTCACTTTGAGGCTGCAAACACTGGTGGAAATTTGAACACGTGGGGAAAACATTTCAAGAAACAAGCTAAATTTTCTAGGAAATTCGAGTGAGAACATCAATCTGAATAAAATCTCGGAAAATTGTGTTTCAACTGCAATTAACACATTGCAAAAGTTGAAAAACTTTAGAAATTCACTATAGCGAAAAATGTTGCAAGAAAGGCTGGGAAGGCTTTTTGGCTACGCTTATGGGAAAGCGACCCAAAAACAAGCCACGGACCAGGTGGGGTGATTTCATCTCCGACCTGGTTTATTCAAGCCTCGTTGTGGAGCCATAAAGATTATAAGAGATTGCTGAAGATCGCAAGTGGAGATTTCCTATAGGCCTGCAGCTCCTGCGATCCTCCCAAGAAGAAAAACGGGATTGAAAATCAATGAAAGAAAAAATGTTTGGACTATAGCAACGAAACCAAATCAACATATCTCAAAGAAAAAATCTTGTTTATTCATCGAATCTTTCCCGGATTTACGAATCCTCTACAATGAAATATTAACCAATATGTCAGAGNAGCTACAAAAGACGCACTTACAAAGACACAGAAAAACCGGCGNANTGATGTAGTTTGTTACAATAAAACACAAACGGTTCTTCCAATNAANGTACTTAACCTCATATTAGGGTCAAAGAAAGACAAGGTTTGACGCTTGAACATGCTTAGAAACTTCAAGCGGTGACTGCCCTTATGCTGTTATCGCACAGTCGCCACACAACAATTACATCTGTCGGTTCCAAAACTCGCGACACTGGCAGATAAAACGTAGTTGACGTGTAGCGCCATTTCAGAGCTTCATAGGGTCCGGAACGGGTATAGCATAAGCTTTTACGGACGCGTAAAGTTCAGAAGACTAGTAACTGCTTTTCCTGGTACTTCTACAGTGCATGTTGGTCCGGCAGTAATGTGGTGAACTCGAATCAGTTTGTTGATTCATTTTTGAAAGTTCTGGTGCCAACACATGAGCAACAAAAACTATTTGGGCAGAACCATTTCATCTACATTCCAAATCAATTGACAGCTAACAAAAAGTAATGCTCATTACAGAAAACTTTTAGCACAGCATATGCACAACGATTAAGAAGAAAAAAGCCTACGCCGCAAATTGAACAACAGTCAGCAGAGTGTAGAAAGCGTATATTCATACAAACAAACTGACTAAGAATCGAATTTAACGAAAAATATTCGCAAAAGTCAGTCAAAATATTTATAGCTCTTGCAATTATCTAATACTATTCTAACGCAAAAAAATCAATAACGATAGCATTGATAAAACGTACGTGTTTCATTTGACCTAATATAGCACCACAAGGATTTCGGTCAAATTAAATTGAATAATACTAAAAAAAGGTCAACGGAGATGAAAAAGTTTTTTTTTTAGAAATTTTCAATATCTTGTCAGGTCAAATATGCACTTGGTAATGATACCTAAGTAATCGTTTAAGAGTCTGGTGGATTCTTGAATTACATTTTATTTTGTTTAAATCGGATTTCTTCGATCTGAAAAATCCTTATTTTGACGTGATTCAAGGAATTTTGTAACTCGTCTTTGAGTTGATTACGAAAATTTGAATGATTCTGATTCAAATATCTTGTGACTTGCCTACAGCCAGAAAACAAGACAGTTTGCTGAAACTAAAGCTGAACATGTTGACATAATGCCATAGCACCACAACCAACGAGAATCAAGAGTTTGGTTCCAAAGAGGTAAAGTTGATTGTCTACAGCAGTGGTTCTTAACCGGGGGTACACGTTCCCCTTGGGGGTACGAAGCACTAAAACAAGGGGTACGAAGCACCAAATTGTTTCTGGGATACACGCCCCGAAAATAAAAAAATGTGTTTTCGATTGT
>JGI24022J15233_10000054_pt1 | contig 38356 bp, 19 predicted proteins | sample Ectturendosymbi2_FD_15233 | JGI IMG/M metagenome (IMG submission 15233)
AATAAAAAACCAACGTGTTGTTTCGTGTTTATTTGTGTTGATTTTTTAAGGGGACCGTGAGCCATTTAAAAAATTGCTAGGTAATTTTTAAAATTACATTTAAAAAGTTGCGTAATTTTTAAAAAATGTTTGAGAATCACTGCGTGATAGCGTAACCCAAGCATCGGTAAATGTTACCAACATGGAAAACAAATGAATCGACAAATTTTTAATAAACAGATGTATAAAGCTACACTTAAGCTCTATAAAATTTTTATCAGAGAAATATGTACCAACCAATCTAATCTGCATTCTATTTCTAGCACTCAAGCTTTCAAAATTAGCACAATAATCTGCATAAACTGCGAGCTCAAACATTTTTATCGATCGTCATTACATCGTACTGCTATATATCTGCCAAATCGATACTATTACATAACCTCGCTTTCCATATTGGTTGCTTTCCACTTGATTTGCTATTACGACAAATCGTTGAAATAACTTTATCTCAGCTATGTCCAACCCACGGCCCAGTCAAAGCTTTGTGTGGCCCACTTTAGGTTTTCGATGTAGTAAAAGTACAAACGGACAACCTGTCCTTTTTTGAATAATCTTAAACTTGGCGATTTCGCTGCAGCTTGGTCCACAATGCCACTTTATTACGTCTGTTCTGCGTAGCGGGAGATTTCCACGTGTCCACTGACACCTTGGCGCAAAGCTGATTTCTAGTTTTTTGATTTCTACCCTTGTTGCTCCATAAGCACGAAACTTGTTTATGACATCACACTTGCGGTGTGGCTATTGTAAGGTGCCAAACAGTCGTTGCCATTGCAGTTCGGATATGAACGCTATCAGTATACAAGCTTAAACTAAATATTAGTTTGCTAAGATCAAAGCAAGTCATCCAATGTGCGGCCCTCATAAAGTGAGTGACATGACTTTTGACTCAGCGAAGAATTTCGGTTGGACATAGTTGATTTATCCATTCATTCAGTATTTGCGATACCACAGATATCGGAAGCATCACTAGAATTCGCAAAGCAATTGAAGCATTTGTCACGTTGTCTAAAGACTGAAAGTTTTTGCTGCACCAGAAACGTCACCACATCTTGAGGTCTCATACACTATTGGAGTCTTCTAGTTATTGCTTTTAGTTCACAGCTCAAGTCATTACCGTCTGTCTCCGCTTTCTCCATGAGTCAAAGATTGTTCCAATGTTTTGCAACAATTCAAAATCTCTTGTGGCGTTGCGTCTTTTCTTTTAAACTATGAATGTCATACAAGAATCCGAAGTGCGAAGTGTATTACTGAAGTTGTACAAATCTTTCGTTAATTGGTTGTATAGCCATGTATAAAACAGCAAAGTAAAAATATATCCTAAATTTTTGTTTTGGATCTGTTGAAGTCCTTTTTGCTGTCTCATCCTTCTGTTCGTCGCGCTGCCGTTTCCATTTTCTTCTCACTAGTTCTTGTTCAAATGATGAAGGACTTTCTAGTTCTTTGGCAACTTCAGTCGCACCAACTGAAGTTTGTTCAAATCCTTCATCCAACCTGCATCTCTCAAGCAAACTCTTCGCAGCCTGCAACTGCCTTGCATATGCGTTCAAACCAACATCACGATTTTGGAGCATTTTGCTTGTGAGGTTTACTTCAACAAGAATCTTGTATGTGAAATTCATTCGATCATTTAAGTTCAAATTCTCACCAAGTTTGAAAGTTTTGCAGATGTTCGTAACTTTTCGCGTGAGAAGAAAGCATAGGCGGATCCAAGGGAGGCTAAGGGGGCTGAAGCCCCCCTAAATTTTTTCAGATACGTTTTTTGATCGATGGTTTCCGACACAGAAACGTCCATTGGGGTGATTTTTTGGATAACCTTTCAATAAATAAACCATTTCTTGCACAGGGATAGGTGCGAAAATATTAAATGCAAAGCTTAATTTGCTGAATTAGGGCAGTCCGAATGTGTTTATTTTATAAAAAATGAAACTTCTAATAACAAGTTTTTATACAAAAAATATGGTCCCAATGTTACATAAACCGCACGTAAGTATTAAACGTTTATTTCATGTGGGTAAGATTTTATTTCTTATGGACAAAAGTTGAATAAGCAGTAAACTATACGATTTTTTTCCAACAAGTTTTCCTGAATGAGTGCAGCTCATTTTATTAGTAGTGAAGACATCGAAATTACGCTGCATTAATGCAGTTTAATACAGGTTAGGTTAGAGCGCTCAGTGACAGCATAAATTCCATAACAGCAAACTTAACCGTAAACGTAGCGTACATGTCAGGTAGGCTAAAAATGAAGTGCACTAAATTCAGGCCCGTAACCAGCTTGGGACAACAGGAGGGACGAAGAGTTTTCTGAGAGGGGCCCAAAGTTTTAAACTATGTCCAATATTTTTTTTTTAATTGCATGAGGAGCGAAAATTTTTGGGGGGCTTCTCCCCCCTAGTTACGGCCTGGCTATATTAACTGCAGTAGGTTATGCTAAAAATGACTACTGATTAACATCAGACCTGCCAGCAACAATTTTTGGACAAAGTTCAGCTCAGTACGACAACTGGTGGTTTTTTATCGACCTAGATTCTGCTGCCTCTAACAAAATTTTTTCAACCTTCTGCACAGTATTTCTAAAATTGCGTTACCGCGATATAGTCACGTTTCGTACGAAAAATTGAATGGATAACCAGGAGAAGTTGCTCATTGACTCGCTGCAAACTACAAACTTCACATTTTCCGCTGTAACGTGGAAAAACATTGTCTGATCATTTTCAGTGCCCTTGTGGTGCAATAAACACCTTCCAGAGCAATGTGCCATTATTTGTTGTTTCAAATTTTTGGGGTTGTTTGTCTCTATGCGTACCTAGTGGGGTAGCCAGTCCACAAACTTGGGATGGACAAATCTTTTGACTTTAAGCGAGCAATAGTATTTTGTTTTGACACCGCCTCTCAAAGCGCAAAATGACAAGAAACGCTAGACATTTGGGGGAATGCCTCCCTGCCTACGCCTATGCACGTACCCCAAGCGTTTTTTAGGGGGGAGTTGTGCTTATTTACAAAATAATTGCCTTTTTTTCGACGTTCAAGTTATTTTCCGTGGTCAAATGACTTTGATAATCAGTAACAATATTGTTTTAAATAGTTTGTGATTGATAGTTTTCCACTGATTGGTGGATATTTTTGTAAAGAAATTTCGCCAATTTGGGTAGACAATCGTCATGTGTAATAAAAATCGGAAATTTTCCGAAAATAAACAAATTTTCAAGTCCGAATCTCATGAACTTCTATTCCATCCACATTTGCAATTTTCGAACAAAATACGGCATGGGCCTTGTACAGACTGCCAACAAAGGTTACTGGCAAAATTTCGTTTTTTTTCGTGTATTTTTGCTTCATTTTTATGCCTGCCCCACGCGTTTTTTCGGCGCGGACCTGTGTTTGTTTTGCTAATGCACTGGTAAATTTTTTCGACGATCAACAGATCACTTTTTTAAGATGAGATAAGTTTGAGAATTATTTCTGAATTGTTGTGAAGGCCGGTTCTGCTACGGAAACGTCCCAGTAAGACTGGGTAATGGTGAGAATGCGATTGGCCAAAATGTGTGTGGGTATTAACTGTTTTTGTTGAAGAAAGTTACCCGAGCTGTTGAGTCTTCACCGCTAAGCAGTCAATACACATGTGGATGAATTTGTCCCTGAGTTCCCCCCTAATAAAATCCTGGATCCGCCTATGGAAAGAGCTCCAATATTTTTTCAGTCTTTTCAACCGCCATCTAGCAGAGTTGATATGCCAGATCTTTTGCTATAAAATCTACACAGCAGAAAACAGAACCTTTTGCCACAGAATACACCAGCCCTCAAGACAAACTTCCTACACCTTCGGTAGTCCACTCGTGTAGTGTGCAATAAAAAATCTTCGTTTATTTTTGTTTTTAAGAAAATCATGTGATTGAACCTGCTTCGCACCTTCTTTAGCTAGTGTTTGTTGAACAAGGTTTATTTTGGCTGGTTCCAGGACTACATCCACCTGGACAATTGCCACCCAGACAACTACCACCGGACAACTGGCAACCGGACATCTGCCACCCAGGACAACTGCCACCTACTGTAAGACAACTGCCACGTAGGACATATTAAAATATACACGTTGATAGCGAAACTTTCTTCCTCCGTTGACCACTTTAAAGAACCTTCACTTTTATGTTGAGAATGTCGTATGGATGTCATTACATCTTGATAAACATTCTTACGTTCGTGCAAACCTTAATTTTTTAAGTCTATGAATCTTTTTAATGTTTTCACAGTACAGTCCTCTCATGCACATTATCGCATTGCATTCACTCCCAGAACTCATCACATCCGTTTACTTACATGCATTTTAAGTTCTGTGCTTTACCTTAGCAATTAATTTGTGAGTTAGATGACAGCAATAGCTATGTTGTAACTCATTTTTGCAACACTGTATTAAAGCAGTAATGCTGTAGCACAGCGGTTCCCAACAGCCGTGCCGCGAGAACTCAACGCGATAGTGTAAACTGAATTTGATGGCTCGTGTGTGATGTGTAACACGCATTATCTTAGGTCTTAGGTAGCCGTTGTCCGAGTGGCGATTGTCCTATGTTGTAGTTGCCCGGGTGGCAGTTGTCCGGGTAGTAATTGTCCACGTGGCAGCTTTCTAGGTGGTAGTTGCCTTGATACCATTTTGGCCATATACCAGGGTCATGAATTTAGACAAAGCACCAGCATCGTCGGGACAAGTGGTAATCTTTTTATCTATTATCATTTTGCTGTTCAACTTCATTTTCTGTTGTTTCTTCTGTTGCAAGTTGCTATTTAAACTTTATTGCCCTTCCTTTGTATAAATTTCGCTAGTTTCAATAAAAATTTGACTATCATAGACTTCCTGCTCTTCATTGTTATGCTGATTGCTACGAAAAAATTTGATGGATCACCAGATTTTTAGCTTCTTTTTCTATCTCTGCTTTCCACTTTCGATGCTGAGCACCAGAAGGTCGGTTTTCTACTTTCGCCTAAAACTAAGCAATGTGTAACTGAGAACCACTGATCTATAAAAAACTTTGTCAAGATGAAATTCGTGAGCTTTAATCCAATGCACGGCTACAGAATTTCGAGCTGAAATTAATTGTCGTATTCCGCACCAGAAGGCGTACAGTAAGCGGAGATGGGCGCCCGAGGACCAAGTGGCACTTCAAAGAGAGTGCAGAGCGCGTATATTGAAACTTTGTTTTCCTAATATGAGAAATTGCGGTATAAAAGCGAAAACTTCAGCCATCAGCACCGCGTAACGATTGCTTTACGAAATCTTTCCATTTTTGGTTTTATACCCGCGCACGTAGTGTGTAACTTCGCTGTTCAGGTGTGTATTCAGTAATTTCAACGTAACTGCCAATAGTGTGTGACCCGACAGTTCCGAAGGTGTGTCACTGTGTCCTATTACAGACATCCCTAGATATGACCACTGTCTCCTGACTTCACTTTCTATCCGCATACTTTTCCTAGAGGCTTGTTTGCAAAAATATCAGAGCCATCGCAGAAAAGAAGTAACTCGCTGTACTCTTTGGTCATAGGAGTGTGGACCTAAATAGTCTGTCACGGATCCACCAGATTTCGCCAACGATCATAAGACGTCGTTAATAAAGCATTTTTCATTAATGATTTATTATCGTTACTTTTACACGTAAAAAAAGTAGTGTGTCCTTGTAAAGCATCCGCTGTTAGGCAACGTTGCCGGATCGCGAGCACTACCCTCATAGACAGCTTTATATCATTGAGTTACTGCAATAATTGCCTTAATTTTGTAACTTCAGTTAGTTTGAAATGAATAATTTATACCCAAGAAAATACTCAGATATGATATGTTAAAATAAATGCAATGTTATTGAAAGGAAAAACGCATCAAAGAAAGATATATAACTGTGAGTGTGACGAAAAATAATACAAATTTACGACGTCTTTAACTTCATGGGTTTGTAAAAAAGCATTTCTGCCTTTCAGGATAACAAGAAAGCTTTCAATTATATAGCGATTTTTTTTCTGTTTCCTGTGGAAACATAACGGTGCTGTTATTATCCTTTGCAAAATGAATACTCACTTTACTGTACAGTAGCTTAGTGATGGGTAAACGTTTTGACAGCGGACCAGATTGGGAGCAGATGGATGAACTGTTTGGGTATACTGATATAAATGAGATGTAAAAACCATGTTACTGGTCATTGCGTATGGTGGTCATTGATACGGTCATTGTTACTGGATATATGATGTTTGTGACGTCACAATATGACTCCATATTCATGTTTCCAAGGCAACGTTTTGGCGAAGTGTGTTGACACAGCATGCATGTTATTCTGCACGCACTCTCCTTGCTCGTTGTTGTACAATGTGTCATTGTCGTGAACATATCAGCGCTCCAGATTAGGAGACCGGAGCTAAATACAGCACTCAACGCTAAGACTGAGCAGTTCATAACTGCAAACATATCCGGCAACGTGTTAAAACATGGGAGTGGAAAACACTCAGTGGTACGTCAGCGCATTTCATCGTGACCTGCAACTGCAAAAATCAGTGGCGCAGTCAGAATGAAGCCATAGAGGCCATGCTACCCCCGAAGAAAACTCTCTAAGATTTTAACTGGTGAGTTTTGTCGATTTTCAACTGTTAGCAAAACGACAGTGACTGAAGACGTGGTTGACTGGCTCCTCCCGGACAAAATTCTTGGCTTCGGTATACAGCCAAAAATATATGACTGCGCATTAAAATAGTGATGTGAAACAAGCTCAACGCCACGAAGGGCAGTTCACAACTGCAAAAACATCAGACTGCGCGAATGTCTCGTCGAATAGCAATCGAGCAGAGAAGGTATGCGGCTGGGATGGCGGACAGCCAGGGCTCACAGTTTGAAACTTTCCAAACTACACAAGATTGAGAATACGCATGAAATGCGCAAGAAAACTTTCGTTTTTTATCATGCGGCTGTGATATGTACAACTACTGGGAGAACAGAACAGCTACGGGCTTGTGTGAGCCGTTGCAAGCAATCCGCCTGAACTGCCAATCAGGAACGCGGAAACAGGGGTGCATGACGGGGCACTGCCACCCTGCCTTTTGAAAGGGGGGCACAGGGAACACAAGTGCCCTTACATAACAATATCATAAATAATTTCATGATTTATCAAGATCGACTTGAAACAAACCTATTGCAGCTATTCATGCACTCATAAAATTCAGAATGGTTTTCTGTCATTTCTGTTATTATTTTTAAGGTCAGCATTGTTGCTGAACATGTAAATGCGAAGAGAATGACTATTACATTGCGCTTTTACACTGAACTCAAGCAAACAATTTTGAAATCTCGTGGTGCGTCAAAACCATGGGCGTCCGCAGGGGGCGAAAGAGCATTTGTCACCCCTCTGGAAATTGGGTCTAAGAACTAACATTTTCTAGAAAACCTGACGTCAGCATCTTAATTCCGATTAATTGACTTAATTCTTGCAATGAGAGTTTATTTGCCGGTATGACACTCACATTGGACTTGAGCCAGGTTCGCTGTTTTGGTGTCATGCAGTGTTGAGTTTGAAGTTCGCTCATTTGCCTGCAGAGGCAGGTTGCGAAACTTGCGAGCGGATTGGTCTACTTTGGTCTTTATTGTGTAGCATTAACATGGCAACAAAGCTTCTAATGTTCGCTTCAAGTTACGATAGTAGGCGTTTTGCCGTATGTGATGTGACTGTTGAACGCATACATCTTAGCAGGTAATGTAGCGAGAGAGTGACTGCTGCAGCGGTAAGCAGGAACGCCGGAGATCGTGGGCATTGCTCCCTGACATTTCAAAAGGGGGGCAACAGGGCGGAGGTGTCTTTGTCACAATAGAATCACAGATAATTTCATGGTATATCAAGATCGAATTGAAACAAATTTTCTGTGCTTTCTTTTATTATTTTTGGTCAACGTTGTCGTTTAACGGAAGCAAGCATAATTGGTAACGATGTTTTTTGTTTTTTATTTAAGTTTCCATTGCCCTCAACCTTTTGACTGCCCCCTGCCCTACCTCTGTTCCGGCGTCCCTGCTGCCAATCAATGTCGAAGTTTAAAATGACGCACATATTGCATGCTCGGATTTGTGGTTGTTAGCGCGCATCCAGCTTGCCACACCAAAAAACAAAACGGGAAATAGTGGTTCATCAAAACGTCAGCTAAATCAAGCAAGTTGAAATAGGAAGGTTTTGAAATTTGTGTCAGAAAATCAATTAAACGTTCATACTTATCTTTCAATCCCTTTGTGTGATTTTCACTTCATCGCACGATCTGAAAAAAGTTCGCGTCACTATCAATTTGATTGTGTGTACGCTGCGCACCTAGAGTATAGGTCCATGGCATTGAAGAATGTGAGAATTACTGGTATTTGGAATGCGTAAAAACTAGTGTTCCCAAAAAAACAAGTTTCGAAAAATTAAATCTGTGCAGCACGTGTTACCTGCCTTACAATAGGAAAAATCAGCTAGTTACAGAATTTTAATTTTTTTAATTTCATTCTGTGGATACCCCCTGCCTTGGATGCCTGGGGCCGTCGCCCCGTTCGCCCCCCCTCTGCACGCCACTGCCTTCCAAGCATGTTTTTAGGGAGTGAAATGCCTGAGGAGTTGAGTTGCAAAAGTTAAAGTGAGCGATTTCATGCGGAAAAGTGACCATGAAGTTTAGTGAATTGAAAAATGTTGTTGATGCAGGCAGTTCACCTATTCTTTACGGTGCTTTTCCTAAAAAAGGAATAATTTCATAAAAATGTTGACTCTTTCTGCAAATTCATCCGCAAACTGGCATTTGCAAAATAAATTGTAAAGAATCTGGAGAAAGACGTAAAATGAGCTTAAGGCTGCAGCAGTAATCCAACGACTAACAACCCGCAAAAATGGCCAAACCGATTGCTTTCATCTGGTTGTTGTAACTTGCAAGCCGTGAAAGCTGAAATGACTTTATAATCTTGGTATTATTGGTAGCTATATACCACTTATTGAACTAATGCCGTAATTAAACTTAGCAAATCATTGGGCGAAACCATAGACTCAGTAAGGCATCAGAAACCTCGCGGAGTAACCTGTTCCTTTAACGTTTGAGCTCCAGCGATTTTATCGCGCGCTGCTCAGCCCGTTGACAAAAAGAAACTCGAAAAATTTTTGAAGGGTCGTCAGCCGCGCAAGAGTGCCTCCTTGTGCTCTGTCACGATGAGAAATTTCGCAAATGGGACTGAAATTGATGTTAACTCCGGTGGATTTACGTCTACGCGATGACTACGTGAGTCGAAAGAGATTTTATTTTTCAGCAATCCATTTGCTATTGCCAGAAGAGTGTACGGTTGATTTGCTTAAATAAAAGGTTGCTCCTAATCATTTGGCAGCGACCGTTTTTGATAGAAAACAAACCTAAAAATGCGGCGAATTCATTGACATACTGTCCAGTCAATTGTGTGAAGTCGACACACATGTACACTGAAGCACAGGCTAATCGTCTCAATTGACCTGTATAGCAACAAAACGTTCTCTTTAAGCCCATTTAAGGTGAAAGGTATGAAATATTAATTGTTAGCAAGTAAAACTCCTTGACAACGCTGCTTTGCCAAATTTATATCTCAGGTAAAAAAGAGATGAAATTAAACGCCTTGTAAGAGAAACTTCTTATAATTTGAAGTGGAACGATCGCAGCGAAGTGAAACAGCTTCATACCGCTGCGTTTGCAAAAGATGGGATACGTCTGTTTGAAGAAGTTATTAATAATTTACGGTGTACTTTACAGTTCCTTTCTGCATCAAACTTTTTCGACAGAAGCCTTCTTTGTTTCAGTCAGCTTTGTCTGCATTTTCAGAAGAGGGTCACTTTCGAACTTCGTGAGATGCTCACGTTTTGAAGGTTAAAAATGTTTTTTACTGGTTTGCTGTAAAGCCGGATTAATTTGTGAAAAATGCAAGTGTACGACTGCGTGAACACGGAATTGTCTCATTTCATGGTAGCGACTGGCTGATTTTGTGCAGTGCTGACTGTTATCTGACAGCCTATCAATTTCTACAATGGACCCACAAAGACATATTCAGTGTGAGTACCTTTTTGACAAATCGCTCTGAATTTTTTTGCATAGTTGCAAATAAAAAATTTAAGTTAAATAAATTTTTTGTGATTCACATGACAATTTTGTACAGCTTGATTTTGACGATAGACAGCGAATGACTTAAACTTCCCCACTTTACGTACAGGCATTTTTAAGAATTTGTGAGATTGTTTGGTAAAAGAAGACAAATCGTTCGAGAAAAGCAATAATAACCTGACAGTTTGCACCTTGATGGCTGCGCCACGCGGCATAATAGCGGTACTTTATTGAAAACTGCACTCACTCGTTTTAGTATAGCAGGATGCACTTGAATTATTAGAACTGAAATTTGTTATGTAGCAGCTTCACAGGGTTTTCAACAAATTTTGAACAAGCGACACTCTCTTTTTCACACGTTTCGCCTCCAACAAACGCTTAATTTGCACACGCGCTTTTATTGCTCTGAGTATGCAGGTGATGCATAAAACACGGCACTTGCAAGTTTCAATAAGAGGAAATCGGTTCTGAGACCGAATGTGCTTCTCCAATTAGGAAGTGCGAAACGCAATAATTTGACAAATTAAACAACGTTTTGTTTCTGAGTTAAGCTTACTTGAAAGCTTGGGTTTTTGTATATACATTGTTAATTGAAAGATTGTATATGTTTGAATCTAGTTTGAACCGTGGAAGCATTGCCACAAAAGGTTTCTCGATCAGCTGTCCTTGCTTTGCGAAATATGTTCGGGAAGAAAAATTATCCTTTATGTTTTTAAATGCCATCGAACTACACGACCGAACTTCCCCAAGATAAACAAATCAATGCCGCTTAATTTCAGTGTCGGATAGGGAATGGCTTCGTGAAATGCAACTTGGAGCAGAATTTGTGAAAGCTGGATCTTCAAAGAAAAGCATTTTCCTTGTATTTGCTGCCGACTGCGGGGAACTTAAGTGGACTTCCCACAAAGGCAAAGGAAGATCAAGTCAGCTCACATTTTAATTGTTCATGGTGACACCAATAGTTTTGAATGAAATTTGCTTACGAATTTCGCGAGTTAAGATAATAGAAATAGATTTTTGCAAAAATTTAATTCATCTCTGTAACTTACTTTGTCGTTTTTTATAAAAAGCAAGTGAAACGGTAAGTTTTAGATTTCATGACGGAGGCAGAACGCGCACCGCACTTACACTAAAAATGAAGTACGTTTGTAAATAAGCAATGTCACTAAAACAAAACATTCCGAGAAATTCTCATGCAGGTGCAGAAAATGATGTTTAAACGTAGCCTTAGCCAGACTTCTTACTCGACAGCAGATTGACCAGGAAACGATGAAGGTGATCATAGATAAGAAAGATTGCATAAAAGACCGCTGCTGTGTTCAACCAAGTTTGGCGTGAAGCAAACTGTTATTTTGTTGGAGAGAACAAGTCCCATTGATGAGCAATGTCGCGGAAACATTCGATGTTACCGGTTAGATTCAGCGGAACTTCAGTGCAACGTGATTTAAAGCAAGCAGTATTTCACTTCCTGATGAATTTCTAAACCCAGAAATTGCATTTCTGTTTTGGTTTTCAACGCTCCCAAAGTGAAGCAAAAATCGTGAAAATTGATATGGTAATGAGCTGCTATCGATATATGAACTGCTATAGAAAGATAATTATATTGAGAGACGCTATTTACCACAAGAGATGAAAACTTAAAAATATAAATAACAAGACTGGGAATAATGGATTTAAAGTTTTTATAAATGAGAGCTTGACAAAAGCAAATAAAGAAATTTTCAAGGCTGCATTATCCTTCAAAAAAATTCCACTATAAATATGTTTGGACAAACCATGTCTTTATATATTTAAAAAAGGATGAAGACCATCAAACCACTATCATTAGCAGATTTGAAGACCTCCCATCAAATAAAACAGAACTTGAGTAGTGCAAGAATACCTAAACTCTGAATGTAACTTATTACTTGAAACTAATGTCTCTATGTTTGAGCGAGAAGTGTAAAGAATATGGCAATTCCTGTCACCCTGGTGCTGTTATGTGTAGTCTGTGTAACCGCTGGCCTGATATTGGTTGTAATCTTTCAGATGTTGAACAGGAATTTATATTGCAAAATGACTTGTTCTATGTTTGCCTTAGTTGCCTAATCAAAAAAGGTAATGATTTCAATAGCTCCATATTTTCTGTGCATAATGAAGTGGAAATTAGTGGTGACACCAGAGACAATTTAAAAAATGCACTGGATTTGTGGGTTTCATCTGGATATTATAATTTGTCAGATACAAGGATGGTCTTTCTATTGTTCATGTGAACATTGTAAGTCTTTCTAAAAAATTTATATAAGCTAGAAAATTTTCTACACTATTTTTCAACACATATTTGCTTTTTAGTTCCAGTTTCACAAATCAAAAGTGTTAAGTTGGGTTCCTCCTGTAATGTCAAATCTGCGGTCAGCAAGGAAGATTGCACCATCACATTGACATATGGGCAACCAGTAAGTGAAACGTTTTAAAACAAGATGGCACAGAAAGTCATAAAATCAGTCTTTGGAAAATGTAGCTTTTACTGACTGAGGTAAAGTGAGAGCAGACCTCCGAAATATTCGGACAAGACTCGATTTTTCTCAAACCGTTCTTTTTTGGGTTTTAATTAAAGCTTGGAAGGTTGGCTATGTGCCCATTGGCTTAATATGTCAATTGATTTTTCTTGCTCTTGAAGACGAGCCCCTAAACATATTTTGGGGAAGTACTTCATGCAATAGTTTCACTTAGATTTTATCCCGTTAGAACTATAGTTACTGATTTTAGTATCGTTTCTTGACTTTTTGTTCGATTAACCCCATAGCTTCTGCACTGATGGAAATGTAAACAGCAATTTGTGTCACTGTCACAACTGAAGTGATATTCAGCATTTTATATTTGTGCGTAAATGAGAAATAAACTTGTAATTTTGTCCTGAGGTTTCGCCAGTGGCGGTTCTAAGAGGGGGCCTGGGGGGAAATAGCCCCCCAGATTTTGGCTTGCTCCCTGCGTGCCCCCCCCTGTATTTTTGCTTAATTTCACGTTCAAGTTCGTTTGATTGACGTATACAGCAGATAACTTTTAGCCTGCAATATTTTAAACAAAATTTAGACTTTCTGGCGATGGTTCTGACGATATTCACATACCTATGTTGGGTTTGATAGGTTTAAATTTAATCATAGGAAATCAATCTTCATTACAAAGGAAAATCACCAGGCAGGAGAGACATTTATGTTGGCCCCCCTACTTTTTCCTTGGCCCCGCAATGCCCCCCAGATTTTTCATTCTAGATTCGCCACTAGGTTTCGCAGTAACCTCCATTCACGCAGCTGCGTAAGCAATATTTTAGAAAGTTGTTTGCTACTTACACAATTTTATTTTGCTTTGTTAGTGTGCGTGCCGAAATAATGAAGTAATTACATATTTATAAGTGTTCTCGGATGCATTTTTACACAGTAGCACAAATCAGCCCAGTAGTAAGTTATTGAGTTGCCGTTGCCTTCGTTGGTCTTTTGCCGATTAGCCATCCGCAAAAAACAAAAAAGCCCAAACTATGTTGGGGTTACGGCGCATTCGAGGCGAAACTTGAATCACTGTCACTGTGCTTCCAGAAAAAAATCACCTAGGTCAGAAAGTTTGGCACAGCGCAGGAGTTTTTCAGAGTTTCGGATCATATGGGGAAAATTTGGTCTTGCTGTTATCTCGAAATGTGGCATTATTTAACACTTAGAGATGTTCATATTGTTCTGAAAAGTTTAAAATTTTATGTTTCAAAGATCTCGAGCGTTTATGACTGCGACGCATTCTCAATAAACCTTAGCGTGTTTTTTTTGCGACTGCGGATTTAGTTTAGAATGCTAGGTCTGCTCTAACATCCACCAATTATTTCGACTTACGAATATTTTAAATGGTTAGTGATTGACCAATGAAGTTTTTGGGAGAGCTTCGATTCTTTCTTTTTCCATTGCCATTTTGATCCAAATCATCTCTCCATGTACTGTGTTTCCCTTTATGGCTATCGTCTATGCTCTCTTGTTTTTGAAACTTTCGAATATTTCAGAATACGAGATTTTTTTATGAACCGTATTAACTTATGTGTCGAACTGCGGCGTAAATCTAGTTAATCTGTTGCTGTAAAATATTCTGGTGAGAGGCATTATCATGTTCAAATGCAGCAAGGTATTGCTTCTAGCTAATCTCAGTTTGCATGTGCCAGGTAAGCTATAAACATGTTCAGCTTATTTTATGTTTTGATCAGGCACGTCAAATATAGTCATTCGAACACGCACCCTCGAATGTTCTATAGAACATTCATTGTATCAAAACAAACAACAAAAAATTTAGTAATGATGAAAAAAACAACAAATCAATGCTGTTAATCCAAACGTCATGCTAAGAGCTAAAATGTATTTTATGGTTTCGGATTTGTGCAACACAGAATAAGGCATAAAGAGGCGAGAACAAAATTGGATTCAGAGTTGCAAACTGTGAAAACTGAGGGATAAGATGCTGTTTACTTCAAAAATTGCTCAATTTATGGAAAACATTGCAATTACCAGTTGCGAATACTTTCGAATGTAATCCATATGCCTGCTACTTTTTTGATGATCAAAATAAAACATAGTTTTCAAAAATTTGAGATCTCCCCTAAAAACATGATCGTTTCTTGACATATGCAACTTCACAACAAAAAGATTGTCGCATCGATTTTCGTCTTGCAAAGCTTGTTATCTTGTATGCAGTTTTTTTCAATTTTGCGAATAGTCTGTAATGAACTGTTATGTTTGTAAATGGACAAATTTTTTGCTATGGTTTCAAATTGAGATTGTTCTCTCTTCTGTGCAGCAATTAAGATGCCTTTTATTCGGTGCTCTACACAATGCTGTAGAATACGTTATTATTCAGTGGTTTGCAACTAAACTAGCCTTAAGCTACGATTAGTGTATTGTACAATCTGCGCAAACAACAAAAGGCTTGCTTAATGATTTGTATTGCCAGGTGAAACTACTATGCCTCAGAGCCACATCACCTCGCACCGCGTCAGTGTGGTCGTACGGGATCCAAAAGTTAATGAACGGTCTTGTAGATTCGCAAGAAAACTTGCCAACAAAACAAACCAGAATGCCGAAAGAAACGTGAGACACATGAGTTGTTGCATTTGCAGTGAAATGACTCTGAGTGGTGAGAAGTTAAAACTTTTTGAGATGTTGGGCAGCATATTGGTTTTGCATAACGTGCTGCATTTGGCTTTTGACCTTATTCGAGTTTTTTCACAACGAATGAACAAGATGATTTTCTGTTGTGCAGATGGGTGCGTGCCACTTTTGAACAGGCTGATCGGGATGGCGATGGTAAACTGAACATCGACGAAATAATGCTTTTGTTGAGAAAACTGAACATAAATCTCTCAAAGCGAAAAGCAAAGAAGTTGTTTAACGTGGGTGTTTCTTAAAAGAAATGTTTAACGCGCTTTGTAGTTTGGCAAAAAACAACTCTAATATTTGGTTAAGACATATTAAGAAGTACAGTATGTGTTTCACCCTGATAAATTAAAGGTGTCATCTAACAATGAATAACCACTTATAAGTTGCTTTCCTCATCAAGTGCCTTTTGCAAGCTTTCTTGTTTGCTGAACAAAATTTTTTAGAGTGATTTTCAAAATTCTGCGCCCAAGCACTTTTTTCGTTTTTAAAAAATTTTGCAAGTCGTGAATCGTGTGAAGTTTTAATAATACAAGTGAAAGTGTCTTCCGAAATTCCAACAGAAGCTTTGTATATGCCTACAGCTTTTTATGAGCGTAAATATTCAAAGAGCAATCCTTCCGTATTCATTAATTCGTATGGTTTTTACAGCGGCTCACCATTCGAACTCTTTTGATACGAACATGGCGAAACCTTTACTAAAAATTCACAAAAACTAAACTACTCTTAAGACAAAAGTTTGCCTTTATTGTTGGTCTTATGTCGAATCAGGAAGCTGACTCGAGTGTGGAAGAGAGTGACGGATATCTTGTTTACGATGAATTCATTGTGTTTTATCGAAAAGTTGCGGTGAGAAAAGAAATCGTCGATCTTTTTTCAAATGTTTCAAAGAACGGACATGTGATTACTCCAGAACAGTTGCTATCATTTATGAAAAGCAAGCAAGAAATGGTAAGCATCAGCTAGGTTGCAGGTTTCGATACACGCTATACATCTGGTACTTGAAGATGCTGCAAACGGCACTTGCTTTCTGGTATTGTAGCTGTTTTCTGCTTTAAATTTTTTACACTGTCAGTTCGACAAAATCGAAACTTCCAGTACACCAACGGCAACCACTTTTTATCAGCAAATCACCAAGCATTTTATCAGCCGTTCATATCACCTACGTGGTCATGCTGGTCGAGGCCACAAGTATTTCTAAAAAGCATGGTATTTCAAAACTAATTGTATAGATTTACTATTTCGTATATTACTCTAAGGTTGTCAACCACGCAACTTTCCTTACGACAATGTCAAATAGAAAATTAGGTGGAAAACTCAAACAACCGACATGGTTTCATTAATTACGTCATGCCACAGCAGGAGGCTTTAATTGAAACAATCAGCACAGAGAGTGTTTACAAAAATATTTTATGTTGGGAACATGCCCAACATTACAGAATATGCTGTGTTCAGGAGTCCATATAAATTTTTGAAGCATTTGCTCAGGAGCTTCTCGCCATTTTGAAATGCTCGAGACCACATTTTAAACCTTTAGTCCAGTCCTGCAATTTCGTGCAATGCCATATGTTTGCTTGTAAATTTGCTTTCATTAATTTTATGCAAAAACTTTCTTTTTTTCATAGTTGGTTGCCTTACTCTTTTCACTGACAACCCAAATATCGCCGCAAGAATTTGGCAGGCAGTTGTAGATTTTGGCAGCTGCTTGTTGTTTGTTAGAAGAAAATGTTCATTGGGTGTCAGTGCCGATTGAAAGCAAAGGCATTGGTTTAGTTGAGCAAAAGTAAAAATAAGCTCTTTAGATAAATAACCACCTACTCGACATACTAGTACGAGCTTGGAACATGAAACTCCAAAGTCACATCACCAGTGCTTGCACCGTACTTTCTACGCCGTATAGACCAGTAGTTCTCAAACTTTCATGAGCCATGGCCTCCTAAATTTAACTGGCGAATACTAAATATATCATGACACTTGGGTTATGCAATATCACGGAAAAGCTACCTAGTGAAGGCCTCTGCTCGTGGCCCCCAAGGGAGACCGAGGACCCCGTTTGAGAAATCCTGCCATAGACTCAGCTTAAAGAAAAATGCTCGGCCTAAACCTAATGCATGCGAATATTAAGCCTTGGCCTAACAATGTACTCACGGTAAACGTTGAAACCACGTATGACGCCGAGAGTGGATCAGTACACATTTCTTTTTTTCTGAAGGTGAGTATGAACGAAGATCAGTGCAGAAATTTCATCAGTGAATATGAGCCTAATGAGATCAACAGACAGACAGGCGTGATGGGATTGGAAGGTGGAATAAATTTGGTTGCTTCATTTTATTGTCGGTGTTGCTAACTGACCGTGTTTTTCATCCAGTGATTTCATTGTTGTTTTTTTGCAAAGCGCAATTCTTCGCTTTTTATCGCATTCACCCTTAACGGATAAGCACCAGGTAGACCCTAGTTCAAGACACTGTTGCTATCCGATCTCACATACTGTCGAGAAGAAAAGTGACGAAAGGTTAAATACATCAAAATTGTACATAGTTCAGACAGTTTCAGAATAATGACAGTACTGAGCGCGAAACGGTTGACACAAAACCTGCTCATTCGGGGAATTATGTACTGTCTTTTTCAACCTTGAATCTCCTACAGTGTTTAGCTTTGAAACATGCTCAACGTTCCTGATTGCATTTAAAACAGGTAGAAGCCTTGATTCAAAATATATTTTATGAACAATCTGTCATAAAATCATAGCACAAGCACCACATCAAAATTTCCTCTACAATGCATCAACCATAGGTATTCTGTTTCAAAAGTGACCAAAATATTGTCACGAGCAGCAGCAACACAACTTCAGATCATGGGCAAGCAAGCTCAAATAGTACACTGTACTACATGTTGTGCAGCATGGCTCTCGCTCGAGAAATATTTTACGTTATGTCATTTTCTTTGAACTGCTCTTAGGTTTCACGAACTTTCTGCTTAGTCCACACTGCGACGCAAATGAATATGTGACGAAAGAAACTGATGTCGAGAAGATGTCGAGACCTCTTGCTCACTATTTCATTAACTCATCCCACAATACCTATCTGGTGGGTGATCAACTGACAAGCCAGAGTTCAAAGCATGCATACGCGAATGCACTGAGAGATGGCTGTCGTTGTGTAGAACGTAAGTCTTCACAGCCTTGTTAGGTATATTATAAGTTCCCCTTGTGAAACACCGCAGTTGCAGTTTTATTGAGATTATTCAAAAGTCCAGAGTTATACTTTTTATTTTTTTGTGACTTAACTTAAAACACTCGTCAGATGTGTACTGTAAAATAAAGAAATAAAAATTGATACGATGCACATTACCATGCAGTGCTCACGATCAAGCTATATTTCTGTTTGTTTCGCCAGTTGACTGCTGGGACGGTCCATCCGGCGAGCCAATCATCCATCACGGTTATACGTTAACGTCAAAAATTTCGTTTCCAGAGGTTATCAATGTTGTTAATGAACACGCATTTGTATGCAATCCGTAAGTTTTTTTCTTTTGTTTGGAGCTGACTAATGCAATTTGTTATGGTACTGATGCGTACACTTTTAACAAGAACGTGTAGAAATGAAAAAGCACTGCAAAGTATATAAACAACAAAGAACAACGTCTGTTATAGCCTGAGTTCCACACGAATCTGCAGTACTTCTGAGAAGTCAATCCAAGTTGCGCCTCAACAAGTGTACTTTGATGCAGGTACCCAGTCATTCTTTCCATTGAAAACCACTGCAGTGTACCTCAGCAGCACCGCATGGCCGAAATTATGAAAGACGTTTTCGGTGAAAAGTTGGAAGTGGCTGCATCTGCCTCGAATCAATTACCTTCGCCTGAACAGCTTAAAGGAAAAATTTTGATAAAGGTGACAACTAGGAACAATATCTATCAGCCTCGTTGACAACTTTGTTGACGAATACGTTTGTGCATGGAGTTCGAACAGTTGGGAAATTGGTCGATCAAGCCAAATACCTAGTTCGATCGATTCCTAATTGAAGATTTTCTTTGGTTGCCTTACTCTTTTACTGATAACCCAAATATCGACTCAAGAGTTTGGCAGGAAATTTAAATTTTTTTGAGATATCTTGAAGCAGAAGTTGTTGTTGTTGAACTGCAATAAAGCTTTCAGTCTTTCTGAGCTGAGGATTCTTCAGATCGAGCTGAAGAAAATCTGTAGATTAAAAAGATCGCATTGGCGCTTCAACAATAAAAGTTTCAATTGGATTGAAGTTTTCTCTTTGAAAAAAATTGTTTATGATTTGATGAAACTTGTGCCCTTTTCAGTAATACTTCAATCGGAGTCGCATCTGCCGTGTTTAAATGTAGGTTTAATTAAACTTAGTAAGGAAATTTCAAGCCGAAGAAGCAGTTGCATTTGCGTGTTACACCGTCTCTCAGTAAACCGGTGCTTTTCACGTTTTTGTCACAATGTGTTAAGTTTTTTCTTTACCGAAACAGTGACACAGTCTGTTTTCAAAGTGCAAGAAGCTGCCAGATAGTTTTGGTTCCACAACCTCCGATGGAGTCGTTAGTGATTACAGTGACGATGAAGCGTTTCGCAACGAAGAAAAAGCTCAATTATTCACGGATTTCGTACACTGCAGGAGAACAGATCCGCTTGGAGATCCAGAAACTAAGGTCAGGACAAAAAGAGGGAAAATTTAAAAATATTGCGGAAATATCATCAACGTTTCACGCATTGGCAAGCTGTGTAGAAAAGATTGATTGAAAATGATATAGCTATTACGTTACATCTGTAGCATCTCCCAAACGTGCGGTTGGATCAACGAGTAGCTGATCGTTGCAATCGAACTTGCAATCAATGGCTAAAACCTCGATCGGCGTCTGGCTGTCTGTTTGCATCAATGTCGCTAGATTGATTGCAGTTTGCAATCTGGCTTATTTATTGGAATATCTGTTGGGAACCAAAACAGAAAAAATGAGCAAATCATCACAGCATATCTCTCTCATCTTGAATAAAATCTTGGTGATGAAAGATTCTGTTGAAAGATTAAAATATTTTGTATCTCTTGCTCAATGAGGAAAAATTTTAAATAGCTATGCATTCGCAACAAGCACAGCATTCTGTTGATTGTAATTTAAGGACCACTCTGCTTTATGCTATGCAACTTAAAGCTGATTTGCTTTTGCTTGTGACTTCACGCCTGTTGTTGGGTGGAAAGCATCACGTTAGCTACCACCCAACTTATGATGAAGCACATCTTAAAAGCAAACTATATTTCCATAGCGCCGAAGTGCTAGTGCTCGAGGTCGAATGTCTCGAACGCCATGCAAGTCTGAGTCAAATGCAAATTGTTCAGCAAAGGTGGGTGTATCCAGTGGCTTTTGTTTTCGCAAACACAACATTAACGGCAGTGCATCATAATACCAATTATGCCCGCGTCGATGACAGGATTATGGAATGGTTTCACCGTTTAGATTCTAAACGTTGTGGTACAGACTGATTTGTTCACACTGCAGTGACCGCCTATTGTTAAAAGCGTGTTTGCGGTTTAAATTTTTTTATTTAAGCTGCAAATCCAAGCAAAGAAGATCTGTAAGGAGACGGCCTGGCTAGCATAAATCCATCCCTTCAATAAAAATTTAAGTTTGTTGAGGAAATACAAATATGAAAGTTTGGTCCCATAATCAATAGTTTTTTAGAATTGTAGAACAACCTTCTGCTCTTCTGGCCGACCGTCGTTTTTCATAGCGTCTGAACGAATTCCTCGTTGTCTATTCGGAACCCTTACCACAAAATTTAAACTTTTTGAAAGCAAGTGCATCAAAACTTTTCTCTCGGAAATCAGTGCAGGGTCACACTGTTCCTTGCTGCGTTGCCAACACACAGCTGCTTGGAACCTCCAAACAGTTACTCAACCAGAAAATTCTCCAACTGAAATATATAGAAAATCTTGAAGTGAGCGAAGTGATCAAATTCATGTACGAATGTACTAACTCTCAGCTACCGGCTACATTTAACAATTATTTTAAACTCATTACAGCTGTTCATCCGTAAAGCAAGACAAACAAAAACCCGACAATGTGCTTTACCAACAGCACGTTCAAACTCAGGCGCGCTGAAATGATATAAAAGATGCAGTCCAATAGAATTCCGGTCAAAAATTCCTTTAGAAATGACAAATAAACCGTGTTTGGCACTTTTTTCAGCGGAATATAAAAATATGAATTACTCGGCTATTAGAAACATATTTTGTGTTCTTTTTATTGGTGTACGTAAACCTGGTGCATTGATTTAACGCTATTACAATGGAAATAATCGAATCATGAAGTATCGCTGTTATGTCTTACTCAGTTTGGTTTCTGGTGCGTGCATCAGACCCTTGTATGTAGTACTGGAATGCCTTTGGTCTACGAGCGCAAGCAAATTATATGCGCCTAATAAACTGCAAACGAATTTCCGTTCCCATGCACGACCCGTGCCATCGACTGAGAATTATTTTCCAAAACACATGTTTGGACGCCTTGTTCTCAACCTGCTTAAATTCCGTGACACCATTACAATGCTGCACTAGTTTATAATTTTTGTTGCATTTCCTCTCTAGCTTTCACGAATATTTTAAATGCTCTCGTAGAAAAAAGCAAATGTTCAATGTGACAACGTTAAATCATTTTCTTCTGGTGGCTTCACTTTGCCTGCATCGCATTTTGATTCAATAAACCATATAACCGCATTTCGCATACTAAACTTTATACTCAGAGCTAAGGATTTTACTTACTGCTATAAACTGTTCCCTTTACACTAAAAGTAGCTTCGTCCTTGGGAGGTCTGCAGCCTAAATGCCCCTGGTTCTTCGCAGCCTCTCAAACCCCTTGCATTTTTATAAATCGGTGTACTTGCATAGTCATCGCAGCACTACATTATAATAATCGTGATGGTGTCATTCATTCGTATACCCTTTATGCTTGTGTTTCATCAAAGTAAATGTACTAGCGCCATCGAACGTATACTTTTCTACCACCCCCACGTATATCCTCGTGTTCATTCATGCATTTGTGTGTTCCTAGTTATTGCGATGTATGCTCTAAGTCTCGTGCATTGCGTGTGGGAGTGAAGACATTATACACAATAAATTATAACTACTGGGCTGAAGTGTGTAGCCACTTCGGGTCGATGAAGTGAGCATTTTTTTACTTCTATCGTGTTCTTTCGACTGCCTTATCAGCGTATCACTGCAGAGAGGGGCTATGGTTTCTCTGGCAAATGATGCTGCCTTTCTTGTCACGTTTTCAGAGTCAATGCCTGTCAACAGAAGGCCTTGAAACCTGCAAAAAGTCATCGTCTCCATGTCGTCACACAACGTCCAGTGATGCGATGATGACGTTCATGCGAGCGATGTCGCTCAAGATCAGGCAGAGCAAGCGCTTCAGCTATCCGAGGAGAGTGAGTTCGCTTACTCGTTACTAGTAACGATGAATGGGTTGGGATCTTTCACTAAATGCAGGTTTCAAAACCTATTGTTGAGTGGTATCAGCTTGCTTTCAAAATGTGATAAGCTTCGCCATATTCACAATAACGCGTTTATGCGCAACAAAATTACAAACAGAAAAATATTAGGGCTAAAAATTATTAATACTGAGCTTTATTGGCTTTATCAATACCTGATGTTGAAAAGTCAACAACACTATAACGTAAAAGCATAAAAACAATATCGCCACTAAAAGCAAGTGCATGTAAAATGACCCACGAAACCAGGGCTGGGGAGTCTGGGCATTCTAACCATTTTGTGACGCCTAGGCTGGGGCGTCCCATGTGCAAGCACTTGCTCAGTAGTGATGAAATCGCAACAATTAGGCGAAAAAGATAATGGGCAGTGGCGTAACTAAGAGGTTTGATCCAGGGGGGAAACTTAACTGAAAGGAGCCACTGGCTGCTGTAAGGGGTCCACTGGTCAACACTCAGGAAAAACTTGAGAAATGATGGTTAATCCTGATGTGGATGGCTATACTAATTCTGGAACACTAAATCAATGGAATTACTGCGAAAAGCGCAAAAAAACAACAACATACTGAAAACCAAAAGAATATTGAAACCGAAATATAAGCTAAGTGGGGGGGCGGTTTTTACATTTAGCTTGCCAGGGGGAGCGATTCGCCCCTCTGCCCCGTCAATTACGCCACTGGTGATGGGTGGCTGATAGAGTATTTATACCAATAGAAAAGATCGTTTCACGTCCGCAGCGGATCTCATCGACAGCTTTTCGCAGCCAGTGACCCTGAACGCCCCTGTCATTGTATAGGTTGACCCTGAACGCCCCTGTCATTGTATAGGTTTACTTCATGTTTACCTTCAATAACCTATGTGGCTTCAGAGAGCATCGTGGAAGGCAACAAAAGGCCTGATATTTCAAGCTGGTTCTTTGGCAACATGTTTGGCTCGTATAAGCAACAGCTCATTTAGAGCGGCTGCAAACAACCGCACGCTTTCTAATGGTTTGTGAAAACTTGCACGTAGCTTTGCCGGCAATGACGACACGGCATGAAATGTTTTCCGGACTTTTGCTAAACGAAAGTCAAACAACTACAGTAGATTCTTCGTCAATGACATCAACCCATGCTTCAGAGAAAATTTTATTTCCTTGCTTTGAGATCCTTTTCAATAAACGTGTCGGTCACTTGCAACGACAAATTCAATGATCTCCACGATATCGTTACCCCCCTCCTGATGATGGCACTTGCGGAACACTGATGCAGCTGATATGCGAAAGAAACGAATGGATTAGGGAAGCTCACGCGCTAGCTTCGTAAGTTACTAAAACAGGTTTTTTATTTTTATGTTTCATAAATCACAATTGACTGAGATTTGAAAACAATACTGTCACATGCACTAAAAACTACATCGCCATTAGACATCCCTGATATTTGCACGACGGAAAAAGGTAGCGGTGATGTTGTATAAAAGTGGTCTTCTTATTGTAAGTGGCGAATTTAACGGTTACTCACCAGCCTTGGTTCCTATCCATACTGACCTTGCCTATTTTCGTTGCTGACCTGTCTGACCAGATATACAGTGTAGGTTGTATCAATACAAAGTACAGCATGTCTTCTAATATTTCATATATGCATCAAATTTGCAATATTCGCGACTTCAAAGGCATTTTATACATCTCACTATAGCAAAATCACAGATTACATTCTTAAAATTAATTCTTCCCCGAGTGGCTGCTACGGTTGAATATACCAAATGAGTGGAGCCTTTTTTGAAGCAAAACTAATCTCTGTTGTTTTTTTACACGTTTCAGTTGTGGTAAACACCTCTCTGTTGTGGAGTTGGTGAACATTATTGTTAAAAATATTCTAAAGGCAATGTCAAGATTTGGAACAGCACTCAACATCCCGTGTATATTCTTGACACTTTCTTGACACAACATCCCGTATATATTCTTGGCAAGGTAAAACCATGGGCGTTTCGCTCTAGGCTGGCAACCTATACAACTTTTCATCGCTGCAGACATGTATTTACAATTTTGCAGGAAACATGTGATATAGTGTTAATGGTCTTATTGCCCAACGGAGGTTGGAGTGCACTGTGTCAACGGTGACGTTTTGTGGTACACCTGCAAGGACAATTTTAGGATGCACCATGATCCAAGAAACAGGACATTGTGATAAATTTTTACTAGTTACACCAATTCTGTTACAGATCATCACGCGTTTTACTTCATTTTTTAAACTTTTATGTTGTGGTGCCCTAAGGACGTATTAAATCTGGTTTCAGTTGATTCACCACTGTATGCAGAGACCCATAAATAGCTACTAGCCTGGGACATGTTTTTCACAGAAACACAAAGACGGAATAATTTGGGAAAGACGACTGTCATCATGAGCCTATGCTTTTTGAAGTCCATGCAAAGACAATCTAAGATTTCAAAGTGATGCTGATGCTTTCAATCAATTTATGTTTTTCGAGCACGCGGCTCGAAACGTGCTCCGGTTTTTCAAATTAGTTACAGAAGATTTTCTCTTATAGAAAAGGAAATTATTTTTGAAAGAGCAGATGCTAAGCCACCGCAATTTTATTTTTAGAAGCAATGTAGTTGCAGGTATCCAAGACGTTTCGTTAAAAATGCTAAAATTCATGGAGTAATGGTTACTGCAACGAAAAAATAGATCGCATACACTTTTATTCTGATTGAAAACGTTTTCGAATTAGTCTTTTGTTGTCAATTCGTGTCACAAAAATTACTTTTCAAATCTTAGGTGGCATAGCTGCGTTGTGGGATGCTTTTTTGATCATGTAAAAATCCAGCACTCTAAAGTTTTAGACAAACCAAAATGAGCAATACAGGAAAGTGTATATCCAAAATCGTATCTTGAATAAGATTGCGAATGTATAGGCAAAAAACTTAAACTTATTTTGGCAGAAGGGGAGGTGGGAACTATACACTTTAACGGCCCAGCAGCTTTGTCACAAAACTTCAATTGAAGTAGAATCGGAAAAAGCAAAAGTTCTTGAAAATCTATTTGCGATAATTATTCGCAACGCTATGTGCCATGGTGCCCTGCATTACTGTTGGAAGATACTAAAAGATCCTAAACATCCTTGTTTTGATATAATCTTCGTTTTGCATTCTTCCTAAAAATTCTTTTTGCCTACTTCCAGAATGGGATAACAAAAAATGAATTCATTGGAACTTACAGTGATTTGCACTTGGTTTGTTGACCCGCATTTAACCTCGTTTGCCTTACAACTGCCAGGCCTAAAACTATATCAAAGCTCTACCAGCTTCTAACAAGCATATCGAAATTTTGAATTTATATTTTGCATCACTTAGAGTTGCTACCGAACATCCTGTATCTTGGACGTACGTTCTTCTTGTTGCTTGATTGCTTTCTGCTTGTTGCTTGATGCAGTTCAATCTTTCAATTCGCACCAGCTCAGCAATTTTTGTGGGCAACAGCGTGCTCATCAAACCTTCTTCGTCGTTTAAACGCACTGCTTTAATTGGCCATAAATTGCGCTGATTATGTTCGCAGAGATTGTCGAGAGAGAGCAGTCCAAGCGAGAGCAGCTCCTCCGAAGGTAAAGAGCGTGACGTGGTGACAACTTGACTGTGAGCACTACATACCTTGCGGTGTGATTTACTTTAAGGTGTGGTTAGTATAAGGGTTTTTTGATTATGATTACCAACGAGAGATTTTTGTCTACCTTTTCAGAAACTCAAGCAGGAAGACCGCGGTTTCTGTCTCGTCAGTTGTCTGACCTCGTAATATACACGCGCTCAATTGAGTTTCCAGGTTTCGATTCCATTCGAAAAAGTAAGTTCTAGTAAGTTCGACTGGCATGCATTCGAAAGACAAAAATGCTTAGGGGCCAAGCTATTTTATACTGCATACCGAATAAATAGTATCAAAACCAAAACCAGCAATATTTTTGCCTTGGAAGAAACTTATAATGTTTGAAGTTTGCAACTTCCTTAACTAACCTTTGTCATCTTTTACCTCACAATGTATAGCTAATGTAAAATTTTTCCTCCAATATTTTGCCCGGTGTGCCAGTAAACAATCTTCGTGGCACTTGCATAAAATAATTTATTCGACACAGAATCGTGAATTACCATAACACTCAACATCGGATATTTTAGGCGCTTGATAAGTATATAGTGTACTGGCAAACGAGAATACGTTGATTAATGTAATGTCCCAAAGAGCCTTTTTTATTTGCGTATAAACATCCGCATTTTACGATGGTTTGCAGGTTTCACGATCTCAATTTATTTCTTTCCTGCTTTACCCCTATTGAGACATAAGTCAGCTACGTAAAAAAAGCAGATGCAGCTTGCTGCCTCTCAAGAAAAACAGATTATCTTCAAACTACCCCCTGCGAAAACCCAACTCGATATACGTCAGTGCTAACAAAGTTTCAACTTACCATCGCAAAATTCAAACACTAATAGTCACAAATTCAAAATCTTTTGCACATTTAAATGCAGACGCTTAGACATACCCATACAATATGTAACGCCCCCAAATCAGTTTTAGTACACACATACTTTGTCAAAATTCAGGACACAAAATTTTGGCAATGGTTTTTATCTCGTTTATCTCGTATTCAACCGTTACTGAAAACTAGCTACTGCAATTTTTTAAACAAAAAAAACTAATTTGCAGCAGCAAGTCCAATGCTATATCTAAGATCTAAAGTTATTCCACCAAAAAAATCATTTTTTCAGAAAAAAAAATCATTTTTTAATTTGATGTACGGGAAAACCATAATACCATTTGCATTATAGTTAGAGGCAATCAGCACAGTAGCAACGCATTCTGTTCGAATTTGTAACAAACGTGCGCGCGCAGAACTTGCGATCGATAGCACTGCCTCAACAACGCAGCATTCCTGAAGACGTCTGCAACTGCCTGTTATGCAGTACGCGTGAGATACTGAAAATTGAGCCGCAACGTTTGTTAAGAATTTCCACCCACAAATAGCTTCTAACTACCTAATATAACCTAGAATTTCGATGTCTGAAAACACTAACTGTTGCTCATTAGCTCAGAGAGAAAGCGTTGCGTTTTAACCGAACTCGTGCCGATTTGTTTCGCTAGTGTATGGTTACGACGCTTTGACTTTTGTTAGTCCGTCTTCCAAATATTAGGCTTGAAATATGTTGTTAGCGTTTTGCCAGTTAGTATCTTCCTTATCTGTCTGTTAAAGCAGAAGAGGTTACATGCCATGAACATTAGAATCGATCTGTGGGTTCAAGCGACAAGCAGGCTTGTAGCCACGGGGGCATTCGGTGGCAGTGCCAGTGCCACCCCATATTTTTTGCTATAACCCCCAAATTTTGTTGTGCCCATAAAAATGTGTTTCAATCGCATAATAAAAATAAGCATTTCCCCCCTAAAATTCACTCTTCAGTTTGTCCCTCCAAACTTAAAACCTGCCTACAAACCTGGTGACAAGTGTAAAGTTTTGGTTGCATGAAACGCATGCTTATACGTTGCTTTCATGTAAACTTGCACATTGCACCAAGGTTTTTTAAGGTGTTTTAGGGACCCGATTCGGGTCTCTAGATTGAAAATCAGGTCCCTAGAATCAGAGAAGTCGGTCTCTGCAGGTCCATACGGGGTACCTAACATTTTCCTTAAAAAAAACTGATTGTACTGTACAAGCTGTAGGCAGCTCAGTTCTTGTTCAAGCAACAAAAGACCACAACGATTTTGTGGTTTTGATGCAGGTGGATTCGACGTGTGGTCGTTCAGCGAAACTAAAGCCCAGGGCCTGATTGCTGCAAATCCTGTTGGTATGGTTAAAGCAAACAGAGAGCAACTGAGCAGAATTTATCCATCCTCTTTACGCGTCAGGTCCAGTAACTTCAATCCAGTCTATTTTTGGAATGCAGGTTGCCAGCTAGGTGAGTTTTGCGCAAATGTTTATGTCCGACCTCTAAAGAACAGGTTTGATTGATTATATACTACCTTAGATCTACTGAAACACGAATGCTGTGTGGGGTTGCCAATTTGCTTTCGCTATGAGTAATTTAATCATCACACGCGGTAAGTTGGTATTGGGCAATGCTCGAACCAGCTGCACAGCCCATATTCATCAAGCTTTTTTACACTACTGCAGGTTTTTTAAGGTGTTTTTTGGGACCCGATTCGGGTCCCGAGAATTGAAAATCTGGTCCCTAGAATCAGAGAAAATCATAATCGGGTCCCTAGAATCAGAGTAAATCGGGTCCCTAGAATCAGAGAAATCGGGTTCCTACAGGTCCATACCGGGCACCTATCATTTTCCTAAAAAAATGCACTACTGTGTTAAGAAATTAGTCTCCACAAAGGTCACGCAGTGGAATCAACTAGCAAATCTTTTTATTATTGTATTGCGCATTAGGAGAGTCATTCTTCCCTGACCATACCACTACGTTCTTAGCCCAGAAGGCTAATGGGCAGGCCTATTTCCTGTTTCATTTTCTGGCATCAAAATTGCCTAGCAGGATAGTGTTGGCATCAAACGTGCCCAGCATCAAAGCGTGTGCTGAGTCATTCAGTTCACTTTCAACCAGAGCAGTGTTTTGTCCTATCAGTTTTTTTGCAAAACACGTGGTTTTCTACGTCCATACAGCAAACTAGCGCTTGAGCACAATCTTTGCTGCGAGAACTTAAATCATCTGCATCGTTTCGTTGGACATGCATCTTGTGATCGTTGTAATTCATATCGAACGCACTTGCAGCCAAGATTATTTAATAATTAATTACAGTATCTACGCTTGTTATACCGTGCAACGTTTATAACCAATTATTATTCTTTCTGTAAACCAACGGCACGAGTGATGAAAAAGAAACTTCAATATAAATATTTTGTTGTAGTTTCACCGAGTAAGCTAAATTAAGTTATACAGTAGTAATGTTGCCGAGTTCAAAGTGTGTAAAAAGCGCCGCAAAGGTTCCATAAAATTTTTTGACCCGTAAAGGTTCCATAAAATATTCTGGTGGATGTTTATTTCGATGCCGACTTTCAGAGCATCCTAAAAAATTATGCATATGTTTGTTGTTGGATAATTTCATCCCAGAAATAGATGCACTTCAGCGAAAGAAGCGTTGAGGCGAAGATAATGAGTCAAGTTTAGAGCAAATTATTCGTCTACTTGGTTGTCATTGTTTACAGCAAGCCTATTTGCAGCTCAAAGCGTGCTTTGAAACCCCACACGTTTTGCTCAGTTGATCCAAACCTCGAGCTCGTTATGACATGTTCCTTCTTCATGACGTCATGGAATTTTGCGGGCGGTTGACTGTGACTGAATTGTTCGATGCATTGCGATTGTGACGAAGTGAAACGTTACCGCGAAAGCTATAGTTTTTATTTCACTGAATGTAACAGAACGTTGATCTTTCGCCACTGACATCTTGACGTTGTCTAATCGGCCACTTTTCGACGAGCTGTAAAAACCAGGAAAAAATCAGAAATGCAGAAAAGCGCCAGACACGCGCTAAGCGTTATTCCTCTCTAACGTTTGGAGAGGTGAGAATTGACACTTCAAAAACTTAGGTGCAGCGTCATTTCTGAAGTGCGCCACTTTTTGAGAGGTCAACAGAAGAGTGCGAAACCGAGATTGAGGTAATTTTTGATCTTACAAATTTCAGCCATAATGGGGTATGTTTCCTACAACATGCACAATTCAGTATTTTGTTTTTGCAGTCACTACCGGATTGCTCAGACCACATTCCTAAAGTGGAAAAGCGTAATGACTCACAACATTTGTTTTGCACAATGCAGATTTCTGTTTCTTGCGGTACCCACATATTTTTTGGTTCACCGTACGTAGTTGCCGGATTCATAGGTTGCTGACTTTTCTGTTTGAATGTGGTTCAACGTGTTGTATTCACCTACGTCCGGTACGCCACCTACTGGCAAAAGAGTATTGTACTGATATCGGGCTGGTATCTCCACTCTTTGTCGTTTGCTTTTGATGGAGCGCTCATCAAGGCAGCTTTCGTCAATTTGGATTCTGGCAACTTTACCGGAGCTATGCTTTGGCACGCCGCCAGGATCGCGCACAACAAATAACAGCGACGCGTCAACGTATCCACTATCAACCTTTCTTCCAAGGTGTTCATGTGCGTCAGACATCTCTCCTTCGTGAGATTCTTCCTTGACTTCGCTTTTTTCGGTCAATGCGTCGATGCAGTGATTTGCGCCACGAACCTCATGCTGCATATCCTCTTCCATATCCCTTCTTTGATCAGTTTCATTTGATATTTCAACGGCTGGTTGGGCTTTGGTGTCCACCGTGACCCGTTGTTGAGCACTGTTCAAAGTAGAGGTAGTATTTTTGAGTGGAGGGCACTCAACATAGGGCGGTTCTATAAAGGATGTGCTCATGCTGCAAGGTGTGTGCATAAAACCGTTTGCATACACCTCTTCACTTTTTTGAAATGCAATGTCCGATTGGGGTTCTTTGGCATTGTCTTTCGATGGTACGGTGACATTTGGTGCAGAGCTAGATTTGTTATTTGTCCCCGCGTTAATTTTTGTACTTGATAAAGAATTAGAGCTTGGCTTTTCGGAGTTTAACGCTGAAACGTTTTCGTCGACGTCCTTTTCTTCCTGTTTGTTTTGCTCTGGCGCAAATGCTTTTGATGTACTGTATTGGCGCACTGTAGGTACTGATGGTGCACCATTGCTCTCTAATGATGCCTTGTCGTCCTGGCTTGTTGCTGGTTTTGCTTCGCATGCTCTTCCTTTCGTAGATGCAGTAGACGGATACTCACCGCCAGCACACGGAGATTCTACAAAAAATATGTGAACTTTCTTGTAGCCTTACTTCATGCCAGTTTAGTTTCTAGCTTGACAGTGTTAACTATCATGTTGAAAGTAGGTGGTTATTTACAGCAGTAAAATATGTTCGGAAAATGTTGTTTTCGAGTTGTTCATGAAATAAACTAAAACCACTCACCAACAGCACAGGCAGTTGTCAATCTATTATCCGCTTGGGCTGATTTTCCTTCGGTGCCAACGTTTGTATGAAAAAATAGCTTGGACCTGCTCAAAAATACAATGTCGGCGTTTTGATCGGCGAATGCGTCACTTGGAAATATCCCGCAGAATTCGATCGACGCTTTATGGAAAAATTTGCAAAAGCATCTTTGCGCTGTAAAAGTAGGAACGACACAAGAAAAAGTTTCCGAGCGCATCTCTCCTGGCAGTCGTCCACATCCGCAGTCATGACCTCGCAGGGTTGCGTGATTATTGATTTATACAGTCTGAAAACAGCTGCTCTACTATCAAGTCACGAATTTAATGGTCTTCGCTACTTCAACTCACGAACATTGTTCGTGCTGGTGTTTTATCTTTCACGTTTTGGGCGCAAGCGGATGATCGGACGTGCTTGTAATGCAAACGAAGCGAAAATTCTCAGCAGCTCACTGCTTCCTTTGGTGAACTCACTTGCCGTTTGGTGAGAAGCTGCAACGTTAAAAACTGTGAAAAGCTCCTATCCTATTCTCTGAATTCGTCATTTCGATTTGGTTCTAAATTTACCGTATAGTTTTTAAACACACGGAGTTTTCATTCTGGGGCACCTTCACGCACAAGTTACACGAAACAAAAATCTGAAAAATATGGGATTACATATGAATTACATACGGATGGTGGTTGCTCACCACCATAAAAACGGTTGGGGAGCACTTAATTACGAAATTGGGATGTTTTCCTCCTGATAAATTAAAATTGACGTGATGTTGAAGTGCTTTGGTGACATACAGGTGAGATTTCTGAAACGTGCCAACTCTGCCATTTACTAAGCAAAATTTCTGGTGATGCGACAGAAGACTGTGAAGGTTGCATTTTCGTAATTGTCGAAACCCAATGCTTTCTGTGTTCCAGCGCGTAGTAGTAACTCTGTTGCTACTTTGCCGCAAAAATTTTCGAAGTTTGCTCGAAGCTGATATCGACGCAAAGCCTGGTCTGCCAATTCGCTCGTTAAATTCAGATTGAGGGAAGGCGGCGAAGTGATGGCTGACTAACTGTGGTCTGTTAGATATGTGGCATAAACGCAAAGCCATTAATCCTTCTCGAACGTTTCATGTGCTAAAATGTGAAAGGAAACCCTGTAGAGATGAACGTTTTAAGTTTTACTCTCTCGAAGAAATGGTCTGGCCTTTACACTTTATTCTTTTTCGTTTGTTAAATGACCATGTAGATTTGACGTTAATTTTTTTTGTTGCTCATTATGTTTTGTGCTTTGTTGTACGTAGGTACTTCCTACGGTTATATTTTCAGGTCTTGAATAAAAAACCTCAATACAGACGATTAAAGCAAGGGTTTTGTTCGCTATTTACTATTCAGAAAAAACGTTTGAACTGAAAAAACGTTTGAACTACGTAATTATGTTTTTAGTGATAAAGCTTAGGCTTACATTATTTTTGACAAGCGACACTTTACTGCAGAAAACCCGGAAGCTTGCTTAATAAAATGTATTCAAACCTTTTTAAAACAACACATGCGCTCCCAAAAATCCGTGAGGAAGTTTGACGCATTTTTCATATATTTACAGTGTTGTTTTTGAATAACTAGGTCAGTTTTGAGGAGGTTCTTGCATTGCGTTGTTCAGCGATGTTATTTGAACTTCCACGGAAGTTTATCCACTTCGCGATACCTTCTAGCAACCATAAAGGGCATTGCGAGCAGATTTAAAGTCCAACATCAGGTTTGCGTAAACTATAAGTTATTTTTTAGCAAACGTCAGTACATTTAAACTTAAACATTTCTCCTCGTTTGGCAACACCGATGCATGGCTTCCATTTCGACTTTGTACGAAAACCGGGTCAATTAACAAATCGACGATGATATTTGACCGAAAATTTGCCAGAAAAAGTAATCCCTTTTCTCCGGCAGCGACAGTCAACCGTCCAAGAAAATCAACTCTCCAAAACGACTTTTGCAAAAAATCTCACTACATGCTATGTTAATGTTAATAAAGAATTAATGTCTGGCAGCAGCTAATCTCACAGTGGATTTTACACATTTGTACAATTTTTTCCAAATCATTATTCCGACCAAAACCAATGTGACAGGGGACAGGGCCAAGATTTTGCTAGATTGCAAACATTTTAATTTTTTGTGGCAAGTCGCATGTCCTACGACAACTTGACTAAACTTATTTTTCAATAAAGATTTGAATCTACAGCCAGTGTTCTTTTCGCAACATCTACGGCGAAGACACGTTCTTTTTATTCATCAGCCCCTCAAAAGGCTCAGATAACGAGCAGTTGCAAAACGTGACAAAGCTTTACTTTCAGGGCTGTTTTAGCATCGATCTGATAGTCGGGCATTTCCCAGATGTTTTACTTCGATGGCAACTTGTCTAACTCGCTTTACGAAGTGATGCGTCGGGATTCCCGATCAGTTAAATCTCAATCAGTGCACGTATCAGATTTGATTACACTGGCTTTATCCTCTTGGCACTTTGAACAATCTCCCATGCTTATGTACATATGAAAGCAGTGATCCGCGCAGAAACATTTCAAAAGTTCAAAACAAGCAATGGAAAAAGAAGCATCTCATTACCAACAAACTGCTTGCTTGCAATTAGAACAATTTCACTGAATTTTTTCACTGCGTCGTTCCAAATGTTAAAAAGAGCCCAGAACGATAGAATCAACCGAACCTCCTGAGATCAACCAGGTTCGGTTGATTCCATCCTCCTCGGCTCTTTCTAAGCACCTTGTCAAAATTTTTACAAACAAAAGACATTCTGTACTCTATCATTACCTTTTACCTTTTAAAATTAATTGCATTGTGAATGTTAATGAAACAGATGAATAGACAGGTCACAACAGTGACTGCCAAGCCGGCAGCACCACCAAGCAGCACGTTGAGTATTTTGTCAATTTTCCTGTCCATTCCGTTGTTGAGTTGAACGAAGTAGCTATTGAGTGTACAAGCACTTTCCCGTTCCTTTCGCAGTCGTTTATTTTCATCATTTACTCGGTCCAGTTTACACTTGTCCTGCACTTCTTTTATTACTTTTTGCAATTGATTTATAGTCCCATTGTTTGCAATCCTGCTATCCGAACCCTTGCAGCATCTGACATCGAAAATGGCGACCAACGGGTTTTTATTACCTGCAGAAGTATTGAGACATTGTGTGCAATGACTGCAAAATCAACATGAAGACTTACGACAAATTGCCTCAAAAATGTCTATTAGTTAGCACTTTTCATCTTTTTCACAAGTTTTTGTTAAGATATGCCACACGAACTTTGGGACAAGGTGTAGAATCCAAACTTGACAATGGCTATGTTTCAAGTTTGTTTATCCAAGCAGACACGGTTTTCTTTGGGGGAACAATCACTTCAGATACTTGCTTACGTTTGGCAAGGACTTCAGCTTAAAATAAAGGTGGTCAGACTTAATTAAATAACTCAAAACAACAGTTGAGTCAGTCGGAAACTAGATCCTTGCTTTGATTGGATTTTTAAGTAAAGGTGTGCATTAGTAAATTATTTTAACGTTCGTTTTATTAGGTAACAAAATCCTAAAATAATGCATTGCTTTATGTTCAAGGCTTTTCAGTTACAAAAACAGAAGCTCGAACTTTTCGTTTGTTTGATATTTCATTGTGTGAAGCTTGCACATAGGGAGGCTTTTCTTGCTCGTTTTGGATTGTTATTAAGAGACCCTTAGCTTCTAAAATCTAAGACTATGCAGACCCGGCAAAAGCAATTCTATTGTTGCCTACGTTGATTTTATACTTCGATGTAAAGTGACCTTTCGTTTTTAAGACGAAATATTTTCATGATTTACAAAATCTTATTGGTTTTGCAAATCTTGTTTTCCCTTTTCTGGTTTGTGATAAACGTGACATACAAATAAAAAAGAAAATTTTATGTTCAGTTAAACCGTTGCCCAAGTGCGTTGACCATTTTTTGCAACAAAAATCCCAAGATTATACATCTCCCTGAAACAACAGTTGCCACTATGAAGAAAAGCGTTTGGCACATCTTCTGCTTATATCAACGGTTGAATCTTTCCTGTTCCTTGGCCCAATGAATGGAAGAGCTAAATATTTTTCATCAAAATTTGCCGCTATTTTAAGAACGTTTTCTATGAAAATGAGCTTAGAAAGCAAACATATTTGACATCTATGGATTGCTCAAGAGCCGTTTATATCGTTTACAATCAGACCCACAAATAACTTGGCGCTTTGTCGAACCTTCTGTTGCAATCTGGTTCAGCTTATGGGCGTTTTCGCACGTTAGCCGTCTGCGTATACTTTGAAGCAAACTATTCCGAATCTTCAGATGGGCACAATGCTGCAACGAATTTGTTTGAAAGCAGTGATGATACAGAAACTTATTATGGCATGGTGCTATTCATAACACAGTTTTTCCGACTTTTGGATCGCTTTTCAAAGTACAGGGAAGGAAATGCTCCAGCACTGTCGTACTGTATTCTTTGTGCCTTGCTGGTGCTACAGCCCTGTTTTTAGCGTGACTGCCATCATGGGCGTCCGCAGGGGGGCAAAACGGGCATTTCGCCCCTGGAAATTGGGACTAAGAACCAAATTTTTCTAGAAAACCTGAAGCCAGCGGCTTAACTCCGATTAATCGATTTAATTCTTGCATTAACAGTTTATTTCCCGGTATGACACTCACACTGTACAAGAGCCAGGTTCACTGGTGTCATGCAGTGATGTGCTTTCAATTCACTCATGTCCGCTTTTTTTCCTGCAGAGGCAGGTTGCGAAACTTGTGAGCAGATTGTTCTATCGTTGGTCTTTGCTGCGTAACAATAACATGGCAACAAATCCTCAAAGGTTCGCTTCAAGTAACTGTAGAAGGCGTTTTTCTGCATGTGACTGTTGAACGCAGACATCTTGGTGGGTATCATAGCGGAAAGGCACGTAGTTTTATACTGTGTGAAAAAAGCATGGGTGAATCTGTAGAAATTTTTCCACAAGTTTGAAAAACCCATCAACAGTGTGAGATGAGTGTGACCAATGTGCCTGCATGAGTGGCTTAATCAAACTACGCTTATATTCAGGCTTCTTTTCACACAGTGTAAAACGTCGTGGCTTGTTAGAATATGTGTGTGCAGGCTTGTACGAATATGTTTGTTTTTCTGAGTGAGTACTGACTTCAAAACTACATTTTCTGTGGCGAATTTTTCATGATTCATGTGTTCAGTTTTTGTAAGCCTGCATGATACTCTAAGTTTAGTAAATTGTCCGACATCCGTGTCAACATACCAGTCCACACCACTTGTCCGATTTATGTATGATGAGCAGGGCAACCAAGATTCAATAAAGTCAAAATTTTTGTGTCTTTTTTAAAGTTTATGAAACGTCCACAAACCAAATTTCACACTGATACCATAAGCGATTCCAAAGTTATTCGGTAAAAAAAATTCAAAATTTATCATTAAGTCAAACTTTGTCGTTAGGCCAAATTTTCTTGCACCACAGTTTTTTTCTATTGATCGATATTTTATCCAAGCTGCAATGGCAAATATTGATATGCTCTCGCACGGTTTGTTAAAATTCTGACATAATATTGGACTTTTTGCGACTTCAGACGTAATAATGTTATTTTGCCACTATTGGACGATTAAAAGTACGCTAGGCGTAGCATTACTTGATGTTGAAGTGTAACAATGTAGAACCTTCTCCGTGACTTCAGGAAATTTACTGACACTAGATATTTCTCTTGTGCGTTTGGATTTATTTTCGACCACGGTTTTTTACCTCTGGTTTCGTTGGGCCGTTCATACTTTTGATTTTTGTTTTATTTCAACATAAAAACGATATTTAACCTATGGGCTTGATTTCTAACATATGCTTTGTATCCCACGTTTTAATTCCAAACTCAGGAAATTTATAGGTCAAAATTAAGTCAAAATTTTGAGTTCTTAGGTCAAAAAATTGGTTGACTTAATGATGAGCGTTCCCCGAGAAAAAATCAGCAACGACAAGCAAGGTTTTATTCAGTGGTTTTCAAACTTTCATGAGCCGTGGCCCCCTTCTAAGTTTAACTGGCGAATACTTAATACATCGTGACACTTGGATTATGCAATATCACGGCAAAGTTACCTAGCGAAGGCCTCTGCTCGTGGCCCCCAGAGAACCGCTCTGTGGCCGCCAAGGGGGACCGAGGGCCCAGTTGGAGAAACCCTGGTTTTATTGAAAGGGTGGTAGATCGCTTTGGACGAGATCCTAGACGTTTGCAGCTCTAGTTTCTATGTGACGCTGACAAGCAGTATTGCCACTTCTGATGTTTTAACATCAGATCTGATGTTTTGAGAGAAATTTCTGATGTCTGATATTTTGGCGAAAATCTGATCTTGACTGGGCTGTTCGTTTTGTTTTCCACATTTCCCACGTTTTTAGGTTTAAAAGAAGTTACATTCATAATTTTTAAACTTTTTTCTTCAATGTCTCACCCTCGTGCAGGGCCCCGACTAGGGGGGTGCGGGGTATTCCGTCCTGAAAGGCTTGAGTTTGCTTTAACCCGTGGCTTGGGGGGCGGCACTTTTCGACTGTGGGTAGTGGCGTAACTCACGGGGTCAGGGGTGC
>JGI24022J15233_10000056_pt1 | contig 38217 bp, 16 predicted proteins | sample Ectturendosymbi2_FD_15233 | JGI IMG/M metagenome (IMG submission 15233)
CCCTGCCCCCCGTCAGTTTCGCCACTGCACGAGACCCACGCCGTACTGTATGAATAACAAACTGACCGTTTTATTTGAATTGCATCAGGCCAGGCGTATCCGTAGTAACTTCCTTATCTAAACGTTTGGCAGTGTCTAAGCGACCGTATCCGGTTTACGCTCTAAAAAGACTAAACAAACGTATCAAACAAAACTGCTGATCACTGCAATGCATACATGCCAGTTGCTTCACGAGATACGGTACTTTTTGTCCTCCGAAACAGAAAACTGGATGTGCTGGTTGTTGAGACACTACCTAAACTTTTTATGTGAGCTATATTTCATTGGCCAACATATTTTTAACGTATGACCATGAACAAGAAATTGTCCAAATCTTTACACACATGAAACTCACCAACCTGACTTGCATCTAAGTTGTATTACAATCTTAAGAGTTCCTGTGAAGTAGTTTTTCACTTTTGAAGGTTATGTTATGACATGCTTTGTAAAAAATATCTGCAAATATAATAAACAAACTAACCTCATTTTAAAAAACTGACTCTGGCTCCACTCCGGCTTCGGCTCTTTCTTAGAAAAATCAACTCCGCCTCCACTCCTATTTTCGAAAATCGATAAGACTCCGGCCAGAGTCTCCTCCGACACTCCGGCTCCTGCACACCTCTTCCAGTTAGATGCCTACCAGTTAGCTAATAGCTACCCTCAGTTCTGGATTAGCAATTTGCATGCCAGTGCAAACGCTGTCGCGATGCGGTTGAGAATCAGTGGTGTACGGATACGGAAATTTTGCAATCGGATTGGATCCGAATTTTTTTCATAAACTCCATATCCAATCCGTATCCGAACATTTTAACTTATGGACTCCGATATCCAATCCAAATCCGAAACCGCCCACTCAGCTGCACATTAGCGAAAATATTTGGTAATGTCTATTTTGCCTTCAGTCAGACACGATTGGTTTAAGTGGTCATGGGAAAAATATGATACACACAAGAAGACAAGGGTTAGGGTTTAGGATTAGTGTTAGGGTGTGTCTTAAGTTTATACAAACAAACAAGAAGCCACAAACGTAGCTTACCAGCACTGAAACCATGACAACACTCGTCCATTAGAACAAGCCGTTACAGAATGTCGTTATCAAGAGAGAAGGTCATGTGNTTTGAACTTGTCATGTGACCATTACAAACAATNTGTTTTGTCTAAAGGTAAAAGAGCTCCACTGCTCCAGCAGTGCTGNTGCCTCATGAGGCAAATTAGGCGCTGTCAACATACTTTATCTTGAATGCCATATGGCTGCAACTGCTTACCACAATCAGTTGATGAGAGATCTTGACAAGAAGTGCACAACTTTTTTTCTATATGGCAGCGCAAGTTGTAGTTGAGCACAATTCTCGTATACTCTCTGTTGGAGATGTCTAAATCAAATCATAGCCTACTACTAGCCTACATTTGTGTACCAGCTGGACTCCATGCAATGCCAACAGCTATTGTACGTTAATTTGACCATGACAGAACCATCACGATAATTTTATGCCCAATTGATATCATTTTTTAAAGGAGTGCAATGAATGTTCACCTCAATCCCTCTTTCATTTGAAACTCTTGCTCCAAACTGAAATTCCAGAACTGCTAGGTGTAGACAATAAACAATAACCGCTACTTTTTGTTAAATTCAACACTTCACAAGTTTTCATTTTCAGTTTAGATGTATATCAACCTACAACAACATCATCAAAATGACAATACCTTTTCACCATCTTTATTAAGGCCACTTTGAGTTAGACCTGTGAGCTACGCCGTTGAGACAGAAAAAAACTGGTGTATTTCGTTCAACGCTGAAAAAACATTTTGTAATGCTTTAATAAACACCTACATTTTACTATGATCTACTAATAAATATATTTCAAAAAAGCAACATGTCTCATCTGAATATCGTCGAGCTGCGTGATAATAAAACTATAGAATCAATCATGCTCATCTTCACACAGTTCCCAACCAGGCCTGCATGTTGCTTGAGATGTCCTCAGTCTGAAATTTAGGATCCCGAGAGGTAGGGAACATTGCAATATATCGAGAGAAATTATACAAGTAGATTTTTATTACTATGATTTCAAAATATCGTAATTTTCCCTCATACAACTATTATTCCATATCAAGATTTTTTGCATGGCCACGTTTATTCATTTGGATAAGCCGGATCCGGTTAAAAGGGAAACGATATCCAATCCAAATATCCGGCCGGATTGGACTCAAAAATCCGGATCCTGTACACCACTGTTGAGAATGACATCTCCACTCTGCAACAAATGAATAAGTTTATCGTGTCACCAGAGGTGATCGGAGTCACTTTTTTTGACTCCTGCTCCTGTTCCTAAAAAAGTGACTCCAGCTCCCGCTCTGGAGCTCATTAGAAATTTACACTTCGACTCCTGTTTACACTCCGAAATCATGAAAGCAGAGTGTATTTTGCCACATGAGGTAAAATAACTGCTTGAACTATTTTGTCTTTAGCCAATATGGATGAGTATTGCCATGCTATTAGTGCTGGCAAGCAGGTAATGGTTTCTTGTCTGTGTTGGTCAACTGCAGGTTTTCCCTAACTTTAAATCCTAACTCATTTTGTATTTGTGTATTGTACATCTCATTTTGCCTCATGAGGCAAAATATGCACTAGGCTACAAAACTTGAAACCAAGAAATAGAATCATAAGTTGTTCTCTTATGAACCAAATCTCATTTGACTCTTTCAGCTCTGACCTGAACTAAGTCTTTAACTTTTTTATTTAATTCTTTGTGATTTAGGCACAAGCACAATGAAACAAGAACAAGGCAACTACTATTATCTTTACACGTTAGCCTCTACAAATAAAGCCACGTTGGCTACATTGAAAACACTTCATACCACCTAATTCACACAATTAATTTATTTCTCTTATTGTATTTGAACTTGCAAGATGATAATGGCATGTTTGGGAATAGCCTGAACTGCATTTCTGCCAGCTTGACTGAAACTGCACTGCTGTTGGCATTGCTGCATTGTAAAGATACATGTTAAAAAATGCATTGTTGTTGTTGTTGTCTTCTACATTTCACTGAAACTAACAAATTGTGAATACTGCTCAAAACACGACCCAGTAATGAGGTAAAAACTTCCAGTAACTGACATCCTGTGATACAGCAGTTGAGCATAAGCTATGCACCAGTCAGATCAGAACACAGACCACCAGTCTGCCACCCTCCCTCACCATCAACAGATGACTTACCAAGTTATCCAAGAGAATAGAGTGAATATATTAATCTAACAATCAGCTGTTCCGAGAAAGTTTAAATTTAATGAAATCAATTGTCCGACTCCTGAAAAATTTAAATTCTCACTCCTGTTTCAGGTCCAGTTTTTATTCAAAAATCTGACTCCAGATCCTGCTCTGGCTTCAGCAAAAATTGTAGACTCTTTCCGGAGTCCATTCCGGCTCCGTGATCACCTCTGGTTTGAACAGTATGCTGTTTTTCTAAAGTCATCTTTGTGGGATAGAATAAACAAGAGCCTGGTGACATCACATGCACATTGTAAAATCAGATATTTGTGTTGTGTAGGAACCAATGGATATTATATTGTTTTAAGCTTTTTCAGATAGAATTAAATGTAAAATGTTCTCCACTAAAACTTGATTAGCAACTACATTGTCTATTGCAGAACATGCAAAAACATTTCATAACTGCATATTTAGAACCCATGGTATCTAAAGATGTATATTTGATATGAGTTACATGGAAGATTTTGGAGTGTTAATAGGAGTTTCCAAATTTTCCAAGTCGGACAGTAGGATTCGCTACCGACGGTGCCAAATAGCAGAGGTTCTGGTATGTAGCAAACATAAAGAGGATGAATGGATCTAGTGTGCAGCACTAAGCACAATATGCAAAACAAAGATTAATACAAGAAAAATAGAAGTGTGGCAATGCAGCACACATCGAAAGTGCCAAATAGAAGAGGTAGTTAAACACAGCCACCAAATAGAACAGGTTTGTTGCAATGCAACAAATCTAGAATGCCAAATAGCACAAGTTTCAAATAGCAAAGGTTCTGGTATGCAGCAAACATAAAGAGGATGAATCCCTAGTGTGCAACACTAAGTACAATATGAGGGTTTAAATAGCTCTTTAGCATGATCAACTGGTGAGTTATGATGTTGTAAAGAGGTGCGAAAATAGAGGCTAATGTAAGAGCTCAAAGTACAAGTATATTGTACACCAGCAGCAAAGGTGTTGATAGATAGCAAATTGGGTTAGTTTCACCACATTCAAATAAAAGGAAACTTCTCTATGCCTACATTTTGTTTAAAATTTGAAAATTTGTTCCTATTGGAGTTTTGAGATTAATATACTGTAGTTTCATTAACTGCCACTTACAATATTGTGTTATTTCATGGTGTACAGCTAAATAATGACCTTTAACATGTATATATAACATATATAGACATCATATAACATCACATAAAGTGCTTCATTCTGCGTTGTCTTGTATCAATCTACGAATAGATATACTGTGTAAAAAAATCATCAACTGCATCTATCTCATTAGTTGTGCTTGGTAACTTCTATAAACTGAATTGTGCTTTGTTGTTTTTTTGCTTTACTGTTACCATTGCACGGTAGTTTTATTACTGTATAGTTACTTTCGTGGATTGTGTGTATTTGTATGATTTCGCTGTAGACAAAAATGCTTCTTGAGGTTTGTAACTGGACGTTTACATGTATCATTAACATCTAGGCTATCCATGAAGGGGTGGCATAAAAAAAAACTTTTAAAATGGGGTCGCAGAACGAAAAAGTTTGAGAAGCCCTGGTATATGGAACTTCCGTCTGGAATAAAGTGGAACAGAGTCTAATGGATGCACCTTTAAATGCTTTTTGCAAACAGTTACAAGAGTTTCGACTCTCTCAGTATGACTCCAAAAATGAAATCACCCACTATACACAGCACAAACTGTATTTTCTTTGTTTTTTGCTATCAAATAGTATTATCTTCTATTTTTTTCACCTTTCTGTGGTCATGTGTAGTTTACCCATCATTGTTAAATGCATTTCTCTCACACTGGTGATATTTGCTTTGGTCTTGTTGCTTTTTTTGATCAGTCATAATGGTTGCTGGCCATAATGATAGCAAACACACCATAGCAGAACCTCCTCAAATTGCAGAAAGTTGATAATCACTCTGCTCTCAATATGGCTGGAAGTGGTCTGTGAGATGCATCACCCAAGTTGCTGAATTGCATTTGCCATGAGTCATGGCAATCACAGTTTTTAGTGCTGATTATGTAAATGTGAACCTAAAGAGTGTCTGCCTGTTTGTCAGGTAAAGGCAAGTAGTGAAAAGTTCTTCAGATGCTTGCAACCAGCCTGTTGTATTATTGTCATTTTTTGCTTTATTAAGCCATAGTTTAGTGAGGTTTGAATACAAGAAACTAATTCTAGACCTGCTAGTTGTTTCAATTACTTTCCCACTAAAAATTTCTTTACATCAAAACTTCTGCATTAATTCTGGCGCTCAAGCTGACTCAGGGCACTTTGTCTCTTACAAACAACTTGTTATGTCTAAATGTAAATTGGATATATATATTTAATGCAACAATATTGACATGGGTTAACTAATTTTTTACAGCAAAAGTGTGGTCTATTGAGTTAGGTGTTAGCAACAATAGCTGATATCGTTTAATGAGGCTTTATGCAAATTGTGCTTCATTTGAGCAACATTTTGAACCAATGATGCTAGAAAACCATTTTTAACTTCATAGCTCAGTTCTGAAGATTATGTTCCTTTTGAATTTGCTTTTTTAATTAAGTACCACATTTTGTTTTTACTGTTCTGGCTTTGGCATTAGTTTTGAAATTTTAGCAGCTGAGTTTTTCCATGGGCTAGTTGATGATTCAACTTTAGGTTGATAACAGTTTAAGAGCAACAAAGTCCTTGAATTGTGGCAAGTCAGATGATTGTTTGTACAACTCTTTGGCTGTTCTCATTGAACCTTGACCCTGTTGACTTTTTGTGAAGCCTATTTGAACACATTGCAGTCCTTTGAGGAGGAACTTTTTCCAGTTTTACTTAGCTGACCAAAATGAAGTTAGTACTTAGCTGATGATACACTTGTAGCATCACACAGTTTTGTGGTAGACTTTTTTCTGGCAGTAAAGCTGTACTTGTTGAACTATAAAAGCAATGTAAAGATAGCTACCCTACAGTAGTTAAATTGCTCATATCAACAAATCAAGGTTTTAGGTTGTTTAGCTGATCTGAAAAAGCTGTTGAGAATCGTTTGTAAAGTATATGTTCAAAACATTTTGTGGCTTTCATCGCTTTATGTAGTATTGTGTGATGTTGTACCACTGGCAAAAGTATTGTGTGATGTTGTACCACTGGCCTTCTGCTGCAAAAGGTGGCAGAGTTAAATGACCACTGATGTCTTGAGATTAGGCACAATGATGTGCTCAATTGTCTGAGAGGTGTGTGCTACATTGGTAGCTAACTCATGCATTCTATGCACTGTGACTATGCTTGGTGTTATAAGGGATAATGAATGCACTGTGAAGCAAGGCTGATGTTTACGTTTATTCTCACATACAGAAACATATAGCATATTTTGCTCATGGTGCAAAACTTTTGTTCTTTGATGGCAGTTGATGACAGTCTATTAACTTTGGTCACAGTGGATGTCAAAGCAGTGTTTGGCTATTTGTGTCTGTGGAGTTTTTCCTGGGTTTCTCTTTGCAATCAAACAAACTGTTTGTGCTAGAAATGTCCTGTATACCTAAAATGGTTGGTATGATGCAATTATTATTGATGCTCCCTGTTAATTTAAATCATGCCCCAGTTATTTGCAAGAATGAAAACCGCAACACTTTGTAGATGACCCTTATTATAATTGTTTTGTTTAAAGGTTGTGTTTTCCGCGTTTTCAACAAAGGAACAGTTGGACTTTATGCTTAGCAAGAACATACCACAAGTGCCTGACTTTGTAGTGCAGTCCTGTGTAGACTATGCAGTAATATGTTGCAGATTCACTGAATCCCTTGAGTAAGAATTTTCTTAAATATGTGACTTACCTGCTACTTTATGGAAGTCATCTGCACGTATGACAAGTGTAGTTCATCATATGTCTTGAGTTTTATTTATCGTATCTTGAGAAATACAGCTCAACCTGACCATGTGCTTCATTAAAATTGAAACTGCAGCTTGAATGGGATACACCAGTAAGATTCATGACAAACTGCATCTGCTTAGCATGGCTGTTTGTCTACTGTTGTATTTAGTTCAAGTGATCATGCGTGTTACGATTTGTAATACAACTGTTCTAGATGTATGAATTTTTTTGTGTATATATTACATATTGAAATCTTATGTATCATGGTTTCGAACCCAGTTACCCACAATTTGGCCTAGTAACATGTTAAACGACTTGTGATTATTAGCTTGTTTCTGTTTTGCGTTTTGAACGCCTGGCTCAGTTGTTTGACGCAAGTTCATGTTATTCTCAAGAGTTTCGTCTTTGCGTTGACCCGTTTCAGCCCTAGCATGCCACTTTCAGCATATCTGAGCAGAGGCATTAAAACCAGACAGTTAAAATGCATCAGTCATCTGGAGAGTTTATTCAAAGACTGAAAATTGTGAGAACCTTTGCTTCAAGTAGGTTTCTATTTGACAATTTCAGAAAGCATCATTTCAAATTCAGTTACAAGTGTGGAATGGATAATACAAAAAAGCTTCAAGTAACTAGTCTCAACAAAGGTGACAAACAAAGTGAATCAATTAACAAGTTTTTTTATAGGAGATTGATTTCACGCAACACTACACACCCTCGGTCCTAAAATCTTATTCAAAAAACTTTTTGTGACAAAATTGAGTGTGTACTGTTTTGCAATGATACGTAATTTCCTTGCGTCAGTTTGGCAACTTCAGATGTTAGATGGTTTGGTTGCATGGCAAATCTAAAACTTTAACTTTGTAAAATTTTTAAGGTTTAGGGGTAACAGCTGATGACAATGCTCAACTTGATTGACTACACACGCACACATACACTATTAAACAACCCATCTCCTTGAAGAACAGGCTCCTATACTGTTTAATTCATCAATCTGCTCATGGCAGTGAATGGTTTAATCGTCACGCGGTAACGAAGGAAATATCACCTATTAGTCAATTGTGACAGGCCTGAGTTTTGTATTTAGTGTCTGCTGGTTTCACTCCCTGTCGATTTGCATGTCGTCGGGTACTGCGCGCCGTGCTGCCCCTGGCTTGTATACTTATCAGTTGATTTTCTGGCTTCGTACTAGCGTTTGACTGAAGCCTACGAGTTACAGGAACCCATGTCTTTTGTCTTAGTCTCTGAAAATATCACATGGTGCAATCATCGGAATAAACAGCTATGCAGAGACTTGATCGTTTAAAACTGATAACCAGATTTGGCTTCCAGCATTAGGGTTTGCGTTGTGAATTGGTGCGGAAGATTCCAGCAGATGTGTTTCAAAAGTTCTGCAGCTGCCAACCGTGACGTCGTTCCGCAGTAACTTTTCTTGTGTGCAGGGCTGTTTTTATCAGTTTTAAAAAGTAAGGTAAAACGTAGAATAACGTGCCATGGCTACACCTTCATGGTTGGAACAAGAGCTGGAAGAGCTTGACCAGGCGGAGAGGTTCATTCATGAGACCATGTCCAACTTCGTTCCGCAATCGAGAGCAAAGACGGGTGAGACAAATTGCTTATGTATTTTAAGTAAAAGAGATACAGACATGAATGCTTGCCCGTTCCCATATAAATTTATCGAGTGAATAATCAAGTCGTTTAGTTCGATTAAAGCATAATACGAAGTTGGAACTTTCAGTTTGTATAATCATTATTTAAGCAGCCACCAATGAAACAAGCACAGTTGTATATTACAAGATACCACCAGCCCTAGGGTCTAGGTGGATGGTGTGGTTATGTGCCACATGTATGTAATGCACCTCTGTTTTTGCCGCCTGTTCTCAGATGAATTCGGGTATGCAGTAGTTCTTACTGTGAAAAGAGAGTTTCTATATGCCATCTCTGCTGCTAAGTTTGTCCTGCAAGTCCGCAACCATTGTTACGTTGCGAAAGGCTCTGACGCACTCTTAAAGAATTTATATCACTGATACGCGGTTATTACCTCACGGAACTTAATATCGGTTGTAAATTTCGTGAACGTTCAGAGCTCAGCAGCGCAATCCGGACCAAAACAACACCGAAGCTGTGGTTGCTTTGGTCTTTTAACCAATGGTTACGCCATTCAGCAAATCCGAAAATTTTCCAAGATAAACATGGCCCGAGGCAGCGTGATTAGATGTCATTTTAAAAAGGGGCATACATGGTAGATGTGCGCCAACCTTGTAACTGTCGCAAATTTGATTCTCTTCGGTTCACGTCGCTCAGTTAATGAAGAGCTTTTCACTCTACACCAGGGGTCTCAAACACGCAGACCGCATGTGGCCCGCGAGGACGTTTTGTACGGCTCGCAATGCTCTTTGGGAATTTTCAAATAATTAATATTTAAGTTACTTAGTTTATTCACCGGTGTTTGAACGTGCTCGGCTAGTGAGTGAATAAGTTCCTTTTAAACAAACGTAGATACGGCTGGAGATGATTTACCTAGAACTCACGATACCTTCCGCAGGAAATACGATGTAAAAGCGGTTTTTAGTAAGGTTCAGGTACCGCCGTTGTTGCGTCAGCGGCATAATGCGGCCCTCGGGTTACTTTGTAAGTCCTCATTTGGCCCTCACGAGCACTTTGAATTTGAGACCTCTGCTCTACATCAATGCGCGTTCTGCAACCTGATCTGTCAATTTGATGCCGACATAGAGCAATTGCTGAACTACTTCACGGCGCTCATACGAAATTAGTGTGTAATCGCATTCGTTGTTTGCTTTTATACACTAACTATAAATGTATAATGCATGTTATTCGCATGGACTTCGAACTGCGACGAGATTTCCAGAAGGTGGCGCTGTAGAATTCGCCTTTCGCGGTGCTGGGCACACAGATCGGCAATTAGAGACAAATGGGTTACGTTACATTTTCGCACGCGTGTAGCTTGTTTGCTATATCAAAACATCAGTGCTCTGCAACATTGATATTGTCAAATGAAATGAATCGTCCATCAAGTACTTGCGTTGCACCGTAACTCTCCGACACACCGTTGCACTGCTGAAAAAAAACATGGAATAGAGCTTCAATTCACTGTGAAAATCTTGCAGAAACTTTGGTTTTGAAGTAGCATTGCACGAACCGTTGCGTTTTGTATTCTCAATTTCGGCATCGCTCACTGACCAAAACCAGTGGGTGGCAAAACGTTAGGCGATTGACGTGCAGTGTTTCACTCTGATAAGCCCGCAGTAACATATATTTTACTATCGTTTACTGCAGTAGTGAAGTGAATTCAGTTGCGGTTAGTCGTTAACAAGCAGAACGTTGGTTTCAACTCCGTTGCATTCACGCGCCAGTTCAGTGCGTTTCGTATATTTCTTCCGTTGGGAAGAATAAACCAGTGGAACATTGCATCATACGCCTGCAGTGTTTAAATGAATGTGACTTCCGTATCATCACCGCACTTCTAGCATTGAGGAGCAGGTTCTTGTTGCATGAATTGGCAAAATGCATCAACAGTAGCTGTAAGGGATTGTGTGGCCGTCAGCGGTGGGTGTTGACAAAAACATTTGGAAACATACCATACCACTACCACAGGTTTATTTGAAGTCTGGGAATCACTAAGCACACACGTTGAAGATTTTTTAAAGTTGCCAAGGTGCTTATCGTAATCTCACGTGTTATTCGTAGTTTTGTATTCGTTAATTCATCAAAAATGCGCTGTCCACGGTAATGCATCGATGCTTGGATCAGTGGGAAATGAAGTTGCAAAGACACTGAAGATTTCAGAGTCTTCGAAATATGATCCAGTTGTGTGCCATTTATCGGACAGTCCTGGCGTATTGAATAAGTAACAGGCAACGGCTTCGACTGCTGCAAAACCTGGTACATCTCTCCGTTCGTGTGCACTGCCTCTGACGTAGTCTGTTTTTCTGAGAAAAATGTTTCATGAGAAAAGGGTTCTGGTGTTGTTACAACCGCTTTTCTTCACTTTTATCTTTCCGTGGTTTATTCAAGCGCGTACACCTTTCCAAACGTAAAATGTCTGGAACAATACATTGTATGAAGATAGAAGTTGCATTGATTGTTTAGGCTGGGCACAAGAAATATGGATCAAGTTCTAAGGTTCGAGCTTCCTTTCGTCCAATTCTAATTTTTTACTTTTGTGCGCATTTGAACTTAACGTGAGAAGTACCAAAAGGCAGCCGTGTTTGGTTGCACGTACCAGGTATTTTTGGAAGGTTTGTAAATAATATTTCCGAAGCGTTAGAATCAGAAGTAAGCAGTCTAGTCAAATTTTTGTATCGCGCCTTCGTATCGTCATATCCTAATCAATGTCCAATACTGACTACCGTTGGGGGATGGGTTGCATTGGTGTATCGCTGAATACAACTATAATAGGTGAAATCTTGTTGGATAGTTCGCAAAAGTTCTCGTGAGGTCAGGTTGGTGCTGCACAGTCATTCTTTACCTTTTTCGACTCGGCGCCCTTATCACGCAATCAGGAGCCTCATGAAAATTGAAAGCTTGTGGTATAACTATAAAATATTTGAAGTTATTTTAAGTGTTTACCTACTTTGTCTTGTAATGATCATAAAGCACCCCATGAACAAACTCGATGTCATCCCAGGTTGGGTGCTTTTCGGGCGTTTGCACGACGCTTTCTTCTCGTTCATCCAATACAGTTGTTTTTCTGTGCATATCGGTTTTTTAGTTTCTGGCGTTGAGTTAGCATATTGCTTTTGATCAGTGTTAAATACAGTATATCTCGTTCAAATACTTTATTTTGTGGACACAGACGACAAGGCAAGGCTTAAAATACGTTACGTTGCCATTGTCTGCTGCTTGTTTGACCAAAACACCAATCGATTGTGCTCAGCAGCAGTCGATGAAGCGTTAGCGGTACTTGCCAGATTGGTTGTCTCAGCCGTTTCAAAAGTTTCCACTTTAATTGATAGTGACTTGTAACACTCAAGTGGTCAGTGCTATATATGGCAGTGCGTTCGGTCCGTCTTGTAGCGCTGTACTTCGCGTTTTCACTGTTAGCGAGCTCTCGGGGGTCTTGATCTCTGCGTGTTTGCTAAGACCAATCTGCCCGGTCGCATCAGAAGTGGCAAAGCGGTGTTATTGTTTGCTCTTCCAGCTCTTTCTGCGTTGTTGAAAACTGCGGTGGTTTGGATCAACAAGAGTTACGCTTCAGTGATTATACGTAATTTAATCCCGGGCTGCTTTCACTGCACGCTTCGGTAATTTTGTGGCACCGTTCAAGTAGTGCCCGCAGGAAAGAGGAATAGAGCGCTTGCTTGCACCGCAAATCGCAATGTTATTTGATTTGTCACTGCGCACTCGTTCGCAGTTGTAAACAAAATGTTCGCATTCTTTTGCGGACATCGTGTGTGCCGTGACAAACCGTACTGTATTATTTCCATGAATGGACAAAGGTTTGAGAATGTGTTTTCGTGCACGCAGGTTACGTCAGTGGAAAGAGTAATTCTGCTTTGACGTAGACAGAGGAAAATAGTAACAGGCTAGCACATAGTGTCGCATTGGCTGGAACATCATATCCGCTCCGCTGGCGAAATTTATAATATGTGCTGCTGTACTGTCGCAGATCGTAAGAGGGTCATCTGCCAGGGAGATAATGCTTCGCAGTGCCTCAGGTCTTAATATTTGGCCAAGTCGTGGTATTCAGACGATCTCGGGCAAAATACGTAGGGCCGTGGTGCGAAAGTGAAGTTTTGCCGCAGTCGGTGGTATGGGCATGATAAGCGTTACTGCCGGGTGGCTTTGATCATCGCAATTCCAGAAGTTCGATTGCGCAAGCAAAGGTTTATATCGCGCCGGAAAAGATTTTGTTGAAGCACGAACAAACCTGCTTCGTGCTAACGCGGAAGGACGAAAACCAGAAGAGCTTTTATTTACGATCCATGACCGTTTGCGCCAGGCGTCTTTTCATGGATAAGCTTGCGCGGGGGTTTTGCTGAAAGTTGTGTGCAGTGATTCAATCCTATCAAGTTTCTGTTGTCTTTTCTTCTTACTTCGCAAACAATTGGCTCTTCTTTTCGGCGAAGTTAAGTGTTGGTGGTTATGCCGACGACAGGATTTGTTTAGAGGCTGTTCTGTATTTCATTGCTAGCAATGCGCTAGATAGATTTTAATCACGCCTAAGCGGCATATCGCGGAGGCTGCCTTCAGACATTGAAGGTAATGTGAACTAAGAAACAGCGTATGCCGCAATGTTGGCAGGCAAGGGAGAAAATGTACAAACCCTTGATTGAAAATTTGTTTAGGTGTAGTGCGAGACTGCAAGCAACCGTGAGACTGCAAAGGTTGCTAGGATGCATTTTTCTGCGCGTATCACTTTACAATTGTTTAACGTTTAGCTGCGGAAACCGCCGCGAGCGCCTGCATTGTGAACTTGAATTTGGTGGACTCAGTGGTCATTCGGTTGCAAGGCGGTTGTCCTAAAAGCAGTCGAAGTAAATCATGGCGCATTCAACTTTGATTTAATGCATCCGGAAATTGCTGGAGTGGAAGTCACGTTGTGCTGCTTACTACAGTTCTTGCTGTTAAGTGACGTAATCGCTACGTAAGATGATTTCATTTTGGTCAGAAAGTAAAGTGCGACATACGTCTGTTCGCTGCAAGAGTGTGGCAAAGCACGACATCATGTTGTAACGATATTTTCCTTTTGCCCGGTCCGTTTTATTGCGTGCGAAATTCTGTATTGTCCAGACAAACTTGTTCACGGGTGCAGTTGAGCAAAAAAACTTTTATTGCGCTGACCAATGACGTTACGTTACTATTCCAGCTATTTCGCACAGCAGAGCGATTCTCCTTTTCACATTGATTATGCTGGCTATCGCCTCCCAGCCGTTTTCGCACGCGCCAGTTGTGCGAAACCTGTTTTCCGTTATTTAACACCTTCCGTTTTTGGTGAGAATGTCGTTCTGTAGTTTGACAGAGAATATGCATATGTTTTTCAAGAGCTACTGCATTCATGGTGATCATCAGGCTGACACTGCAGGTTTTTAACTGCTGGAATGTATGATTATGGATGACGACTATCTTAGCAAATGCCTTAATAGCTCTTCATATTTATACTTCCTTGAGAAGTTTTGCTGACTCAGATGAACAAGCTTCTCGGTGCTTTGTGTTTTCAGAACCCTTTCATTTCACTGTACGGACAATGGTAAACAACCATTGTCTTGCGGGCCAATGCTGGTCTGTACGCGATTTGCTGCTGAGGCGTAAACAAAGAAATTAACCTAATACTTCAGCATATTGACAGAGTTGTCAGGGTGTCTATGGCTGTTACATGTCATTTTGAATTCTTGGCGCTGAAATGGCTGGTTCGTTACAAACAGACTACAGGCAAAAAAGTGACCTGTCACATTTTTGCAGTTGCCTGACACGGCTGGTCTGATGACATTGTACATTGGTGTAGGCTGAGGTTATTTTAGTTTAACAGCTTATTATTCTGCAAAGAATCAAATTAAACAGAAGAAATAATTTTAAAAAATTTAAAAAATCAAATTAAGCATTGAACTTCAAAGAAAAAATCAGCTGCGTGTACACAGGTAGCTCGCCTTCCTTGTCAACTTAAGGGAGTTTTCGGTTTCGGCACCCCCCACACCTTGCTATAGAGCAGTGGTTCCCAAACTAGGGGTAAATTACCCCCCAGGGGTAATATGCGATTCTTTGGGGGGTAACGCAGAACCAAAACCATATTGCTGTTCTGTATTACGAGAGATTGCTGCAAAAGAAATTTTCGACAAGAAATGCAAAAATTTTTTAGTGAGGGTAATATAAGACATGACCGCTACCTTGATTTGATAAACGGTTCAAAAAAGTTTGGGAACCACTGCTATAGAGGGTATCGAAACTGAAACAGGAGATCATCAAAGCGCGCTCGTTACCTAATAAACCCGGAAGCGTTGAGATTTTGCCATCATCCTCCCCTTTCGTTGCGCAATCACCGCGATTGGTTGGTTGCACTTCTGTATTTCGTTTTACTTGAACTGAAGTCACTTAAAGGCAAAACGTTATGTTCGCGAATCTGCGGGGTTGAAACAACTGGTTGTCTTCCGGAGCTCGCGCACTGTGGTAAGTTATGAAGTACCATAAATATAGCAACACAGTGTAGTTAAATTCAAGCTAGAGCTTTTTCGCGTTAATAACCAAATCCAACGATATAGCGCATGTTACGAGACAATCCGGCCCATGCAAAACGTGGTTTCTGAGGTCAAGCTTCGTAGCTGTCGTATAATTCCTCGTGCTTAATTAGGAAAAAAAGCAACCCAGTTTCGAATTAAGAAAAACAAACAACCCAGATTTCCACGAAGTCTCGATCACAAGGTGCTCATTTTCACTCAACTGTCAGTTTGAATCAAGAGCTCACTCCTTGCAGGCATGAACTTTTCGTTCCAGGCATGTTAAATAACAACACCTATATGACTAAAAAAGTTTAGAACGTCGTAAAGTTTGGGGTATTGCCAGCCGGAGAAATAGATTAGTTTAGCCGCAGCAATCACCAGTTTGTTACTGTTGCTTCAGATGAGTTAGTTCTAACAAGACGCTTAGCACGAAAAACAAACCAAACCATTGTGTGATGCAGTTGATACGCAACAGCGAGGTGCTCGGCCGCACCTTTTAACAAAAACGTTTACTTTTCACTTGTTTCCTAGACTCTGCTTCTCCATCCGCCGCCACGCTGTCGCTGACATGGGAAATTGTGAGACCGGCCGGTTGCTTTTACTTATATTCGTGAGTTTAGACCAGACCCGTAGCCACGAGGGAGCATTCCCAAATTTTTAGTGCCCTACCAAATTTTGTTGTGCTGAGAAAATTGTCATACAGTTTGTTTTAAAACATAATAAAAACAAATATTTTCCCCCAAAGAATGTGTTTTGTCTAGACCCAAACCTTAAAACTTGGCTTCGGGCCTGGTTTAGACGGGTATAGTATGAGAGCCAATCAGCCAACCCGTTTACTGTTATACGTGTTGCGGCACCAACTTCCATTGCAAGCTGCACGTCGTGAGCTGGCACTCACAGAATTTTTAAACAACTATTCGCCTATTTTGACACCTCACAAATTCCGTGCGTCAACAGCTCTGCGGACTCGTATTCCCTGCAGAAATGCTTTCGGAAACAGGAAGGTGATCAGCGCAAATACTTGTCATAAATTTAAGCAAACTTCAACAGCGGTCGGTTGTCCAATAATACGGTTTCTGAAACACAACAGAAACAAAACTAAGAATTCCATCACCGCGGTTAAGCAGAGAAAACAAGCTTCATTATGGGTAAGCCAAGCGTAGTACAGATACCTAACAATTAGCCAAGCACATAATTGCATTTATTTAAAGTAGAATCAAATACGCAGGTCAACGCACGACTGCAATCTTAATTCCAACAATAACTAGCATACTAAAACTGCACGCTTATACTCTGACTGCCAACGATAAAGCGTATTGGACTAGTTACGTGACAAAACGATTTGGGTTGTTCCATTGCTCAGGTGTTCGTTCCTTGCGTTTTATCAGAAAACTCGCTGATTTGAATGGCAGAGTGTTGGGCCTTACACCTAAAGCCGAAAAAGTCACTAACGAATAATAGAAAGAGCAGCAAATTTAATGGCTTTTTTCCACGAGGAGAGACGGAAAGCAAGTCGTAGAGCCATCGTCGCAAACTGCTAATGGACGCAGGGGAGTAACGAAGCTGTCTAACTCGGAAAGGAGGCAAAATGCCTCAAATTTCGGTAACAAAATTTGAAAGATGCGCTGCGCCATTGCGATTGGTCATGTCGCTGCGCGTCTTCGATAAGACCTACGCGAAAGAACAAATATGGCGGGAAAAATAAGAACAGTTGTCTGTTGAAAATAAAATCAAATGACTAATGCGTCTTTGTTAACTACTATGCGCTGGCTAGACGTGACTACTTTCACACAGTTCTTGTATCACGACAGTCGAAGCTGCAGAGCAGAGAAGGGATGCTTTCTGAATCGTTCGGTTTTCAGGACAAAGCAGTAAAACTTTCACCAGTAGGTAGGGTTGCCAGATCCGTTTTGTAAAAATACCGGCCATTTTGTCAACAGTGCCAGATCTAAGCCGCCATACCTTAATCCGTAAGCAGCAAAGGGAAAACAGAGAGACAATGAGTATTGTTATGTCACAGTTAAAAATTGCCCGTATTTTGGCTGGCTCATTACATTTCGGTGTGCGTGTGACGTGACAATCGCACCAAGGATTGCGTCAACAGCAGCAGATAAACTTCGCTGAAGGAACTGTCCTGACAAGATTCATTGCTAGAGTCATTACAATTTGAGAAATTCTGCATTAGTTCTTTCTTAAGTTACAGCAAATGATTTATATTCATAATACCGGCTTCAGGCACTGATTTTTAAAATAGCGTCCTTTTACCGGCTTCTACTAAATCAGCAACAAAATACCGTCCAGGCCGGTGAGATACCGGCCATCTGGCAACCCTACCAGTAGGGAGTCTGCCTTGAGAGCCTGACATTCCTGGTCGATGGTGTTCCTGGTCAGAAAAATGCTTGTTGTAAAAACAAGCCCGTGGTCTAAAAAAGTTAGCGTACCACTGCTGACAGAAAGGTCTCAATGCGAACTTTGTATAAAGGTAAATATAAAAAGTGTGCTTTTTCAGCTCACAAGGTAGCAGCAATGTACGGTTAAATTGGTACTACGCTACCGTTATCTCATAGCGTGATGCATGCAGCATGCCGTTTCAAACATGTTTCCACGCAACGTTGAAATTTCTTGCACCTGGAGTTACAGTCCACTGCAAGTCGAGCTAGACGACGATACATGACCTTGCTCAACGTATTTCTTTCTCGCTTTGCGAACGCTTTTTCTCTCGTCTTTGCTTTCGCTGACTGATGTTTTCGAAAATTAGTGGAAGACCTATTAGTTTTAAAACAATGCCTATCTTTAGGTTTTTGGTAGAAGGGGCCAGGAGCTTTTTTCTGTTGAAACGAATGCCTTAAACGGCGGACCACCCTGCATTTTCCATCTCATTTGAAGCTATGAAATTGTAGAAAGGACAGGTTTCCGTAAAAGTGTTCAGGTGGTAGTTGCAAACTGTTACTGCATGAGAAAGCCTGCCTGCTGTATTTTAGACAATCCACAACGAGACCAAAGTTCTTTAATCAGACACAGTTTGTCCGTTCGCTCTCTTTAAAAATGTGTTTTGTTTCGCAGAATGCACTAGCAGCCGTATCAGAAACAAACTAATCCACATTATGATGTATTTTTGGCTGAACAAATTTGGTGGCTGGTAGTTGACAAAAAAAGCAGTAGTGTCGCGCTTGGCAAAGAGAAAAGTCCTGATCGACTCACATGAAAGGATGGTGACGGTGATGTTTTCTTCACAAAAATGATTCACAGTTTTTCTTGACGTTATCAACTTTGTGATAACCAGATCATGCCCAAGACACCTGACAGAAACCCTGTCAGCCACCAATTTATTAGAGAACTTTGGCAGACTTCAGCAGACATTCATTGGGTTGCTGGCGGCCGAAGGCTTTTTGTTTGTGTTGATCGAGGTGAAGAATCTGGGCAGAGTAATAAAGATCTCCAACAAGGTGCTTAAACTGGACTCAGTTTGTTTGCGGTTTCCTTTATTGCACGGCAATTCTTGCCCGCATTATTGCTGCTTTCTGCGTGAATTAGATTAATTTTTTCCTATTACGCTTATTGCATATTTCCGTTCGTCCGAGCACAGTATGCATTGTGCGCCGCTGATTGATAGCATTGCGGACGCTCGTGTAAGCTTCTGCAGTGGCAGAAAAATGTGCTTTTTCCATTCGGTGCCTATTTGGCCAGTAAGGCTTGCATCGGGCAAACTATGGCTTGAAATCAGCACAATCTGCATACAAATATGAAAATTATGAGTTTCCGATTTGGAAACAATTCTCGAATGTGATGCCCTTCAAATATGTACTAGCTGCGTCCCGCTGTTGGAATTTCATAAACGCTGAGCGGAAACGATTTCGAAAGCGATTGGCCTGTGTGCAAGTTTGATCTGATTTTAGCTATCCCCAGTGTATTAGCCAGTGTTACTGACCGCCACTTGCGTTTGTTCAATGTATAGCCATCGTTTTCCGAATGCTTGCGCTTTCTGTTGAGTTTTGTTGTCCCCCTGTGCAGTGCTATCTTTCACACGTAGATCTATTTGCGCCCTGACGGTATAATGAAGATAAGACTAACATTTCACCGTGATTTAAGGATCCGTCTCCTTTAGATAGTTATACATGTTCTGATTCGAAGTTTCACTAAAATGAACAGAAAGAACGAAGTTGGGCAAGTTTGGTGCAGTTTGTCGCAAAAAAAACAATGCTAGGAAGTGCGACCATCACAGCCCCCATCAGTCACCTGCTGTGCAACCTCTGGATTGTGCTGCCATGGCGAAACGCGAGTAGCTTTTGCCGCGTCGTTGGTTTCTTTCAGAGATTTGCCGCCAGTCAGGTTGAAAGCTCAGGTTTGCTGCAAGCTTTCGAGGAATCAGCCGACTGGGCTCCGCTTTGTCAACTGCGATGATTCGGACTTGCACATATCTATGTTCAAGTAATTTGTCTCCGCGAAAGGTGACGCAGTTGAATCAATTAGTAAAATTTTTAAACAGGAATTGGAGTTCACATAAGTGCACACATCCCCGGTCCTGGAATTTTGATGAAATGGTATCTCTCTGCCGCTAGTCAGTTAAAAATGTGTAACGTGAGCCATGGTTTGCTGAGTTCTTGTTCTCTTATTTCGGCAAATGTAGACTTTTTCCAGTTTGAGTAAAGGCTATCAGAACGAACTTAGGAATGTGAACAATTGTGCAGTGCTTTGATGGTCTGATGTTAACAACGTTTTATCAGATTCAAATTTAATTAGATTGCTTGCTACGCCATCCCTTGTAGTATGTAACAGCAAAGGGATCAGGATTTCTGTAACGCCGTGGTTCCTGACAGAGACATCATGGGAAAGGGTAAAACTGCTCTTCTAGTTCAGTAGTACAAAGTTGGTCGGCTATTTTCGCTCCACCTACTGCCCGCGTGTCATATTCGAGAGCTCGCGTGTCTTGTCGATGGAAACGAATTGTCGCATGAATCAAAGCTTTCAACACTTGCTCATCGCAATAACTGTGCGCGTTCACGAGCTGGGTGGGATGATTTCATTGTACCGGTGCCTGTGTTCTCCACAGCATTCCAAACTCGGTCCTGTTGCGCTGTTTGTCTTCCCTCTTGCGCTCGGCGTTAAATAGTTGTGGGTTTCAGGCGCCGTCGGCTATCGCAGGCGTTCCCCTCCTATCAGATTGTAAACAGCCGGTGTCCTTTCCCGGCGCAACGTTGCCAAAGTTTTGCGGTCAACTGCATGAAAAATGTGCCAGGTGTGAATACGCAGTTGCCCCGTGGCCTTTCTGACGAGTTAAAATCGTTCTGGAAGTACTTGAAGAAGAGGTAGCGTGATGAGCAGCAACATTTCCTTCTGAAATCTGTACTTGCTTAATTCAGGAACTATGGAGAAGATCACAGAAAGACGTTAGATCAAAAGCGCAATTTAAGCCTCAAGTTGATGGGAAGCAGTACGCTTGCTGCTTCTTCAGTCATTTTTTAAACTCCGCTAGAAACCATCAAGTTAAGATGATATGAGCGATAATAATCGGCGACTTGTTTTCGACCTTGCTTGGTCTTTTGATACGGTTTACAGCTGGCATGAACTTCTACTTGGCACCGCAGTGGTTCTCAAGAATAAAGCGATGACCAGATGAAATGAGTGTTTTTGGGCAGACCAGGGTGTTGGGCTACGTCCAGTTGCATATTTTATTGCATGTTGTTTCACGCGGTGGTAGAAAACATAACGAATGAGGAGCAGCCAATGAGTTTTGTTCTCAAGCATTCTCCATCAGGTACAGACCGCATTGTAGCAACGACTCGGGTCGTCAAATTAGCCTTCTTCGATTTCTTGCAGGCAATCCCGGTTAAACAACAGGTTGGAGCAAAGAAGGGTTAAAGATGAAACTGGCGCAAAGTTTGCCGGGCCCGGGTGTGTCACGAAAATAGATCACGTCGTCGAAACGCCTGGCGCTGGTGTGACAGAACGCGTGACTGCCGCTACCGTGCAATACCACGTTCTATTTTTGATTTCTCCTTGCAACTGTTGTTGAACTGCGCTGACAGTAGTTAGTTGGCCGGTTTGCGCTAAGACTGATAATAATAGTACTGGTGGTGACAGTTAGGTCTTTCGGTGGCGGAGCACGAACGCCATACAAACCCACAACGCAAGGAAAATTTATGTTTCTGTTGTTTGTGACGATATTTGATATGCACAGTTGGTGTAAACGAGTTTATTGTACAGTGCAGGAACCCTGGTGGCTGTGTATTGTAATCTTTACTTTTCAATATCTGTATGTTATTTTCGATCCGGCCGGTTACTGAGTGTCGCTTCAAGTGAAGACGTTATCTATTTAAATGTGTGGTTGGTACGGCGGTAGCACCTACCTGTTTGTACTGAAGTTGACTTGGACTGGATCATAGTAATTTCGTCAATTCAAGCTTTGGTTGTAGTACAATCAAAACGACTACACTATGTTGAAGTTTAAGGTGAGTTAATGTTTTTCACGTTTGTGCATTACAGTTTCGCCGCCACCTCCTCAAACCAAGCCTGTGACTAAAATCACCAGTGGTGGCGCATCGTCACAACAGGTACTGCCTTACGTCGCGTACTTAGATTTTGTGGTGACCGTGTTGAAATGTTTGCTCAAGACTGTTTGTACGAACTTTGCGAATATCCTTTGCTTTAAAAACGTTTGTTTGCTAGCAATCGTCGAAACCATCCTAATTATGAATTTGCGCATGATGCTGCTATAGCGACGCGACGACTTTGGTCTGTAGTACAGGTAAAGAGACTTTCTCGTAGGGTTTGGTACCATCGGTGAAGAAGCAGGCAAATTTTTTGGGGGCGCGAAGGATTTTTGCCCAAATTTCCCCAAACTTGCATGAAAAGTTTTTGTGTGACTTATTTTGCCTACAAATTTTCTCTCACAAAGATCAGTAAGACTTTTTTTCGGTGTAACCTTCAAAATATGGTCTTCATGCGTTTTTGTGCAAATGTTGGGCGCCATTTTTTTCCCGGATTTTCAGGGATTTTGCCCAAATTTTCAGTTTTTTTCCCGAATTCTCGGGGATTTTGCCCAGATTTTCAGCAAATCAAAACTTTTGGGGTGCACTTGCACACCCTGAACCCCCACCTCCTACACCACTGATTGGCACAAATATCTAACGCAGTCGATTGAATAGAGACAAATTACTGCATGTCCTAGTTTGCATATGTCTGCTTCAATTACAGCACGTGCAAGTCATTTTGCTCTTGCTCGTTGAGTGATCCCAAAGCCGCCACAGGATTAGGGTCTTGTTTCTCGATGAGTGAGAGCCTGGCCTAGATTCTATTGCTACCGAGTACAAAACATTTAACATAACTTGCTGCTACGTGTGGTTGAAAATTTTGAAGATGAAATTGGCACGGCCTCAATTTCGTGACCCTGTTCTACATATCCTTCGAATTGTGACTAACATAACTTGTAGTGCGTATAGAGAGGATCGGGTGTTATCATCATGCAAAACTTCAAGCAGTATTTGTAATGATGGAACCCTAACGAAAATATAGGTTACTTTCTTTCGTGAAGAATTCCCTTTTGCTCAAAAACCCTTGACTTTTGATGTAATCCTGCGGAAAATACGTACAATGATGATATTCTGTAACCTTTTCTGTAAATCTGCAAAAGTAACAACTTTGAAAATTGAATTGAGAGTTTTCGTCTAAATTTAGTGTTAGGTCGTGAGCTTGACCTAAGACTTCACTTAATAAAAAGAGGCTTGTTTTGTAGTTAGTTTGCATATGCGCTTTTTTCGGAAAAAGTTTGTGTCTTGCACCTGAGTACAGGGCCGCAACCAGCTGATATTTTTGGGGGAGCGGGAAATTCATTGGAACATTTCCTTTCACCTAACAAGTAAAAGCGTTTTTGAAGCCTTGTTGCGGGCTTGCCTGAGTAGGAAGTGTAATGGGGGCAACAATTGCAAAAACAAAATTTGACGTTTGTAATGTTTGCGATTCCGAAATTGTTTGAATTCCATTGGCAATGAACTTAAGGATGCAATGGTTATACAAAAGCAACTGAAAAAGAGTGTAAAATCTCGGATGGATGGTGTTTATAATAATTGTTTTTTTTTGTACGATCAAAATATGAAAAAATGTTCCCGACCACCTGGTCTTTCGTGCTTTTGGCCCTTGTGTGCAGCGAGTGTCGACACGCGCAATTGCAACTTACCGTTTTCACTGACTTCAACCAGGTGTTTCCACTACTCCCGATTGAAGTCATGCAAATGCATTGCGTAATTAAGTCCTTTAACTTGACCAATACGCGTGACTACTCCCAGCACTTGTGACTGACTGGCGAGCGCCTTTGTGACTTTACAGACAATGAATGTTGCATTTGTGGTGCTCAGAGTCGTTACAACGAACGCATGCATTCCGCCAGCTACCTGGCGCTAAGGACTTTCTTTGTTACGATAGTCATTTGTTAGATTTCCAAAAAGCTTTTGAGTGACGGCTTTGCCGTAGTTTCCTCATTTTGGGAAAATTTTGCTGAATCTTTAACTGTTTCCACTCTGCCAGAATTTTGACAAAGCAATTCATGTGTTGCCTGATGTGGGATTTATCCTCGAGACCTCACATAGCAGCTCTCAATGCAGCAGCTGGTGCAGAAGAAACACGCAGTGGCATGTTTTCGAAATTATTTGTCAACTGCTGAATGAATGAAAACTTGCGTGGAAAGCCGTTGTACGCGTTACGCGATTCCCTAAATTAAAGCGTCTGCTCTGTATGGCGATTCGCAAAGGATCCTGCATGGATAATGGATACCCCTTTACAAAAAAACAAGCAATTTTGGGAAAAATTGCAGTTTAGACGCGCAAACGACTTGGCGAACTGTTTTTTCTGCACTTATGAGAATTCGATGGCTGATTGATGGGGTTACGGCTTAGCTGGAAAGCGTTTTTGGTATCATGTGAATTCGCGATCCGTTAGATGTTCCTTCCCATTCATAAAAATACTGCTTCGGTTTGAAAATCGCTTGCGCTGCGCTTGAAAATGGTGTTCAATTCGAGATCAGGTGACTCGTGGCCGTAATTAGCAAAGAAGTCTTCGTCTTGTTAGTATGAAACGTTACGGTTAACTTTTGTTTTTATTGCTCTTTCTCTGCATTGTTGCCCATGATAATCATGTTGTAAAATCGAAGAGGCTGTTGAACCTCACGAGAATAAAACGCAGGTGTTGATGCATCGAACGCTAATGCCGTGCTGCGTTAATTTAACCTGTTAAGGCGGCGGTGTGCGTACCCTTAGTTTTTACCAAAAATGCACGCGATCCTTGCCCTGTTATACTTGTTACAGCATGTTTTGCCGCCTTTTGAGCCGCGTACTCGAACTTCCCCACAGCCGATGCATCACCACGCTTTTACGGATATTTGCAATCGCTTGGGCAGAACGATACAGCGTCGATTAGACGCTTGCCTTTCCTTATATGGAGCGGCGAAGCTTTCGGCGTAAACGAGAATCGTCAGTGAAAGACAAGTGTTCGCAGTTGTCGGTCGCGCATTTCGGACGCCTGTAACAGCGTGGTGCTCGTTTTACCTGGCTTTTTGCCGTTTCGGTAGCTGACTTACTATGGCATTCTAGCGTGTCAACCAGCTATGCCAGGAATAGGCTGCCTTCTCTTGCGCTAAGCTTATTGTGATTGTCGTGCCTACTTGACAACTAAAATTAAAGGTAGCATGGAGCCAGCTAAAACTGCAAACCTTATCTTCGGCAGGATTCTAGCTGTTTGCGTGAGCTCTGAAGCATTTTTCAAGCGCAGGCAGGGCGTAGCGTGGTGGTGATTGTTGGAACTTCATCGCAAAATGTTTTTGGGCGAAGTGTTTCGGCAGTGAACAGCTTTTTTACGTTTTGTTAGCCAAAACAAGCCCAGGAATAATTTCAGCAAAATCGTGTGATTAACATCTCTGTTTCGTTTCGTGTCGCATGCAGCGAAAAGTTTTCCTGTTTTTTTAAGCACGTAAACGTGCTGTAACCAGAATGCTGAGCTCCGCTAAAAGTTAAAATAGGTTGGGAATCGCTTCTGTAGTGCAACGTGAGACTCTAAATGTGGTTTTTCTTTTCGGTGGGACATATCCGTCATTTGTCCAAAATAACTGAAAAAGTTGTGTCATTTTTTCGTTTTCGGATATTTTGTACGACGAACGAAAATATGACCATTATGACTGAGTTGAATTATTTTTTTCTTCGGTCACTTTAAAAAAATTCGGTCAATGACCGAAAAATGAACGGAAAAAACTAGCTGTTATCGTACTTGCCTGGGGTTTCGGAAGGTGACCAATGGTTTAAATCAGCTATGTCCAACCCGCGGCCCAATTGATGTTGTAGTAAAAGTATCCTGCATATTGACAACCTGTCCTTGTTTAGATAATATTGAATTTGACATTTTTGATGCAGGTGGTTACCAGTGCCACTATCACGTCTGTTACCATTGCAGTTAGGATTTGAACACTTTCAGTATATTAGTTTAAGCTAAATTTAGCTTGCTTAGATCAAAGTAAGCCATTCAATGTGCGACCCTCAAAAACATGTCATTCAATGTGCAGCCCTGGTCAAGATAGTGACATACTTTTTGGCTCAGTAAGCCATTTGGGTTGGACATAGCTGGTTTAAATCATATAATTGACAAGACAAGAGATTGTGCCTGCAAATTAATGTTTGGTTGCTTCGAAAACCTTTAATGCTTTCGTTGGGTACCCAGTTATAGATGTTTTCAGCAGGTTGCCAAAAATCAGCAGACATAAGCCTGCACTAGGCGCGGGCGCTAGATTATACCGCAGGGGGGCCTATACAATTTGTGTTAAACAGGATTTACCCCACAGGCGGTTAGTCATGCGTTTTATGCACGTACTACTGTACTGCAGTTAATTTACCTAAACCATCTTCTTATATGCACCCGTTATTGAAGTTGGCGTTGCTCTCTTTCGGTATCATGGCTGCTCCAGTTCTCGATGCACTATGATGCTTTCCCATTTTGTTCTGTTACGAGCAGCCTCCCATAAATTTCGAGAATTTTTATACAAACGTTTAATGTTATTGACAAAAGTACAACGCTGGACACCCCTTGCACGTTTTCCTAGGATTCTACCACTTAGAGCAAGATTTTCAAGCTCTCCTCTGCGTATAACATGGACCAAAATTTGAGTTGTCTTTGTGTTACACAACAAAGCTGTTTACGCTCTTGTCCCATTCTCTGAAGGACTGTTACATTAGTTTGGCGAGGGTTGATTTACATGATTTTGACATTCAAACGAATTTTTACCGTATTTTACTAAACTAGCTCTGCTGTCGCTTGTAACCCCAAGTCGCACTTGAGGGAATTTTCTGATGTAGTGTTACATGAGAAACGACACCAGATATGTTCTGTATTCATGGTCGTCGGTGCTTATCAAACACGTCCGAGATCACGAAATCCTTCGCGTTTTTTCGCTTTTTTTCGTTTGTGTGCACAGGAACTTACTTCCTCTCGTGCACTGACTGCAGTGTTCATTTTGGCTCAAACCCCGATCGGTGTTTCGTCAAGGCCTCCTAGGCAAACATCTAGGAGGCCTTGTTTTGTCCCGATGTTCTATCGCAAGTGAAACTGTCTGTTCCAACAACTCTTCTCTTGCCAGCGATATCTTTTAAACAGTTTTTCTTTTGGGACCGAAAATTAACATAAATTCAAAACTTCGATGAAATTTGGGGCATATATTTCAACCTGTCTCTGTGTTTGAAGGTAACCAATTCGACGCCGAAGGCCGAAAGTGAGGTAGATAAACTGACCAACCAGCTGATTGAAGGTTTGAGCGACGGCACACGCAAGAAGCGCGATACTGTTGAGGAGTACAATCTGCCCCCGCCGCCTGACTTGGACGATTTCAGCTCAGCGGTAAATGCAAACAAGATTTTCTTTGGTCTTTACCATCCCACATTGGGCCAGCTGGGCGTCTCTACCTCCACGTTGTGACGTAGCGGGGGCCAAGTTCTTGATCGTCCAGGCGGAAATAATTTTGAAGCAGAGAAGTTCATCGCCACCTCTTTTGTCTTTGTATCTTCAGTATGTTGAAAGCTGTGTTGTTTTTACTTCATTTCGCATCGCATGTTAGTGTGTATTCGTCTTGGACGGCAACGCGCACGACGATGGCAGTGATAAAAAACGTCCGTTTAGTTTTTCCGTCTTCCTCGCTGCTGATTGCCGTGATAAGCAGTAGTACGCCTGCCTAGTGCCGATCGTGGTATGACACAACAAAGGTAGGATAAGACCACTGGCACTCGTGTGAATTCATGATTTCATGGGGGCAAAGAGCGACGCTTTGTAGACCGTCACGTCCTGAAAGCTTCCTAAGGACTATGTCGTTACTGTACGCTGTTCAAGACACAAACGAGTAACCTGAGCGTTTGAATAGATCTTTTTCTCTTGTGTAGACCTTCAACGTCAGCAAGGCTCCTGAACTTCCGGATTTTCCTCCACCTCCTCTTATCGCTTCAACCAATCACGTTTCGCAGCCGAAAACGCAGGTTTGTACATAGTAGTTTCTAATGAAGTTTCAGGCAACAGTTGAGTTTTTATCAGTTATGCTCAGAAAATGCGGAAGTCATTTGCAGGTAAGTAGACATTGTTCAGTTCAGCCAGCATGTATTGCACACATATGACCTGGTTCAATACGGCGTGAGCGATTCGTTCTCCCTTTCCAACGTTTAAGACAACGGAAGTAAAGCGTGGCAGTTTAAACATCTTTAAATTTACTTCTTACTTCTGGGCCACGTTGACTCAGATAAGAAGGTCATGTTTGAGCGCCGGATTTGCAAGCGCTTGCATTGTGAACTGTTTTTGAGTTGTGGCCTGGACTTACATTGTGGCCTAGGCTTGCGTTGTGGCCTGACCGACAGTTGCCACGCGTGTATGATTTTTGAAACCGACTTCAGCTGCTTGATCAGCGTGACGTTGAGCAAATTTACTACGGCTTGTTCGAAATGGCAAGTGCGCGCGTATCTGCGGTGTTTGTGTCTTAAATATTGGCACTCGCGCCAACGTCAATCGTTAACATGCCGTAACATCATCGTCATACCAAACCTTCACGGAACAGCGCGTTTTGGTAAACAATTGGATGCCTACTCGTCTGAAACCTGCCTTGTGTGTTGATCTTATCCCGTTCGATGTGAAGGCAAGTGTGCAAACTCTGTATCGGCTGCTCAAAAAGCTTAACTTGGGATTTCAACCTAATTTTCACAGGATCAAACAGTAACATTTTGCAAGTAATTGTATTCACATATATGTGGTTTAAGTTTTTGAACCTTTAGGGCAAAACATTATTTGGTACCCATACGTTCGGCGATTTGCAAACAGATGGCTTTGAATTAACTTTTGTCTCTTCTCGTACGATTTGCAGCCCATGGAAGCCTGCCCGTTCATTGAAACAGTTTTTTCGTGTTTTCTCTCATTACTGTCCAATGTTGCAGACAAAACCCGATCCAGTCATGTCGAAGCCCGCCCCTCCCCCCGTCATGCCCAAACCTTCTCGCTCCACTCCGCTGAAACCAATAACGCACACTGGCGTCAACTCCGTATCATTCGTAAGTTCTTGATGTATGCTGTTTGGTAAAGCGCTTGAAAACGGTGTTGTGTTTTCAGTTTGATGCAAACGGAATTATGCAACGAGTGACATTATCATTGCAATGGTTGCCGTCATCGAAGTAAATGTAGTCAGCGAGTTTCACGCCGGGAGCCTCCGGATGAAGTGAAAACTGAGTGTGTGATCGGTGCTGCTAGTGGGGTTGGATCGAACATGAAATCTCCGTTCCTAGTACACGCTACTGTTAGTTATCTCTGCTCAGAAAAGGGTTTCTCAACGGGGCCCAGTGGGCCATAAGGCGTTTTTTGGGGAGCCACGAACAGGCCTCTACTCATTGCCTTGTTTCTTTCAGATGTTTTCTTTTAGACAAATGTACGTTCTTATTAGTGGAGCAGGGGCCATGGGTATTGAGTGTCTCTGAAAGGGGGCACGAACCATGAAAGGTTGAGAAGCACTGGCTTAGACGACGCATATACATATATTTGTGGTTGTGTCCTACGTTTGTGCCAGTGGCTTCTCAGTCAGCGCCGAATATTCTCTCCATAAAATACGTCCTTAACTTTCTGGTGCATCTTCTAACATTCCGACGATGATGGTCAACGTTTGTCCAAAGCGCTATGACAACTCGGCTTGTGTCGAGGCCAGATTGGTATTATTTTTAAGAAGTTCCGAATACTTCTTTTGTGGTGTTTCATATTTGCTTTGTGCTTAAACAGTAATACGTGCATTGTTAAGCTATGTACTACAGAAGTAATATAGACTCGACTTTTGTTTGGAAGAACTTTCTACCAGCCAGCTTTTATAGCTCGTGACCAGCAGCGACCACCCACAAACCCACCACGTGGCTGTGTCAACGTATTCTTGCAAGCACGTTATATCACTTACGCATCCTGTAGCCTGCTGGACTGTTATTTTTATTTGTCACGTCACGGTACACGTTTTGCTTGATTGTTCCTTCGGTGGCCTTTTCCTTTCGTACATAAAGTGGGTAGCTGGTGCTACATTAGCTTTCCAATAAGACCTGTTAATTGTTAGCTGTACTGCTTTTGGGTTTTATTTAATTTTATTTTATACTTCCTGCACTGTAGACGAAATAAAATACTGCGATAAGGTTAGACGAAAGTCGTTAGTAGACGAAATATATAAAAATAAATACTGCGATAAGGTTGTGATAAGATCGCAGTGTCTGATTCTCGGGCTGTGAAACCATTCCTTTCGATATACAGGGAACTTTATACAGTATACGAATTAGCAGCTATTATGCTTGTTTAAAACATATGGATCAGGGTTGTCCAACAGGTTGATTGCCGAGTCTAAGTTGGTCGATCGCGCCTGATTTTGCATTGAATTGACAAAATACCTGAAAAGAGCATTTTTCAATCAGTATTCCTTTTATTGCATTTTGCATTATATGACATTTTCTACTTGTGACTCTATTACCGACCGGTCGGTCGCGAATTATCAAGAAATTTTCTAGTCGATCCCAGTCGAAGACAAGTTGGCCACCCTTATATAGATGTTTAAAAAAAATAAATATTTCCAAATGTATTTCAAAATAACAGACGAAATGCGCTCGGAAAATAGACGATTTCGCGAGAATTAGCAAGCTTGTTCCTGGGATGGGACGAGTCAGTGGTCTTGAAGTTTGTCTCATGTCCCATCGTCAGTAATTCTACGTCATATGACAGGAACAGGAATATAACAGGAAGTTAGATATCATTATTATATGCTCACAGCACCGTTAGTGTTATATGCAGAGACTCAATGCCATGACGCAGTAATGAAAGGCCCCCTAAAATAAGATTGCTAGGTCATTTTCAAAGTGGTAACCCGATGATATAAAAAAGGCAACCCATGTTTGTTGGCCCCTCATTGGACGTTTCGGGTTGGTTTAGCTACGGTTCTGTGGGGCTGGACATGTACATGCTGTGAAGCACTTGGTATTTCGTAGGAATCCCATGGAATGGGACTTAAAAAAGTGTGCAAGTGTGCAAGCTTGGGGATTAGCTGAAGCTGGCTTAGAGGGCAGCGCAGTGACGATGCTCTGCTTGAATAGTCGCGTTCACCCACAATGCATTGCGGCGAACTCCACCCATGTGTTTTCGCACAGAACATAGGTACACCGCAGAAACCGTCTCCGACTGCTGCGCGTCCTGCCGTTGCTCCAGGGTCCGATGCGAAAGCTACACAAGAACAGAAACGTAACCTCGAAGACGAACTGGACTACGTGACAAAAAATCTGCTGGACAACTTCGACAACCCGAATGTAAGCGCCTGCAGTTGTCTACGTAGCGTCGATTATAGCGTCTTTTGACGACTTTGGGTGTTGCTGAAAGGCAAAGTTCCACTTGAAACTTGCTACCAGCAAGTCTGATGTCTGTAAAGCGACTTTATAATTTCAGTGTACTTCGTTGTGACAGTTGAGGAGCTTTTAGAAATCCATTTTGGTATAGAAGTCGGCTTTGATTGTGACCTGAAATGTTCTTCCAGTGTTGACGCATGTTTGTACAGCGATTCAGTAGAACAGCTGTTTAGGCCAGAGGTTCCCAACATGTGGTACATGTACACCTAGGGGTAACATTTAAGGTTAGCAGTAAAACGTTGTCAACTTCTATAGTTTTAAAAATCTAAAAGTTCAGTGGATTTTTGTTACAGTATTTTGCTCAGTCTTTTTGTCATATAAATTGTGGGGTAGATACGCATCTGTCGAAATACTGAAGGGGTACATAGAGAAAGGCTGGGAACCCCTGGTTTGGGCAGTCCACATTTGCGTAATGCAAGGGTGTGAAGCAGTAGGTGAGCCTGACAATATCCATGAAGATTTGTTGAAAGATTTACGGTGTTGCTGCAGATAATTGTAGTGAACATAACACTACCATAGCATGTCTCTTGTGGTAGTTACGTTAACGTTCTTTAAAAAATGCGTTGGAAACACAAGGCCCCCCATAGCCACACCACCTGTGTCACGTTTTGGCGTCCAGTTGCCGCTAGACAGGCTAGCTAGGGTGGTATAGCCAGTAGACCATAATGACGTACTCGCTGGATTAAGACGCGTTTTTGCGCTTCCACTCATTGGTACCTGTGGTAAACGCGCTTGTGTAGAAAGTAGTTAACGGGATGAGGTACCCCCTTTGCGTTTTCGGCAGTTGTGCAAAAGCAGAAAACCAAACCGATGGATGCGACCCCCCAATCAGGGGCGTAACGAGGGGGACAAGAGGGGCGCAATTCCCCGGGCGCCGAGTCACTATGGGGGCGCCGAAAAGTCCTAACAATGTCATAAGTACTTTTTTCAGTGCAGTACATTTGCTTCCGAAAGACCTCAGTTTCGAACACGGGGGCGCCAAACTACCTTCTTACCCCGGGCGCCATCTAACCTCGTTGCGCCCCTGCCTCCAATCAAACCGTGTTGCTGACCGACGTAATGGTATTACGTAGTAATGAGGTGACAGCGAATTGCATTTGCGAACGTCATGGAATATTCGCCGACACGGTTTTCGATTCTTGTCGCACCGCGGCAGAAGTCGCTAGGGCGGTCGCAAGGTGGCGACGTTTTATGTGGAAGTGAGAATACTCAGTTCACTATAGAAATTTGGCAAATAATGTTCTGTATATGTCTCCGGCAAATCATTGGCTGTTCCTCACAAAACACTGTCACTTCAACTTTCTCATAAAATATGAGAGATTGTTCTGCAACCAGAAAAACTTCCGGAATTTGATTAAAACCCTAGTGACAAACAAAGTGCTTAATCGCGTCGTTGTCTCCCAACAGAATACCATGTGACTGGCTTGCGCTATGTGGTGGACAACGGCAGGGCTGATGCTAACTGGTACCTTTTGCACGCAGGACAAAGACATGTACGGGTATTGCGCCAAATGCAATCGCATCGTCGAAGGGGAGAAAGTGGGTTGCATCGCCATGGAGCAGACTTTCCACATCGCTTGCTTTGTGTGCATCAAATGCAGTAAGGATTGTCTTGAGATACTGTTTTTCAAGTTTGCCTTAACGCGGTGAAACACAAGCATCAGAATTGTTTCGTTTTTTGATGCATTTCTTTCTTGTGCGCAACTGTTGGCCGCCTGCGAGTCCATACATAGTGTTATGCAACAAAGGAGGTTTCTCTCAGAAACGGTGGTTGCATTTTTGCAAACCATCAGTGTTCAGTTGCGGTTCTATCGAACAATTGTAGCTCGGTCCCTGGTTCCAGGCGCGACACAAACCTTGTCATTGCCTTCGTTGCACAACGTCACAACCTTCCTGGTTCTGGACTTTAGATCTTTCTGCCTAGAGTCATTCAAATAACCTACTCTAGCGCGTTTGCACAAGTGTGCTTCCCGTCGCAATTGATTCGCTTGATTTTCAAAAACATTATCGCACCAAGCCTATCCCTCGACACTAACCTGCAGAGAAATACTTCGTGCATTGCCGCAGTTGCGCATGCTCACCATAGTTTCGACCAGGTTCGTCACAAACGCGTGACCACAAACGCGCGACCACGTCACTTACCGCGTGTGTTACTCCAGTAATGGGAGTCGAAGGTGCTTCTAAATTCAGCCTTCGAACCTTCTAATAATGAGTAATAGCGCTTCGTCGTCTTGCTTCCCGACCTTTTTTACCGCATCGCAACAAATACGTTTTCAACAATGATATGCGTTTCTGTTTCTACACGCCGTGTTTCAAATAATGCGAAATAATCTCATGCTTCTCGATTCTCTGATACGCAGCTCACATGATGAAATGAATATATAAGCAGTTTGCCGGTAATGGCTCCACTAAACTCTTGTTTTCTGCGAAGGTATTCCTTTGCACGGGGAAGAGTTTTTCGCCGTTGCTAAGAAACCGTGGTGTCAGAAATGTTACATGGATTCTCTGGAACGATGCGCCGTGTGTGACGAAACAATTACTGACCGAGTAAGAATGTGCTGGGACGACTTGCTTGGTGCGCTGAAGGAAACGATGTTGTTTTGTGAATTTTTGGAAATGATATGATTTTATAACGGCATAGCGATTGTTGCTTCATGAGGTGCTTTTAAACTGTACTAAAGAAAACTCCCTTTTTGCGATTATTGTGCATCTACCGCACCAGGCCCGTAGCCAGGTTTTAAGGTTTGGGGGGCAAAATATGTTTTTAGAGGGGGAAGATTTTTGTTTTTATTATGTTTGCATTGCGAATTGAACTCCATAAATAACCGCAGCACAGTTGCAAGGTGCGTTGATGGAGGGGGGCAGTTTTCAGCCGAAACTGGTTGATTTCTGCCACTTCATTAATTGTTTTTGTAGGCCACTATAATGCATGGATTAATCATATACTGCTGAAGTACCTTCTTTTTGTTCAATCTGCCGTATCATTATTTGGGGTATGCAGCACCGGTCGGCAAAACAATGCACATTCGTATTTTGTCTCAATTTCCCCCTCCTCTCAATTACACTGCAGATTGCTACCTTAATACAGCATGGCGTGTAAGTAGCGATTCAGTCTTAAGACAATTAGAGACGAAAATTGAAACGTTTCATTTATTTACTTTCTTCGCGTTGAAAGAACAACCGTAGTCTTGGAAATTTGTAATCGTCCATTAACATTTTAGCAAAAAGCAATGATTCCATGGTGTAATTGATATTTCCTGCTGAACGAAGTCATAATCTTCTAAGCAGTCAGCATCGTGTTCTTGCTGAGTGCGCTTAAAAGGCCCTATCAAGGAAACGCTTGTCTACTGGCTTTGATGCGAGCGAAGTTGCATAAACTTCTTCATAAAAAGAAGATTATTCGAACAAGCGCGAAATTCTCGCGGTCACAAGCGGTGACTCACGCTGACGTCAGTCATAGCAACCTGTGTCGCATCCTTGTTTGGAAACGGTCTGTGCTGTCAGCAACGCGTGGCAGCGAAGAGCACTTGAAAAGTACTGAGGTTTTCATGGATGCGAAACACGTGGTGGGTGGGGTGGGGCTCGCATTCCAACCGTGTCGTAAAGAAAAAAATCTAGTCGGGAATTTCTATTTGAAGAGAGATGAGTACACACGAACGCCCAATACAGTGTTTTCCACGTCATCTTTCAGAATGTATGAAAAGGACAAATTAACCTTCAGTGTTTTAATATGTTGGTAAGCTTTTCGTTAGTAAGACAATAGTGTTATCAGTGTTCATACATTTTAAACTGTGCGTCTTGCTAGATTCTGACTTATCTCGAGGCAGTTACTAGTCACTTGTCACGAAACAGTCAACATCACAACAGAAAGCAACAATTAAAACCAAGCGTTTTTTGTCACTGGCAGATATTAAGAGCTACTGGCAAGGCGTTCCATCCCGCCTGCTTCACGTGCTCCGTTTGCCAGAAGAGTTTGGACGGCATACCGTTCACAGTTGACGACAACAAGCAGATCTTCTGCGTCGAGGATTATCACAAGTGAGTTGGCCTGCTCTGGAGCGACACCTGGCGAAAGATATCTGGAATGTCGCGTTCACCGCGAATCCAACGATCGCAAATCATCCGATTTAATTTGCAGCGCGGTGCGCTTGAAGCACTTGAAAAATAACATCTTCTTGGCGTTGAAATGCCGCAACCAGCCAAGCGGATCGTCGCGGAATGTGAAGCAAAACACAGAGCCGCGTTGTTTGTTAAATAATTGAAACACGTTTGAATGATGCTATTACGGCGCATTTTGCAGGCTTTTCAATCTTACGCCTTTCTGAAACAGCGATTTAAGATTTCAAGGGAAGCCATGAACAATCCTTCATCAGTTAAAGTTTGTTGCAAAAAACGTCCCAAAACGCGTACAAGATTGAGTACTTGCCGGTAGAAGCATGTTTCACGCCTCAACCAACTGTGTGTGTGTGTGCGTGTTGGCCGCACCTTACCGAGCGAAGCGTGCTTGGCGAAATCCACACGCGGCAATGCAGGCGAGTTATAACACTGGTCGATTTCGTTGAATATCTAAAGCTTTTCAAAGCGCGCGAATGAAAGGGCTCGGGCTGTCAGGTCCGGTGAAACGTCTCGGCTTCTATTCAGTGTCGCGCGAAAGCGGAAGTGTCGTGTATTGATTTCCAGGAAGTACGCTCCCCGCTGCTCGGTATGCAATGAGCTGATCATGCCTGAACCTGGCAAGGAAGAGACCGTCAGGATCGTGGCTCTGGACAGGAATTTCCATGTCACTTGCTACAAATGCGAGGTACGATTTCTCGCGCGTGCAGGGCATAAGTGTGACCTTACAGTTTTCAAGTTGGATTGCGACGTTACTCCCGCGTGTAACTATGTTCATGCCCTAGTTTCAAACCTCGCCGGTCTTTCCGTGATTCAGGCTGGCGCAAGCATTACGATCTTTTGTGTGTTTGTTGATTTTCGAAAACCTTTTGTGCGTTTTGGTTTGTTTGATTTGACAAAGTTTTGGGGCGCCTCGACTGGGTAACTTTAGTTTCTTTCGGGGCCCTGGTTGCGAGTGCGTTCTAGCAGTGTTTGCTTCCGCGTTGCTATGCTGTATCGTGACAAATAAACTACTAATTTGGGTCTTTTTTGTGCGCTTTTTGGCCAATTAAACTTCGTGCTGGGATCGGGTGCTGAACGTCAGGGCTTTTCTCGAAAGGGTTCGGGTCACGTGATATCGTTGAGCAGACGCAGCTTGTGGCTTGCAGTTCCACGAAGTTTGACAAAACATCAAGCGCACCACGTGTAAAAAAACGACAAGTTGAAAATTTATTGTCGTTGCACCCAGCGAACCTAGAACATAGAGTGGCACTTTCCGATAAATCGAGCGCAGGGCCGACTAAACCTTGGCATGAGTGGCGAAGTGCAGCGAAAGAGTGCTAGGTGGATTTTTCGTGGCTAGTTGCAGCGGAAAAGAGGTGCTTGTGCTCTGAGAAAACATCGGAAGCTTGGGTTTGTACGTTTCAGCGTTTGCGACAAAGTATCAAGCGCTTGCGTCATGGCTGCATATCTACACCTTTTGCTCTAGTCGACCGTCAGGCGCTGGGCTCGTTAAAATGTTTCGGACTTCTTCCAAACGTTCTCATGGCCATGCAAGTTGACCAATAGATATGTTTTTGAAATAATGAGGTGAAACGCAGTGGGTTTGTTTTAAATACTTGCAGGTGATCAAATTGGAAATATTATAACGTTGGAAAGCGTTTTAATTGACATGAGTTCTATACTAAACGTTTTTAAATCATCAGATCGACGAATTTTCATTATTCGAAGAAAATACGTCATGGCAAATTTTCTACCAAAACAAGCTTCCAGAATATGCCTGAAAGGCATTTCTTTCAAATGTGCTGCAAGAAATCATCAGTTCGCTGTCACATTTTGCAAAGTTTATTGAGATATTGATGATAACTGAAAGGAATGTAATCTCACACTCGAACGGTCATATTGACCAATCAAATAAACAAATATTGCTTCACCCCATGCCTATCTACTGTAAGGTTACCATACGTCGGTCAAGCCCAAATTTTAGTTCTAAAATCTCCATCCCGAAAGAAAAACAGTTAGCTGACGAAGTCACGCATTTACTGTAGAAGCAATGCAGAGAGAGCTAGACAGTTGAAAAGGGCCTAAATAGAAAACCAGCGCCGCACTCTCTGCGCAAAACCTCGCAGGAAACCCGCCACACCGAATGTGTTGATGTTTCTGCCACCAGGTTGCCTCCCTCCTTCGTAGAGAAGGAATGTAGGTGTTTTGTAGCATACGGTCTCTGGCAATGCTTTGTTACTGTTGCGTGATAAAGGTCTGCGTCGTCGTTCTGTAAGTGCCAGTTGTTAATTCACACCAGCCATGACGTTCGTGAGCAAGAAAAAGGGGGAGGATTTGTTAGCGTGAAACGACGATGAGTATTGCTGTACACTCTGAATTCTGTTGCCATTTGAAGGAAGTTTTTATTAGTTGTAATATGTAGCGCACTAAAACAAAGATACTATCAAGTGACTTCATATCTATCAGATAGAACATTCTGTTGAGTCCATTCCATTGGAGTATACCTGCATTTTGCAAGTGCTGCCTTCGTTGCAGATGTGCAACATTCGCTTAACATCTGAAAAGGATGGAAACGGATGCTTCCCGCTCGACAACCGCGTTCTCTGCAAGGACTGCAACGTGGCGCTTGTGCAGCAAATCGGCGCTTGACTTGTGACGCATGCGCAGTATATTCGACGTCAAGTGAGCAAACACCATCAGAAGTCTGACGACTCCCATACCGTGGCAACCACTCGCTGCCAAGTACACGTCGAATGAATTTTTGCTGTTGCGACCTCGTGCGGCGTATCAATCCCAGTATCTGTAACCGCTAGCGGGCTCTCGCGCTTCGTTGTTTTGTTAAGGTTGTGCCAGCGATAAGATACGACGCAAACTTCTGCGACCTGGACCGCAGTGCCTGTTG
>JGI24022J15233_10000059_pt1 | contig 37785 bp, 19 predicted proteins | sample Ectturendosymbi2_FD_15233 | JGI IMG/M metagenome (IMG submission 15233)
GGGGGCACGGCATCTCTGAAAAAAATGGCCCGAGGCGACTGCCTTCTTATCCTTCCGTAATATCCATTCTTGACCTTGCAATCTGTCTTGTTGGCAAAGCGCATGTGACTAAAATGAAACAAAATTTGAATTGTTTCCCATTAGGGCTTCAAATTCCGTAAATAAGGCATTGTATTTTCAAGAAGCCCGTGATTTGTATAAATTTAACCACGTGCAGTGCTAAACTATTACCTGCAGCTGAGCGCGATCAATAGGTTTTGTATTGCTGGGTTTGCTATTGTGTTTATAGTTTAATTCCATCTTATAATTCAATGAAATCAGTTAAATTTAGCAAAGTCTCATCAAATAATTTAAATGAAGTAAGTTGAAAGTAGCTACAAAGGTTTTACGGAATAGGTTGAACATAGCCAACCCAAATATCTTACGGATTATCAAAAATCCAAACATTTGAAACCTTGCGACCCAACAGCAGACTAGAGTCTTTCACCACACCATAAACCTTGCGACACCATGAACCTTTTCACTATAAAAAAAGTAGCTACAAAGATTTTACGGAATAGGTTGAACATGGCCAAATATCTTACGGATTATCAAAAATCCAAACATTTTTCAAACGCGGTGAAATATTTTAGCGTATACGGTTATCAACTACCGACGTGAATTAATTGCACAAAAATTAGATGACAACGGGATCCACTTCTGATATGTGCGCAAGTTTTGTAGAAGGCGTACTTCTGATGTCAGTGCCTCAGCTTGTCAGTGCTGTTCAGCTTCGGTTGAATATGCTGTGTTGGTGTACATCAGAAGCGTGTAAATACAGTATAAGGACAATCGTAATGGGGGCCGTGAGAACTTCTTGCTAAGTGCAATATTGGGCATTGAGAGGTTTACCAGCGCTTCTGCAAGAAAGATTTATGAGCATTGATCCAAAGTAAAGATTCAAACTAGAAGCTTGGAACTTTACTATCAAAACTTTTAAAACTTGTCAATTCAATGAAAGCAAACTTTTTATTTGTCGACTTAAATCCGAACACAGATGTTCAGGAGAAAACGCCAGAAATATGCACGTTTCATGGATGATGCTTTAAAAACAAGGAGCATCAAAGATATTTAAATGTTGAAACTCGGTTGTTGTTTTCCCCAGCCCTAATAAAATTTCTGACTACGCGCCTGGTTCCACTGCTAGTATTTACCAAAAGATCTTGTGCTTTGTTTTTGATTTGATCTATGTCGTGACTATTAGTAGCAGTATATTTTATTTAGCGAAACTGATCAAGTTTGAATTGATTATCACAGTTGTGTCTATTTAAGCTCTCACAATTAATGTGTTTTCATATTAAATGCAGTGCTAAGTGTCAGATATAGCACCGCTGTTGTATACTTGTATACAGTACTAGTTGCTATACCATCACGATGGGCGTAGCCACTAGCCAGTATCAGTTCCATAATGTGCCCCCGATTTGACCAATTTTACAAAAAGGTCGTACCACGATTGGGTGAACATGGTGACGTCATCGTAACCAAAACAGTAAGGTTTGTCCACCCCAAAAGATTTTTAGCAAACTCGGTCCCTGGGTTTTTGGATGCACCGGCGTTTGTTGTTGTAGCGAGTACATCTGCTGCAATTCACTCAGCACCGCCAAGCAGTGGCGTACGCAGAAAATTTTTATGGGGGGTTTCATTCAGTGGCACATAGTGGTCATTTGTATTTTATGTGCGCTGTATGTGACGTCACAATTTGACGTTATATTCATGTTTCCAAACCGGCGTTTTGGCGAAGATTGTTGCTCCACGCGCACTCTCCTTATTTTATTTGTCATTGCACTGCATATAAGCTATCAGCGCTTTAAGTTAGGATATCTGAGGAAAATACACTCGACGCTACGACACAGCAGTTCATAACTGCAAAAATATCAGGCTGCTCGAGACACGGGAGTAAAACACACTCATCAATACGTAAGAGCAATTTTCAACTGCAAAATCATGCTGCGCTCATGTCTAGTCGATTACGAGAAGTCGAGCATAGGTGTACGGCTGGACTGGTTGGCGCACACCCCGGTTTGCAAGATCGAATCTTGCTAAACTACACAAGAATTGAGAATGCGCATAACGTATGCAAGAAAACTTTCGTTATTTTGTTATGAAAGTCCAGCAAGCTTTTAGTTTTCTTTTTTCCCTGCTGCAACATTATCAAATTCCTGAATGCTTAGTGTTAACAACTGCTGTTTTTGAGCTCGTGCAACAGTTCTGTCATGCTGCAGAAATTGGTAATGTAGCCAATGCGGTCAGCGCATGCGCTGATCAACCATAGCAGACAAAACAAACACGATTGTTTCGGATAAAGTCAACTATCGCGGAACACAATCTTAAACATGAGTAGTGGACAGAATGTCTGCAAAAAGAGATGGTTCCTGGATGCAGGTGATAACCCACATTCCCACCAAAACCTAATCCTTACGTTTTGACCCATTTACAATGTTCCTTGAAATTTGCATGCAAATTCATTTCGTGGTATTTGCGTTAAGTCGACAAATTAGCCTAACAAGCAAAAAGTATGCGAAAGCAGTTAATCTCCTTTGCGCAGGTAATAAAGTTTTTGTAACATATCAAATTCAAGGGAAGGATTTCAACCCCAATCTCCCTCGCGTACGCCCTAGTCGCCAAATAAATCTGTCTATCTATATTCGTACCATTGCTTGCGGTCCTTGCTGCTTTCATATAATGGGACCCTTTCAGTTAGTTTACACCACTCTTTACTAGCCATCCAACCTTCAGTTGAAAACAGAGCAGACCGTGAAGTTAAACATCACTGGTGTTCGAAAAATGTCTACATAGTAAACAATAATTAATTCTTTCAGTTGGATTCAAACTAGCCAATCTGTCTTGTGTATATTTCCCTGTGAGCGGCCTGAAGTTTGTAAGTAATTTCTGGAGAATTTTGAGGCATAAATACAGGTAATTTTTTTGGTCTGTCAGAGTCATTGACAGCTAACACTAAAGAATTTTTGTAACCAGGCAAAGTCGAAAAGTAACAAACTGGAAAAGTTCTGAACAAGGATTTTCTTGATAACAAGACTTTTTCCTGGAAAAGTTTAGCAATTTTGTAAATTCAATAAAACAATTAAAACAATGTTTACACATATCGAAAAATGTTGAGATATTTTGACATAACAAAACCTTTTGTGAATCTGAAGGTGGGAACTATAAACTGGCTTACGTCATCTTCTAAATTAATATCCCCATCCTTTCACACAACTCTTGATACTGATCATTAGATATTTCTTACCAAAGTTAGGTTGAAAATATTTGGTAACTTACAAATTAGTTTCTATCATAAAAAACAGTTTACCCCGATGATCCCATTGCAGCACACTGATGTTGAATTAAAAAATGGAGAACCATTGCAACAATTTTCCCCGTCAACTGCACCATCGTAGACAGTTCCTCCACAGCAGTTAGGGTTCTGCAACACAAGAATTTTTCAAAATTATTGATCGGTAAAGGTTTGTTGACTGCCTTATTGCTTGCGATCGATTCTGTGTTTATATTTCAACCGGCACATGTTCAATCCTTTGAGTAAATTTGCATTAATGATCTCCTTAACTTCAAGATTATAATCTCTTTCAGTATAAGAATCGATTGAGGATGTTTGACCACGGAATTAGTAAGGAATCGTTTAGGCAAAAGCAAAGCATCAATATGTGGACTGCAAACGTAAACTAGTGAACTACAATCGGAGCATTGTTTCAATAAACTGGTTCGCTGAAAGCTGTTTCACCGAAGTGCTCAAGACTATATCTACATGCTTATGATACATGATCTTTGGAGGGCAGCAATGGAGATGCTTTTGGGCAGTCGTGGTTTTTCGTTCCACTCGCTCATCAGACACCCAAATAATTGTGAAATAATAATGATTTGGAATTTTTTTATTTGCTTCTTTACATTAAACCAGCACAATTGCCTTTTCGTGCCATGTAACTTCGGTGTTGCTTTGTACTTTTTTGCATTTGTACCATAAAATGCACTGAAACTTCTTTTGGCTTAGAAACAGCAAAACATACAGGTGCTTGTATCAAAAACAACCCGTACAACGCATGGTTGCGGTGCAGATGCGAATACGTTAGAGATGACAAACTGCAGCATGCCGACATTCGGCCAAAGCAATGTTTTCACAGAGAAATTTTGCACAATGTTGCTATCTCTCAGAAGTTGTGAATTCAAGACTACAGAACAGCTAGCACGCAAACTTCTACACTATGGCAGCAATTGATCTCACCCGTCGAGATCACTCTATTACCACTTGATTGCTACATACTTAAATAAGCGCTATTCTTAGCGTGCCTTCCGTTCGGCTTTGAATTCGAGACTGCAGAACAGCTAGCACGCAGACGTGCACACTTTGTCATGAAAAAGCAATTGAGCTCGCCTGTCGAGATCACTCTATTGCTGCTTGATTGCCTCATGCTCATATAGGCGCTATATTCTTAGCGGACTCTGGTGGTTTTAGGTGACGACGTGTCTGACCGTCACAAACACGACACAATAGTTTTTTGAGGACCCGGGCCTTCAGGAAGGAATATACATTTTTCGATTGTTAGAGTCCATTTCCACCAAACCTACATGAAAACTCTCACCAATGCTTCAATTTTTCGAGCATTTATTACACAGGGTAGTCTAAAACGATGTAAAAAGACATTTTGATAAAGTACCATTTTGTATTGAAATTAAGGAATACTTCGCGTTTTTCTCGTAGGCCTGTATTGCAGACATGTAAGCTTTGTGTTGTTTAAATTTTTTTCCTCTTGCACCACCATATTTCGAGCACAGCTCAGTTGTTTTTAATATGCTCAATCCAAGATCCTTAGCGCTGAATCGCTGTGGCTACTCCCAAATTGAAATTTGTAACGACCCTGTCCAACATCTCATGAGAAACCCTCCTGATCTCTGTTCGATGGTTATTCTTGAGCGCATTAATAGTTGTGTCTTTTAAATTTCTCCACGAAAAATTATCCAACAGGGTTAGTTTTGGAGAACATGCAGGCCAAGGATGGTCCGTACGACGGGAGATGAGCCTGTCTCCAAGGAGGTAACGATGAAGGTATTCGAGTGAAGCATTGGAGCAACGTGGTGGTGCTCCATCCTGCTGATAAATTACAGTATCCATGTCCACTCCTCGCTTCCGCCTCAAGATCAATGTGCCGCTGTCTGTGTTCACAGTTACCAGACGTTCCTCAGTATCCTCGAACTAGTATGGCTCGATTATCCCATTATGACACAATGCGCACAAAACAGTCACTTTATCCACACGAAGTGGGTGATAATGATGCTCGTGAGACTGAGCCTGAACCTAAAATTGCATATTTTGTTTCTTCACATGACCATTAAAGTGGAAATTTGCCTTGTCACTGAAGAAAATGGAGTCCAAAAAGTCATGATGGTCTTCGATTTGCTGACTAATTGTTTGTCCATGACGACGTCTGGTGAAAACCGCAGCGACATCATTATGGAATATCTCGAAAGTTATGAGGTAGGGAATTTTTTGTTTTTATCAGAAATGCATCAAATTCCGCGTGCTAAAATATCTTTCTTGTCTCTTTGCCACCAGCGGTGCGTGAGTTATGACCAACATTTAAAGTCACTGTGTTGGTGTAGCTGCTGTACAAAGTTTAAAACCGTCTCTCATGGTGTTGTGCGTCGCCGGTCATTGCGACACAATACTGTTTGTGTGTATCGTATGTGCGTCTCAAAACCTGTACAGTAGTGTGTGCGTGCGTGTGGCCACGTGATGGTTCTCATCTCGTATTCCCTTCGGAAATCCTTTCCTTTTTGTGTTTCTGCTCTGCGACCGCGAGCCACGCCGTGACCACCAAGGAGGGCATTTTTCGTTCCTGCTGAAATGAAACCGACGCAGCAAAGAACAAAATGAAAAGAGGCTGGTTCCTAGATTGACTCTACATAATTGGTTCCCAAACCGGGAATCCCTGCAATGGCTTACCCTCGCTAAATCCCTGCAATAGCTTGTTGCTGTAACGAGCACATCGGACGCAATTCACTCAGTACCTCCAAATCTATCTGTCTATCTACATACCATTCCTTGCATTCCTTGCTGCTTTTATGTAATGGGATGTAATTTCCTTGCTGCTTTTATGTAATGGGACCCTTTCAGTTAGTTTACACCACTTTTTACTAGCCATCCAACCTTCGGTTGAAACTGGAGCAGACCTTGAAGTTGAAACATCATTGGTGTTCGAAAAATGTCTGCATAGTAAACAATATAATACTTCTTTCAGTTGGATCCAAACCAGCTAATCCAGGCGTGTAGCCAGGAATTTTGCTTGGGGGGAAACAACTACCGAGTCTCAACATTTAAATAGTTAATGCCGCATGTTTTCAGCATCATCGATGAAACGTGTATTTCTTTAGCGTTTTTTTCCTGAACAATTGTGTTCAGGTTTAAGCCAGCAAACAAAAAGTTTGTTTTCGTTGAATTGACAAGTTTGAAAAATTTGTTTTTTGTGAAGTTCCAAGCTTTTTCTTTCGTTTAAAGCCACCCTTGCTCGCAAAACTTTCCTGCAAAACAGGTTGTAAATATCTCGATGCTATCATTGGAAGATCTGCTGTATGCTTTTTGAAGTCAATATTGCAGTTGAGCAAAAAGTGATCGCGGCCGCAATTATGATTGCTTTTTTATATTTACACGCTTCTGATGTACACCAACACACATTCAATCGAAGCCGTGCAGCGACCTAGCTCTAAGGCACCGAAGCCCGAAGAAGGCCTTCAACAAAGCTAGCGCACATATAGGACGTGGATCCTAATAACATCCAAACCTTGAGCAACTATTTGACGTCAACAGCTGATAAACGTAAAATCTAGAATCTTTCAACGCGTTTGAAAAATGTTTGAATTTAGGTCACGCTATGAAATGCACCTGCAGTAGCATTTGTTTAGAGTAGACTACTTGCACTAAGCTTGCTTACCAAAATTGATTAGGTATTTAGACAGCTATTTAGAGTTTAAAAAATAATTCACAAATTTGATAAAGACAATGTTGTAAATTGGGTAAAGTTACACATGGTCTCTGAACAAACTCGCATATGTGGGATCGATTCAGTCTACACAAACTGTGAAAATATATGTGTATTTGCGAAAACGAAGTCATAATCGGTAATTACCACGGCTCTGCAGTAAAATTGAGAAACACTTGTCGCCGCAGCTTGAAACAACGGTTACTTGGTTGATGTAACCATTCTAGCGTAAACGCTTAAAGTATTTTTTTAAATCCATCAGTGTTTAAGTTACAAAATTGACTGGGCAAACGTTCAGTTTAGTTTCATTTCATTCACATGCGCTTTATCCAGAAAGGAGATTGCAAGCTATCTGTGGTGTCAATGCCCTCAGCGATTAAAAAATAAAAAGCATCTTCGTACACAACATACGTTAGATTTTGCTGCTGACTCTTTCCATTGCGCCTGAATAAATTCAAACATACTGTAGTATAGCGTGGCATTAAATTTCAGATGAAAGATGAAACACTTTCAGACGATGCGCGGTAGGTCGGACTTTGATTAACTATTTGATAAGGCTGATTCTTTACTTGCCGGAAAGTTTAAAAGGAAATCTTGAAAACGTTAAGGATCCGCATAATTGTGTTTGAACCGTCGTCATAATGCATGTTCAATCCGAAAATATATAACAGAAACACTCGCATGTTTTAATCATCACAAGTAAATATCTAGAATGATTGGTATTGTTGTTAAATAGTGTCTATGACCTAATGAAAAAGACTTTGCAACTGGATTGCTTCTTAGCCAAGGTTTGAGTTTCAAAGCATATAAAATGTATATCACCTTTAAACTACAAAAACAAAAATCTACCATGTTCATTCAAAGTTATGGCTGATGCTGCAGACAAGAGTATTTGTAGCATGCCAGGTTAATCATAGAGGAATTTTTCGATGTTCTAAATGAAGTTTAGATCACCATTAGGTGAGATACAGCACGCTGGTGAACCAAAAACAGCTGCGTAAAGCGCTGCTCCTTTGCAGTTACTGATTGCAAACGGTTGGATGCAACTTTGTATTTCATTATCACCAACTTCCATGCTGAGCTTATACTTGAGGTATTATAAAGGTCAGCCATGAAATGATCCTCTAAAACTTCCACTATACACAACGTTTGATTAATCGTAGACAATTAGTAAACGATATTGCTTTGATCAGGTTCGACTAAGTTTTGAAGTAGGATAGGTTTTTTAATCAGTTTCGTTGATTTGCACTAGATTTTTTTTCTTTGGTTTACACAGCAAAGGCTTGATTACCCTGAATTTTTTTGTGCAACTTTTCGTAATTGGGGGAGCAATTGCCCCCGTTGCTACGCGCCTGAGCCAATCTCTCTTGTACAGTTCCCTGTGAGCAGCCTGAAGTCTCTAATTGCTCTATGGAAAATTTTGTTTGATGTTAGTTGGAAATTTTCGTGGTAGGGATGTGGTCGATGGTAACATACTTTCAATTTCTATCTGAGTAGCAAATTTAGTCGCAACATACCCAATATCAAGGGAGCATTCTAAATCATTTAGTGTGTAATGCTCATTAGGTCACTGTTGACAGCCTTGCCATGAGTTCATTCACAGTCTTCTTTTCACTCCACATACAACAAACACCTGGACAATCAAGTTCCACCGGACTCTTTTTAAATCGCGTTTTGCGGTTCAGGAACAAAATACAGTCTGAACAGCCCTCTCATAGGGCCTGTAAAGATGCAAGTCGCACACCATTACATTAGCAACAAAAATAAAACACACGTTTCCTGGCCTGTCCTGGACGGTTCCACCACAACACACTTCTGTGGATTTGTTGAAGGCGACGTTGATGCCACGAATAACTTGACAACACCCAATGTTTTCTTGATTTTGATCAGAGGGTTGGAGGGAAACAAGTGATCCTGAACAGCACAACTGCAAGGAAAAATGAACTCCATTGCATTTACTCTTGCAAGCGTGAATATTATGGTTTATTGGTAATCTACTAGCAGTTAGACGCTAAATCAAACACATATTTTTTTTCTTTTTGGCATTAATGACTGGAACATAACTTGAATGCAAATAAAACAATTACAACTTAATTAAATGATTGCGTAGTAGACCAATCGATTGTAGTTTTATGAAATGACATAATTTAATCAAACTTAGGTAAGTAAACGTACTCCCATTATAAGCAAAGTAAACAATCATCAGTTTGTTTTCAAAAGGCGGTGCAAATATCCATATTCAATCAGTGTAAAGCACAGGTGCTAGAACTTCAGTGGTTAAGAAAAGTAAGAAATGCGACAAGAAATAGAATGTACAAACTCAAAAACAACATGTGAATCAAATATGAAATTATGAACAAACGAAGCTTAAAGGAGAAGTCCATAACTTACACTAGCTGTAACAGCAAGTACCATTTCAACATTCGAAATACATTCCAAACAATAAGAAAGTAAGCTTCCTCGAAAAAATGTCAACTCCGCGCAAATATTTTTGTATTTTGTTATAATACGGAACTAAAAATACGTTTAAGTAAGGTGTTACTTTCAGTTCTAAACCACTTCACAAATAATTATTTAATATTAACCTACAAATGCATTATATGAACTAATTGATTCAAAACAACTCATGCGCGTTTATCCACGGTATTATCTTTATTCAATGTTTAAATTTAGTTGCTTCAATATCTTGCACCTTTTACAAGCCCTTATTTCACCCATCATGTAAAACTTTTGCATAATGGTATGCATTGCTGTGGGCGTTGGCGCAGTTTTTAAGTGTTCATTCTCGCCTAATGTTGCTTATGGTTACGTTCACGTGACGCATACCTCTGTGCTGTTTCAAGTTCAAAAGCTTTCTTAATTAATGTGAAGTGTGTAGCAACCTCTATGACACGGTTCTTGAATATAAGAAATACAAATAGATAGAAAATTTTGCGGAAAACAGTAGCAAATTTCAGTTCCACCAACAACGAATTCTTTAGCTTACAATCTTCCAAGATGTGCTCGAAAAACGTCTTGTTATTTGTAATTCATAAAAGTCATGTGGTCAGACATTCGAACGCAGTTAGGCATATATCTGCAGGACTAGCAGAATTACTTTAACGAATGCCTTCATCAAAATAGTCGACATTTAATAGTAAATCTATACTGCTGAAGCACATCCCCTAGATTACCTGGGTTGCAGTTCGTCCTACCAAGCCGCCACAACAAAACTGACTGTTCTTGCTGTAAGGTTTACCATTACAGCAGTCCTGACTATCTACGTTGTACGGATTTTGAATATTTCCAGTTCCATAGCAACACCCAGCTTTGTTTGCTGGAATGTTTCTGCCAACTATCCCATTGTGACAGGGGCATGACGCTACCCGGCGATCGTAGGGAAATTCTCCGCAGCATGATGCAAAGGCTGTATCTCCTGAACAAAATCAAAAATAAATAAAATCTTAGCCTACATTAAAAAAATTATGTTTCTCTTTAAGCCCATAACTAAGGGAGCGAAGGAGGGCGAAGCCCTCCTTAGAACTTTTTTTGCCCCCCTGAAAAAATGTGTTGGACATAGATTGAAAGTATTGGAGGTAGTTTAAAAATTTTGGACCCCTTTCAGAAAACTCTTGGCCCCTCCTGGTGTCCCAAGCTGGTTACGGGCCTGTTTCTCTCACCCGCATTTTCCCAAACGCGCATAGTTTTTCCTGTTGCTCTTTGCTGTGCGGTAAAATTAAAACCTTCTTTTACCAGCATCATCAGAAAACCGCGTGATATAGCGCTGAGCAAAGAATCGCTAAATTTCGTGATTGCAGCTAAAGTGTGGAAGTGACAAAAGAAGATTCACCTACTATCAACTATTAAAAGTAATTGTATAATTCCAATAATGCGGGAGCTCAATAACAATTAAACTCTACAGCTCCTAATTATTTGATGAGCTTTCGGCACAGTCCTTGCGAGAAAAAATATCTGTTTTATTGTAAAAACGTTTTTGGCATTGTCCATTTTACTTCCAAGCAGCAGTAGCCATATCACGATGACGGTATGCTAATCTCACACATGAGTTGCAGAACATTTGTGAAAGAAAACTAAAGCACAGAAAAACGAAGATGAAATTATACATTTATGCTTTGTGTCATCACCACTTAAGTTAATATACTGCGAGATAATACTGTATGTCTGGCAAGTAAAGGAAGGCATTTTTGACATGTCATACAGGCTAATAACTGAAAGAGCAGAACACGTACATACTTCGATTTTTTGATGCTGGTTAAAATACCTATTATGCTTTTAACCTTACTATGTAGAACCATGGTTCTCAAACTGTGCGTCGCGACGCCCTGGTGTGTCGTTTTAATTTTCCAAGGTCGTCGCACAAACGTAAACTCGGTGCAGTTTTATTCCATGAACTAATAAGAGCAAAATTAAATGCAGTGTATTATAACTTCAATTTACAGTTATTGTTCAAGTGCGATCATGATGACAGTAAATTTGCCATCTCATAACTACGCAACTGTCGTTGTTGTTTACTAATAAACGCATTCCACAAATTTTATTTAGGCTACTTGGCATCAGACAAATGAAGGCTACAGTACGGTTAAGCAGTTATAAAGTGAATGAAAACAGGAAGCGAATGTTGCAACCTAAGCGTAAGTCCGCGATTGAAAATCACAGGCCTTTAAAGAATTCTCGCAAGTATAACAAACGTTATTTGGATGTTAGGTTCACATTGGTCTTGTAGAACGGAGAGAAAAACCTCAGTGTGTTGTTGACTGCAAGGTATTGTCCAATTGGCCAGCGAAAGCATGATACCAAATAAGCTTTTACGTCATTTAACACCATCTCATCCACAATTTGTGAAATAAACCCAGGTCTTTTTTTGCCGGAAAGTAAATGATCTAAAGAGGCAAGTGTCCGCCATTTTACAAGTCACGCAACTCCCAACATCTGAGGAACTAACACAGCCTGGAACAGGACTTTTCGGTCTGGCTGATTCGGTGTGGCCGATTCGGTCTGGCCATTTCGGTCTGGCCGATCCGGTCTGGCCGTTTCGGTCACGGGACTTTTCAGTCTTGGTCGTTTTGGTCTCGAGACATTTCGGTTAGACTATAAAATCTTGCAGAAATCTTACATGTTCACTTTTTAATACAAACGTACTTTCAACGAAAGGTTTTATTTAAAAAAACTGCGAGCATGATCCATGATGATCCAACAGTTAATCAGCATCAACATATGATTTTCATTATCATCATCAAGCAAATTACATCTTTATCGATATTTTGCAATTAAATACAAATACTTCAAACTTATAATTACAATTCAGAATTAATCGCAATCATGACTCCTCAAAAGGGAGTTGGTACAACACCAGCAAGCGTGACATTCCGCCTGCCAATATCATCATTTCAATTTCAATCATTTCAAAGGTAATCAGTTGTTTATGTACAGAAATGTCGTAACAAAATGTCCCCAGACTGAAATGGCCAGACCGAATCGGCCAGACCGAATTGGCCAGACCTAAAAGTCGCGTGCCCAACACAGCCTGTTGCAATCGGTCTTGTAAGTACGATGATATAGAAGAAGCTGCCCAACAGTTGAAGTTGGTACCGCTGTCTGATGATTTGCTTGAAAATAATGTGTGGTGCTGCCTTCAAATTAACGAAGTATATTTTTGCAACGTCTATATAAGCTCGATACTCAATACTTTCCGGAGACTTTACCAAGCTATGAATGGATTTGTGATCCTTTCGTCCAACCTACCCCATCGTCCTTTATCCTAACAAAAAAAGGAAACAATATTGATATTTCTTGTGATGATTCCCTGAAAAACAAATTCAATTCAGTGAACCCGACAAATTTTTGGATTTCACTAAATGACAAATACCCAGCTTTGATGAAAAAATCGCTACGCATAATCCCTATCGCTGCGTCGTATCCACGCGAAGTAGAATTTCCTACCATGGGCGTGTTACATGCTGGTGGCAATTTCACAAATTCTTCCAAGATTTGACTACCTAGTGAAAATAAGCAACCTACATATTACATTACTATAACTGATGCACATTTCTGTTTGTTGTTTCAACAAACTTTGATTATTATACATGTCTTTATTAAATTATTATTTCTGGTGCTTTGCAAGTCCAGCAAATTTTCCATAGGCATCGCAACGAAAAGGTTTGAGAACCACTGATGTAGAAGAGTCGAGCACGTGTACGAACCAATCTGACATTAACCGTAACCATACAAAAGGAAATATACCAAGTAAGCTTGGTTTCATTACATGGATTTAAGGAGTGCTGCCGTATTAAATAAAATAAAGTTGCGGTATTTCAAATTTCTAACAAATAACAAAGCCTTTTTTTAGTGCACAAAACTCAATCTATATAAACGTAGAAGCTCAAACCAGTCTTGACACTCAGTTGGAGGTTGTGTGCATGCAAGATTGTGCTTGTTATTCTTGTAAAATTGAGATATTTTGCAGGTGTTCAAAAAGAAGGCCCGAATTTTAATATAATAAAGAACTTTGAAATTGTTTGTAAAATTTTGAAAAAGATTTTTTGAAAAGGCAATATACATATAATCGTCCCTGCTACTAAATTGGCATTATTGCTGGAAGCTCTTGTAATTACCTGCAAATCGCACATTACCATTGCAGCACATTTCAGTTCTGTGAAAAAGCACAACCGGTTTCTTCAGCCAACTGTTACAACAACCTCTGTCCTGATACATTTCCTGTGTGAATAGTTGTGCACCGCAGCAAAATCCGTCCTGAAATGTAAACAGAGTTTTTTCGAGAACGATAATAATGTGTTCGATGTTGAAAACTTATAGTATTCTAGGTTACCAATTTATTAATCAAATTGTTCAAGAGGTATCTTGACACGAACTCAACAACCTCATCTTTCTAAGTTGCCGCGAAAAGCAGATCGCTCAACGGTTACTGATTGTGAGCGGCCACAAGTCTGATCAGACTCGATGCTCCTCCTGTGAGACCACAAAGGCTAAAATGGTGCCGTCAAGATATTTAATCTTATCGTGCTTGTCGCACGAAAGCTATATTTCTCACTTCAACCTTTTTAGCTGCATTCGCTGAATTTTCGTTGACGATACAAACAGTTGTTTTCAAAATGCCGAACAATATTTTGTTTTAATCTGTGACTTACGTGTTGCCTCTTAAGCGAAAGTTTGCAATAAGAACGAAGTAACATGAAGAGTACCCATGGACAGTTATCAACACTAACTACTTAAGTGTAAATATATGACAAGCTATATGTTTTCAGATGAATTTTTAAACGCGTTGTTGTAAAGTGAAAGGCACGTTTTTGAGACTAACGAATTTGCGTATAATGTGTGCAACATGAAGTCTTTACTTATAAAATGTAAGCTACAACTGCAAGAAACCACAACTATAATCTGTTTGATGACTTACATGTGCAAAAAGAGAAAGCGAATGAAAAATGCTCAGCGTTGCCTAATTTTGCCTACAATATGAATGATCACAAGAAGAAGCAGCTTTCAAGCTAATCGACAACATTCTTCGAAACTTTAACCCAACCAAGCACGATTGGGGACAAGAAGCATAGAAACTGAACCTCTTAAAAGCAAGCTTCAGTGAGAGAGTACAAGTTTTAAATCAAAACCAAAATTTGTTTCAACCAATGATTAAAATTTCTAGTAGCGGCATGCAGATATCATGTGCTCCTTTAGCATAAGCGGTAAAAGAGATGGCAAAGATAAAACGATTTGAAATGCTGGTAACCAGCTATAAGAAATTTAGTAACACAGGAGACCAGTTCGCAAATATTAAAATCCAATTTATCCAGGCTCGGCGGGTGACGCTCATTGAACATTAAACGTTTATCATGTCGCCTACAGACCTGCTTCTAAAACAAGGTGTATATAGAATTTGTAATCAGCTGGTACTTGTTGATAGCCATTTTCATGTTTGTGAAAAATTGCACTATTTGAAACTGTTCTTATATCTGAATTTTAGCTTTTTTACAATCGTTTGGATAGACGAACAGAAATGTTTGTGCGTTAGTCACCAACATCACATTATCACTGCCGAACATTCCAGGTATTTTTGGTAATGGACAATGTTGTATTGAAAAAGATTTGATTTTTATCATCCCCTAGAGCAGGCCTGCAAAACACAGAAAGCTCGAAGGGTCAAATTATCAATATATAAATTTGCCGCGGGCCGCAAGAATTAATTTCATTTCAATGTAGCGACTTCGTTGTAGTTTGAAAAAATCGGAAACGACAATTACTTATTTTACATTGAGCTTTTGCAACATTTTCTACAATTGAGGAAGCTCTCGCGGGTGCAAGTAAAGCTTACGCGGGCCGTATGTTGTGCAGGCCTGCCCTACAGAGTTAAGTGACGACATCACAATGACATGATGAAATATAACCATATGAGATTTAATAGTAACAGGTGTTTGTTTGTGTAAAAAGTTCACGATGGACTAGTGCCTGCTGGTGGGACACGTTGTGGCTTAAAATTACCCTTTCTTGAGAGCTGAGATGGGATTATTGGGTGGTGAAATCTATCATCTAATCATGATTTTTTTCAAAAAAATCTGCGCAAAAATAACATTTTAACTTGCACTGCTTCAGTTCTAGAACTGCATTATGTATAGCATGAAGGAAAACAAGCCTGCGAAGTTTTGTTGAAAACAGCATGACTGCTCTCCGCCGCTCCTCTCCAAGCGCAGCAAATCTGAGTATCAGTGTTGTAGATCTCTCCTTCATCCAGGGTACCGCAGCACTTAAGGTCGACATCTCTATCCACCAAAGAACCCCCTCAATAAGAAAAGGTAAATCAAAAACTTGGATCAGCTGGCGTTCACAAACAAAAGAAGTTGTTTCGTGGCTTGTTTGAAGTTTAGTTTTGTTTTAACGCCAGCATTTTATCCAGCACATCTGAACGCAGAAAAACTTGCTGAAGGTTACCTACCAGTTAACTAACAATACAGAACAAGAAATATTTGAGTGCGGAAAACACTATAATTTGCGCCATCAAATAAAAATCTAATGTTGGAGTTGTGATTGTAAAAGAAGTATCTAACCCATTTTGAAACAATTGATTAAAACTTCAGATGGAACTAATTTGTTTTGAAAAGTGACAGATAACTTTACAGCGATTTTAGTCTTTGTTTGGGAATAGACCTAAAATAAAATTAATTATGGTAACCTACTACTTTGAAACATACATTGATTGTCAGTATAAGCACTGCGGAGGAAGCAGCTGATCGAGGCCTGGCTCACAGAACAGAAAAATGCAATTGAACTGTGTTTCCGTAATAATTACATTTTACCGCAATCCGTACAGACAATTATATGAGGCATATACCAACGAATACTTCCAACCAGATAGCAATTGGTCTTATACAACAGAAAGTAAAAGCATACAATGATTTTTGGAATATTTTTGGCATATCCATTCTACAAAGGCAGTAAGTTCATTCACTTCTCAAAACTGCATTGGTAAATCCTACCGAATTCCGCTTCTGCAGCAATGCTAAGAGTATTTGATGCAGGGAACATTGTAAATATTTTTAAATGGCCTGTTCCTGTTGAGACTGAGCACAGGTGTAGTATAGCATTTATTAACCTGTATAGGAGAACTGAAGATACCACATAGTTTTGGTGAATTTCAAATAAAGAAACTAAAATATTGTCCTAACAATCGTTTCCTATGACAGTAACGATACATTTACAGAAAGGTTAATAAGGCTAATGTGGTTTTAAAGTAAACTTAAGATTTGAATTAATTTTATTAACAAAAGTACTTATGATATAGACTACAAAATCACCAACCACACTCATGTTTACTCACCACAACAAATCTGAGTGCAATCGTTATAGTCGACCAGATTCCAATTTTCTGTAGAAACCTCTGTTATATTGCACGCTTGGATTGCTCTTTTACATGCTCTGCTACAAAGCGAAGTTTGAGCCAAACATATCAAAAATGTAGCGACCAATGTTTTCATTTTTATGATAGCCTACTGTGCGTCTGCTTTAATAAGGCTACAAATTTTTTCATATAAAATCTAAACAGAGAAACATGTAAAGTTTTTGACAGAACAAAGATTTTGACTTTGGGTGCTCAATCTCAAATTTTCCGTCAGAAGTTAACAAAATGTTTCAAGATTAGCGTTCATGAGTTGACTGAAATATTTTGTTTTCTATTTCTTCACGAAAAGTCAAGGTATATAGAATTTGGGGTGTTATAAATCTAGTTCTACCCAAACCTCAACTTTGTAAAAACTTTCTCATAGTGGAAAAATAGAAAACAACCTCTACTAAAGTTAATTAGAAACTTTTGACTTAAAATATACGTACAGTGTGTTGCTAGCTCGTACTTAAATCATGAAAAGTTCCCTACTGACGGTCGCTAAAACTTTTTCAAGTCTTTTTTATACCGCGACCATTTTGTCTCGTCTTGCCTTCAGGAAAAAAGTTCGTTTTAACTAGATAGCCTGCTAGACATGCAGATGACAGGGATTTCTGGAAAGAAAAATGAGTCATGTTTTGCATACAGTACAAGCTTTTGCATTTTGGTGATTTGTAAAGAGAAAGACAGATAAATTTAGAAGATATTTTTGGAATATATTTTGTGAAAAGATCATCAAAAGTTACTGTACGTAGTTGCAGCGTTGCTTTTAGCCAATGGTCTGAAAATGCTATCTTTCCATGTGAGTTGCTTCCGACCTATAATGTAGCCTACAGCTACCGGAGATTTAACCTGCAGTTTCAATACAACCGTTAAACCTGCCTTATCAGGCGCAAGTCTTTGTGAACATTCACTTCAACAGACCAAAAGGTTACACAAAACCAGTAACATCCACTTATCAGCTGGTTATATACAGTTTGCTTTCTTTCTTTCAGCCGGGTAATAGACAAAGATGGAAAAGAAGGAATGGAGGAAAAATTGGTTCAATCACCAATGATTTGCCACGATTGCTGCTTTCACGATAAAAATAATAGGGGAGGTTGTAAGTTTTATGCCGCAAAACGTACTTGAAACCTGGTCGCGACAAAACACGTGTAATAAACATTTCTTTTCTGGTATGGTGGAGGCTGGAATGCATTGTGTGATTTCGTGAAGGCAATTGCTGATGACGGAGATCAACCTTTAACAGACGTTATCTCAGCACACTCAAGGCTGAAAGACGTTTACGTTTTATGACAGGAGTCTCAAACACGCGGCCCGCGGGCCACATGTGGTTCCCGAAAGCATTTTAAGCGGCCTGCGATGCTTTTTGGGAATTGTCATCCGAAGTGCATGTATTGTATTGTGTAACGTCTTCACTCCCACACGCAAAGCGCTAGAATTTAAACATGCATCGCAGTAAAGAGAAATACACAAATACACGAAAGAAGACAGATGATTTTCAGATAATTAATACTTACATTATTTAGTTTATTCACCGGTGTTTAAAAGTGCTCAGCCAGCGATTAAACAGGTTGCATTTGAACAAGTTCCAACGAAAGTAGAGACGGCTAAAATGATTTGCCTATAACTCAAAATATCTTTCGCTGAAATTAGATGTAAAAGCTGTTTCAGTAAGGTTCAGGTACCGCCATTGTTGCGCCAGCGTCATAATGCGGACCTCGGGTTACTTTATAAACCTTCATTTGGCCCTCGGAGGAATTTAAGTTTGAGACCTTGTTTTAGGGCAAGGTTTTTGTGTCCCATCCAATTGATTTCTCTGTAGTTACTGGTATGCATTAGTGTCAGCAGACACACAGGCAAAAGAAATTAAATCAAGGTTTTTGAAAGTTTTCACCAGTTTTAACGCAGGGGTGTAGGGGGTGGGAACGCGTGAGGACGGCGTTCCCACACATTTTTACACTAGTAACGTTACTTGAAGATTTACACTTTTCATTTCAATTTCTACGTGTAGCGCCTGGACCAGCATAAGTGAATAAATGACAAATTATCTCGTGTGTGTTGTATAGCACTCTAGCATGGTTGTGTAATTACTGTTTGTAACATCACCAAAGGTATTCCATACTGCATGCTTCATTTGATTGTTTGCATTTATCGTAACTCAGCTATCTTCGTTTCAGAGGAGTAATTAGTCTTGAAGTTATCGGGCTGATGCGGAGTAGGTCACAGCTTGCCTGAGTGGATTGCGAGAACGAAAGGAGCTTTTTGCGTGTGAGGGCATCTGAACGATATTTAGTGTTAGAGTTCGGTTTAACCTAAATCAGGGGTGTAGTGGGATGTGAACGCGTGGAAACGGCGTTCCCACACCTCTTCTTTTAGCACCACACCCCTGTTTTAACCACATTTTTTAATACGCTCGGCTAGTTTACTCAAGTTTGAAACATCTCAAACCTTATGGCACATGTTAAACTATAACTGTCAGTTAGAATTGCATTTAACCATCACAAGGTAAGCAAGACGAAAACCATATTGGAACCAAGCAGGGAATCAGACTACATTGCCGAAAGCGTGAGGACAAAACAAGAGTACTTTACACATTTCCTCAAATTAGCACATGACAGTAATGCATGGCACATAACGTTGATATTTTTACAATTACACACAAATGTTTGAAAAGTATGCAATTCCACAACAAGCCAGAGCGCCAATTTTCAGATTGATTTGTAGCCTGAATAAAGATCTCGCATTTTTCAACAGTTGATACGCTCCTTTCTATTTGCGTTGCTGTACTCCTAGTATAAATTCATATTTTTACGAGCAGTAGAAAAGCACAATGGTCTTGCGTTTTTTGGTCTTGGGTTTTTACAAGCAATTTTCGAAAAATTGTCTCAGGTGGAAAATGAACAGCCTGTAGTTTTTTCTCCATGTTCAGCTTAACAGTTTTTAGCTTGAATACTGTTTTCTATCAGCAGTTAAAAATCACAAATATAACCTATCAGTTTTACGCTTTAACTTTCCTTACAACTACTGGAGTAAGCCTTACCAGGACCATTGGCGAATCCACAAGCTTGGCTTTTGGGGGAGGCAATTGATCAAGGTATACCAAAATATGATACGGAATTTGAACTCAAACACTTCGAAAATTGTAAAAATTGGTAAATGATGGTTACTTAGTAATTCTCCAGATTGACCATTTCAAGATGTAGTACTTTCCATACTTTTTCTGATGTGACGGGCAAATAAAAGGTCATCCACTTTTTCCGATCCGAGATATAACCAAAACCGCCAGCGCGGTCATCTTGTCTTTCCTGATTTTTTATTCTTTGCTCTGAAAGTTTAGAAACCTTGGTTTCATTCGTATGTGATATACTGCGAAAAGCAAAAAAATAGGCGTTCTTACGGAAAATGACACCGTTGAAGGGATCGCAGTGGTTGTTGGAAAAGAGTGAATCTATTATCAATTCTCAATTGTGTGTTTCTTGCGCACTTCAATAGCTTTAAAGAGACAAAATTTTGTGTTGTATTTATTTATAACAACTAACCAAAAGGTCAACAAGGCATGATATTACTTCGAATTAATGAAAGCAATGCTCTTCAAACAATTCCAAACCTTAAGAGAAAAATTGATGAAGTTACTGTTGAAAGTATGCAAAGTCTCTAGTTTTCAAAATGTCTACTCTTGGGTTTGCGTCCTTACAAGCTTGTATACGTGATGCAAAGCATTATAGAGGTTGCTGGACAGCCTTGCGTTAAAAGCTGACGAGTGGTAAACCGCAATGAATAGCTTTTGGTCTACCACGGAAACACGCAAATGCTGAACTAAATTAAATTATTACTTTATGACACTTTTGCTGATCTTTACATGTATTTATAAACAACTCAGTTTTTTAATTAAAACAACGTAAGTTTGAAATTAATTGGCTTATATTTATGACTACTCCTAAACGAAACCACGTCTTTTCACGTGCAAGTGGTGCCATACGGTTTTATAAGCAATCCGTTGCTTTGTTTACATCATTCGTTGTTTTTTTCTCCAATATCTGTGCTACATGCTTTATTTTTTACTTTTACGGTAGCCCCTCCTGTTTTTCTTGCTGTTTTTTGTAAGCTGAAGATTTCTGTTTTCTTATTTTGTTCTGGGCTTTGCCAAATACATTGATCTTTATTTGTTGAGCAAACCGCTTACTTTCTTTACTGAGTTCATTTTTTTCATTCCGTTTGCATCGCTTAATCCAGGAATTGTTCATTTTGCTAAGAGCGTGGTTTAGAATTCACAACAACAGACTGGTGGTTCAGAAAGGATAATCGAAACTGCGCTTCATTTATTGCCACCTGTTCAAGCAAATGACGTTTTACGTGAACTGCATCAGAGCAAGCATTAGCAATTCGAAATTTGGACCAAACTCCCGTTACGAAAAGTAACTCAATTCTGTGATTCTAAGGCTTTTGTTAGATGAATCAAGCTTGTGAAGCTTGTTTTTGCTAAAGCACTGCTGCAGCGCAGAAACTTTTCATAAAAACATTTTTACAGTAACATTTAGATATATGTATATCAACTCAGTTACATCCACAGCTCTTTATAAGTTGATGCATCAAACTCTAATTTCATCTGTTCAAGTTTTCCGTTATATGGCGTTACGAACCACTTTCAATGAAATAGTTTTGTGCACCTGCAAATTATCTAAAACTCCTTGTGATGACATCGTGTTTCTCCTTATCGCTTGTAGTAAAGTACAAAATTGGTCTATCATTACTCGGGACAGTTCAACTAACAAAACTTTTCCATTTTGCGTGAAACGTCTTCCTGTCTTGCATGTCTGTCAAACAAGATAACAACTGTCTCTATTCAGAACAAGCTGACGTTATCCAACTTTGAACTTTCGGGCAATCGTGTTGTTTAGCACAGTTTCCTCAGTCTTTTTTGGGACATATAAGAAATTCGTGAGTAAATGTCTTAAAAACATGCTTGAAAACTTTTTTTATGTGACTAAGATTCTGGACTTAAAGCAGTTGCGTCATGCTTCCAGCATTTTCAACAATATTCCCATAAGTAATCAGATCTTTTTTGCTTTATCAGTAAATTGATAAAATATGTTTTACCTTAGTAAAATAACCATATGCCATAAAGAGAAAGTAGTGTATTCCAACGGAAAGAGCCATTCAAAAAATTGTTCAAAGAAAAACAAGTTCGGAATTCAAATGTGAATAAATCGATGCCGTTTTTTACAGCTTCATCAAGATGCAAAAATTCATTGATTTGCTCCCACTCTGTTACACGATTTGATATTTATTTAACAAGCACACGACATCTTGAAATCTTTCACAAAAACCTGCTGCACGTACGATAAAGATTTAAAGTCGTAGCAAAACTTTTCATCAGTGAATAATGGATGAACCATAAGGTTAAAATTTTGGCCGGTAAGCCATTGTATCCCACAGTTAATTTTTCTGTTTCTCACAGCGTTGTTTCCCTAAGCGAGTTCCCGCCTCAAGAGTACCAAGGCAAACTATACTAGTTTTCACAAACTAATAGCAACATGCGTTAAATTACGTACGAACTACGTTAAAACAGGATGCTGCTATGAAAGTAAGCTTTGTATTTCGAATATTATTTCTGTGTCTGCCAGGTTCAAAACACTACTTGCTAAGCAGGTTGCAGAGATTCATGTGACACCAGTACGATTTATTTCATCGTAGAAACGAGGCGAGTGATCTTCCTTTTGATAAATCAGTACACTGCGGGTTAAGGTTGGAAGATCTCTAAATATAGTGTGTGCGTGTGCTTATGGCGTGTCAGGAAACAACTGGCTGCAAGACAAGCCCGTGACATCAACTCCCTCACTGGCTCCTTTACTGTACTGTTTGCCGTCACAGCAGAAGAAGAGGGTTCCATCAATGCAGCCGTTGCCGCAGCAGATAGCTTTCTCTGGCGGGACTCCATTAAGCGAACGCGCCACATCACCGCAGCATTTGAACAACGTGGAATCCATGGCTGAGTTTCCTAAAGGAAAAAAATTTTCAGAACCTTGAAAGAGAAGTCAGACTGGAAAAGTCAACTAAGAACCTTTTCACACGATGTTTGTATATTAGTGAAGGCCTGGCTGCGACAAAAGCGTTTGTTGTCCGTGTGCAAGCAATGCGTTTAGAAAATGTTGTAAACTCAATTTCTGCGATCCATACCACATTTTTCGAATGGCATGTTTTTCTTTCGGTTCACCAAGATCGTTGAGCTACTCAAGTTTTAATTTGAAAAAATGCGCTGCTGAGGTTATAAATGGAGTTTCGTCATTGGCCATTATTTCTTTTCCATATTTCGTCGTTATTTTTCTCATGTAGATGATGTACTAACCGAAACAAGCAACTAATAGTTGTGAAATTTGAAGTCAATCACGACCAATTATTAGGCATATCTGAGGTCGTGTTCTTACCACAGCAAACAGTTTTTTCGTTTCGAGGGAATTGGTTTCCTTGACAGCAGATTGTATCTGTGCTGTTGATAGTGGAACCGTTACAGCAAGCGCTTTTATCTGCGAATAAACGCTCAAGTGCAACGCCGTCGCAGCAGACGTATTGGTTTCTGTCAATAACGGTGTCTCCGCAGCAATCCGATGATCCCCTATCCATTCCACCTGAAACAAGAAAAGGTTTCAAATGTACGAAAACACGGTAGTTGATACTAGATAAGCTGTGTCCAACTGAAATGCCCAACTGGTCCAAAAATTATCTCACTTTTCTAAAAGAGGCCGCACTTTGAATGATTTACTTTATTCCTAGAAAACTAAATTTAAGCTTATGCTACTGAAAGCTTGCGAACCCTAACTGCAATGACAGCGACTGTTTGACACCCCTCAATGCTCTCTAACTGTGATGTCACCGGCAAACTTAAGTGTCAGTGGAACAATGGTAGAGATCGGTTTATTGCCTGGGGAACAACAGGGAATGAAGTCATAAAATTAGAAACAATGCAGTTGTATGAACCAAGGTGTCAGTGGACAAGCTTTTTTTGACGCAGCGGACTTCGCGTTATTCGAGTTTGCAGAAAGTGCACTTTTTTCAAATATCTGGGAGGTGTTTGTCTATCAAATCATTGCGGAAGTGTTGTTAATGGGCGCAGTCGTATACCTGAGGTTTGAACATTCACGTATTTTGTAAAGTTCCATTGATCAGGAGATGTTTGTTTGTTTGCAGGTTTTGTTTACCTGGCTCAACTAACTGCTTATTCTGAAACGCTTCCTATTACTAGTTGAACATTTTATAAATTTCCTAAAACATTTTTACCTTCTCGTTTAATGTCTTTGCGACTTGCTTAAATTCAGCCCTTGTTTTCCTGTTTAGTTACAAGCAAAGTAACTTTTTGATGCGGGTTACAGTTGACTGTCAACTAAAAATCGGACTAACGGCTCTCAGAACCTTACTTGCTACTCACGATTTGTTTAATACGTCTCAGCTGACTCGTCAGCCGACATGCTTTGTTTGTCGGATTGTGCAGCAAAGTTCACCTTCTATGGCTGGATGTGCATACGCGTTATAGTTTTAACTGATGGAAGAGATGTTTGATAAGATACAGTGTGGTATAAAATTGCCCAAATTCTTTCCTTATCGGAAAAATCATTAGGCTATATTTCAAGTTGTAACTGCACGCATCTTTTTCTCCGTTCAATTTCTTTTCGCTGAAAATGTCAAATCTAACCAACCCTTTTCATGCTTTTGAAAAGGACGTGGTGACAGCGTACAATAGAGGTGTGGACAGCTCTGGCATCGAGTCTTTTGCCATTACGTTGGTGCTTATTTATTCCCAGGCAAACTTCCTACGTAACTTAGTTTTGAAATGCCAAAAAAGTTAAAGAAGCCCATTACAACTTTGTGCGTGCCACATTGTTTAAACAAACCGTGAAATGCGCTGCAATAGAAGTTAATTCCAATTACCATAATCCACAATGTTGCCATTGCAGCAGGTTGCCGTCATGTAATCGTACGGAAGAAGGGTTCTGGAATCCGAAAAATCTCCGCAGCATCGAGTTGTGTGACTGACTGTAAATTCACCCTGGGCGTAAAAATAGCTGCAATAATAATTTTGTGTCCAAGGCAAGGGCTATTGCCCACTAACCGATTCAAAAAAACTACAATGGGAGTGAAACATTCATTCAACACAGTAATTGTAAGATCCAAATGCCTTGCTAAGCCAATCAGAAAATGCTAAAGAGAAACACTACCTTAGAAATGAATTCGAAAGCATCAGTATTGGAATAGTTACGAAAATATTATTGTGATGTCATTCCAAGTTGAAAACATTTTGCATTACCAAAATACCTTCTAAACAAAAAAATCCTTACACTCATTTAACTTTTTGCCACTTGTTTTCGATCGACGTGATTTTGCAGCTTATTTAGTGCAGTAAATTGCATTTTGAAACTGATAACCATTTCAAAACTCGGGATTTCAGTGCGAGGTGTTCTGCTTCCGATTCAGAATTCTACATTTGTGAAAGAATTTCGGTTCTAATGTGTTGTTACGCCGGGCAAAAAATATTTCATGATAATGCGTGCACTTCCTTGAGTTGTCTACCTTTCATTTTTGACCAATAAGTGTCAAAAAAGAAAGTAAATCTTATTCGTATTTCCTTCCGACACCTCATTATGAGTTAATGAAATTCTACTCACCTCAACTCCTGATGGAATTAAAGGGTTGTTGAAAACAGTTGTTCCGCAACACGTTTGCTCGTACGAATCAAAAGTTTGATTGACGCAACACGAGGCGTATTTGAAGCTTGTAGGCTATCAGAAAATTAAAAAACTAGAAAACAGAAAATGTTGCTGAAGCAATCAAGTAGTTGAATGAAAAGTTTGAAAAAAAATTTAAAGGGAAGATAACTGTAAATGAACTACTGTAGATATAGCCATCTACTGAAAACTAAAAATATTTCTTACCCCTTTACTGCGAGACTCAAATTAATTGTTCAACAAACAAAATTTGGTTTAGAAGCAATGTTAAGATTGCAGCGGTGTCTGATTTCGTTATCACTAATCTTTGCATACTTCACTATGAAAAATATGTGATTTTTCAAAAGAAAACGTTTTTGCATAAGATTTTGCAAACACTGATGCGTAATTTAAAGGTCTAAGTTGCCTCTGAGCAAAGAAATGACATCCATTAGGTTTTTCGGTATGCATGCTTCCTTTAACTACACCTGATGTCAGTGGTGTAGGAGGCGGGGGTGCAAGTGTACCCCCAAAAGGTTTGATTTTTCGAAAATCCTGGCAAAATCCCTGAAAATCTGGGCAAAAATGGCGTGCAACTGTTAGCAGAAAAACGAATGAAGACCTTTTTTGGAGACCACACCAAAAAAGGGTTTCATGATCTTTGTGGGTGAAAATTTGTATGCAAAAATCGCACAACGACTTTTCGGGCAAGTTTGGGGAAATTCGGGCAAAAATCCTTCGCACCCCCAAACATTTGCTTTCTCCTACACCTATGCCTGAAGTAATTTAATTAAGCTTTCTTTTAACTTCCATAATGAAAATTAAAATATTTTTGCAAATGAACCTATCCTGAATTTTCGTTATTATGCGTGCAGCAAGCTCTATGTTACTAGAAAACGAGAGTTCTACAATGTGAAAAAACTAACTGAATCCTCTGCGCAGCAGCTACGCAAAGTGTGTGAGTAAAATTTGGTGTAACGTAAGTCCCCATGGATGCTTTTTTGTTCTTGGTCACATTGCAATAATACAGAAAAACTACAGGTACAAAGCGCACCTTCAATAGCAAAATGCGTTTTGGCGTTCGGGATAGTGAACTTGCAAAATAGCCAGCTTTCAGTTAATTTCTCGTATCGTATATGCATGACACCAGTTAAAAAAATTTTTTTACCAAAACCGACAAGAATTTCTTATTTGGACAAAAACAATCTTCAGAGTGAATGCAAGACTTACACTGACTCCTCCACCACAGCAAACTTGCTCCTTGGAGTTGTACCCAAAATCGCCGCAACAAGAATCGCCAACCTGTTAAAACTGAACTACTTTTAACAAAGAAGGGTAGCGAATACACCGGTGTTCGCAAAGAAATGAACAATAGCGAAAAGAAAAATGAATTGTCAACTTGATGCAAGAAGAGGGTTTTCACGTTTTAAAAAAATTATGTTTACATGATTTGCTTTCTAAAATGAAAATACATCGCGCTTTGCGGATCGTTTGCAATACCGCAACATCACCGTCACCTTAATGCTATTGTTGCAGCAAGCAGAAGCGGAAGCGAAAAATGGGACACCATTGCAACAAGATTCTCCGGAGATGGTTTTGTTGTAGATTGTATCTCCGCAGCAAACCTCATCTTGCTCCTGCAGAAATAGAGCAATTGCAAATTAGTAAAAGTGCCATTGGTTTGGAAAGATTTTAATAAGCGACTTCTATTCAAGATTTCAAATCAGGCCTAATTTATGTTTTGTTCATTTTGTCTTATGCATCTTTTCTTCTTTTAAGGAAAGGTACAGTGTGTCGTGCTTGAAGACAAGAAAAAGCGACACTGTTCGAAAAATGTGAATGAATAGAACATCCTTGTCTTTCACGTAAACTCTGTAAATATTAAAAACAGTTGGAACTAAGGTACTTTCTAAGTTTCTAGAAATGTATTTTAGTTGGCTGTTGGGAGCAAATACTTCTCATGTGCAAACCAAACCCACCTATACCTTGATTCTCCTTATCTATGACATGGCATGCGCACTTTCGATTTAAAAAAATCAAAGATAATTATCTTTAATTATCTTAATTTTCTTAATACTTTGCAGTGAGATCAAGCTCACGCACTTGAAAAATATACTGATTAGATTTTCTTGCTATCTTTCTTTTCTTTCCATGTCTCTACTGATATTTTGGTACACGAAAAGCGGAAGTGCTAAATAGCCTTATAATAAATACTACTGCCAAAGCAAACGATACAACTGACATCTTGCAGACGTTTCGATAACAACTGTTATCATCTTCTGTGCATAGCATAGATTGCTATGCACAGAAGATGATAACAGTTGTTATCGAAACGTCTGCAAGATGTCAGTTGTATCGTTTGCTTTGTCCGTAGTATTTATTATAAGTCTACTGATATTGAAATAAACCTACTTTTGTTGTCCTGCTTTGAACGGCATTCCCGCAGCAAATTTGCCGATCGTTGTTAAATACCACGTTGGTCCCATCCAGCAGCCCACAACAAGCAAGGTTGGCTCCGGTTTGGTCGGGTTCTCGAGCAACAATGGAGTTTGTACAGCAAAGCTAGAAGTATGTAACCGAAGTGAATCAAACTTTTCTGAAAACACCGCTGTTGCTATTTTCGAGCAATCGTGTAATTTTAATAACTTTGAAAGAATTAATTTACATGTATTTTCTTCTATTAAGTGCTTTGAATTGCAATCTTCCTCCTAAACAAAATTCATGAATGATAACACAAACTTACATTCTCTTGTTTAAGATCTTTTGAAAATTCAAAAAACAGGAAATGAGGATGCGAACACAACGTATCGCCTCTGATTGATTTTCAGTTAATAAAGCAGTTGATTCTTTTTCCGAAATAGTTTTTCTTTTTCCGAAATCCGAAATAATAAAACTCCAGTCGCACCCAAAATTCATAAACCATTGCAGTAGCCACGATAACATGCCTTTGACCAAGCTTTTGTCACTGAGTTTTAACACGCCATTAGAGGATCCTGTTGTAATCGCGCTGATCCAATTCGGACGAAGTACGTTAAATGTGAAGCAAGTGCTGCGATAAACTTGAAATTCAGCTTTACGTTTGAAGGATTCGATTTCTATATAATTGCAAAGTTGCGAAATTAAGAAAAGTTACGAAATAATTATTTTAAGAAATGAAAAAAAGATGAAAAAGCATGAAAAACTCGTTGTATTGTTTACTGAAAGACTGCTTAACAAACAGAAATAAAAACTGTATTTTTCTCTTTAAAAATCCAATAAACTTACTTTTATCAGGGAAAGACAAATAGTATAGTGTACACTGTTCACCGGTAAACAGCAAAACCATTATAGAAACTACACATTGCTTAACCTCAGTTGCCGTCTCTCCAACTAAGCCTCCGCAACAAAACCGACTATCTTTGTCATAAGCCTGCCCATTGCAACAGCCTTGTGTAAGCATGTTGTATGGACTTTTAGCGCTTCCTGTTCCTCGACAACAGCCTGCATGCTCTTTAGGAATGCCAACACCAACATTTCCGTCATGACATGGACATGAAGCCACTCTTCGATCGTACGCAAGATCTCCGCAACATGAAGTATAGGCTGTGTCGCCTGAAGACACATGGTCACGGTTCACACTTTTTCAAAATTTTTGTACACAGCAAAGAAAGGAGAGCAAATCTGATAAAAACAAAACGTTTTGGTGAGTGTCATTGAACGTACGTTTGCATTTGGCTTGAAATTGTAAAAATGTACTGTGGATATGTATACCTCAAATATTTGCTTTTAGTTGGTTCTATATGAATAAAAGCTCAAAACGCCTGGCAACTCAATTGACAAAGTAGACAAAATAGGTACACTGCGAACACCATATACGTCTGATTCTTTGCTCTGAAAGAATCGTTTTGATACGTACTGTATTCTACGTTTGGTTCTTCTCATACAGAGGTTTGTTTGAACTAGAAATTAACCGAAGGTTCCACAAAGTAAGCCTGTCATCTGGAAGACAAAAGACAGCTACAGGAATGTAACTAAAGTGCCAGGTTGGCTTGTTTTAGACCAAATTTCAGAAATCTGGCCTTCTGTTATGTTGGTTGGCCTAAAAAATTTCATTTGGCTTTTTGGCCTTTTTCTGGCCTCGTCTAAAGTTGCTGGCCGTAAAAACTTCTTTTGGCCTTTTGGCGTTTTTACGCTTATGAAGCTTTCCTCTGTAGAAAAATATTTACTATTCCATTTTTTCGGCAACACCGTTGCAAAGTTTTTGTGATAAGTGCTATATTAGACCGACACAGGCGCTCTGATGTTGGTGAGATTTGCGGGATGAGAGATTCGAAATAGATGTTTTGCGCAGTCACTGGAAATGTGTTAACCGTGTAGTGTGTTTTAAGCATTAAGCAGGCCCAACGCTTTCACACTGCGTCTACAATAGAATGCGACAAAACATGAATGAATGTGAGAAGACTTTCGTATGGGTGCAGAAAGCTACCAGTGGTTTAGTATGTAAGCTGTGGAACCATTGTGCCCATGGGCGCATTTAAGTGGGGAATACGAGGGACGTGTCCCCCCACATTTTTCAGACGGTAGGGAAATAATATGCCATGTCCCCCCTCATGTTCATCTTTAGGTTTTGTATTTGGAGAGGTTTCAAAAATAAAAGTGACGTTTGTTACGTCTTGTGTGAAGAGTTTTTCATGTTTGATGCTACACATAATAGCCGAGTTTATGTTGAAATAGAGTTTGGTGGATATCACTGATTCTGAAATTTTTATAAATTTTAGCTCCATTAAAATGATATTAAGCATTTCCAAGTTTCTAGAGACCGCGAAAGATTGTTTACTGTTTCTGTCCGACATTTTACTCTGTGTGACTGTGGTAAGCTGCAAGAATGGACTGTCTTGAAACAATGAGAGTTTTACAATTGCACGTGTAAGAGACGGCTTTTCATGCCCACAGAGGCTATCCTAGATATTTTCTTCATTGCCTTTAGCGCTACCTGGATAGTTTCGTTTCAGTTTCTTTTCTTCTTGAAAAACATTGCATTCCTCAGTGATGTCGTTGACTAACAAGCTAAGTTTGTGCTTGTTAAAAAAATCAAGCCAATGTCAAAGTGAATACTATTTTGGGTGTGATAAAACCGTCTACCCGCAGCTATACCCGTACACTACGTTTTTGGATACCCCGCAGTTGCGCATATCTTGACTCACTTGGTAAATTTGGCTTTCGGGCCTAAATCGAGCTTTTAAAATAAGTGTCGTTCTCGGGCCGGGTTTGGGATTGTGATTTCGGGCTCAGGCAGGGTTGGGGCTTCAAAATGAGGCCCGTTTACAACTCTGAATGGGTTATCTTGTTTGGTTCAGAGAAAACTGTTGCAGTAAAGCGTTTGACACACATTGGCGGAGTTTCTTGCTTATATTTGTTAGGACCAGGATTTTAAACCCGTGGTTTGAAAAAATACACATAGCCTGCAGAAAACTCATTATCTTGAATGGTAAACCTATTCGCAGTAAGATAGTGAAACTGAGTTCTTCAATCTCCCTTGAAATTAAGAATCTATGCTTAGATGAAAAATTCACGCTGGTATCATTAAATTTAAAACGCAACCATACCAGAAAACTGGACATTCCCGTTACAGCACATCTCAGTTCTATAGAAGAAAGGAGCAGGCCGGTTTAGCCAACCGTTACAACATGTTTGATTCTGATACATGTCTTGAGTGAAGAGCGCTATTCCGCAACAGAAAGCATCCTAGAAAACAATATTTTGCGATCAGACATCATTTGCAAAACCTCAATTATTATAAACAGCAAAATACAATTGGTTCAAAAAAATTGCAAGAAAGCAAACTAGTCTCAAAACAAGTTTGTGTCAACCTCTTTGCCGGTTTTATTGTAGACTGCAAAACCACTGTCTGAGGCCCCCGACCACTGACAGCAAATCTGAGTGTCAGTGTTGTACACTTCTCCCTTCTCCTGCGTTCCACAGCATTGAAGATTGACGTCTCTTTCAACCAGGCCACCTCCTAAATGACAAACAATTTATTTTGAAGAGGATCAACAAGCTGTAGATTATTCAACTAACCGCCAGTATAAATTTGAACAGAGAAGGAAAAAATTCTTTGTTGTTAAAAGAAAGCTTTTGCATGCACTTCTGTAGGTTTCATTCAAGTCATTTTTTCTTTATAGAACCACTGGGTTTTACGTTAATGCTTCCGAATTCCCACTACCGGCTGTCATGATCCTCCAAGGTACTTATATTACCCACATGACATTTCATCAAACACTCGGTACATATAAACAATAGACTGTGATAATCATAATACCTAAACTTTAAGTTTTGTATGTTCTTTTCCTGGGCCAGCAGGGTCACCAATTTAGAATACTTAGAATTTTCTCCAGGTAATCTTTGTCTCCGATGGGGTACAATTGCAGCAGTTTGTGGGAACAGCAAGTTTGTCCTGGTTCTAGCAATTCCATACAAAATTGTAAGTAAGTCTGTAACAACGCCACGTTTGGCGTGATTTGAGCAATCGAAATTTGTGCCCACAGCAGGAAATTCAAGCTAAACGTTTTAAACAATATTTGTTTCTTTGCATATAGCCTGCCTTGGTATCTTGTACTTGTATTTGAAGTAAAATCAATTTTTTGTGACCCAAAAATTTTGCGCTTTATAATTTAGGTTTATGAATTGCTGCAATGCACTTCAGTGTCTTACGAACGTGAAAAAGACGTTTTTTTTGTAAAACTTACCGCAACAAATCTGAGAACAGTCGTTGTATTCTTGAGAAGTTGCAACACCCGTGATTACATCTGTGATATTACAAAACTTGATAGCTCTCGTACATCGCACTGCACTTGTGGCGTCGACAGAGCCGAATGCGATTATAAATATTATGTGTACCGGCAGTCTCATATTTCTAAGCTTGAACCTTGAAAAAGAACATAGATTTGTGGGAAATAATGATATTGTGCCACAGTCTTGTTTAATACACCCTGAATATCTCTCTGCAACTTTGAAACACTGCATCTAGCCTTTTGGTAACAGTGCGTGCTACAGTACATTTTATCTACAGGCGCTTGTCAAAACATCTTCGACCGTAGTGCTTATCAATTGAAATCTAGCTATGGGAAAGTCAAGCAAGACTGTTATGTCTTGAGGCTACAAACTATTTCTAACAACTACGGCATACCACCACAAGCTCGCAAGTAAAATTTCGCAAAAACTCATTGAAAAGTTTAGGTTTGCTGTAACTTTTTATGACTTTGTAGTGATTCTGACTTGCACATGTCTATATCCAAGTAATTAGTCTTGTTCACCTGAAATTTTATGTATCAGGACTGAGGATGTGTACACTTACGTGAAATCGATTTTCTATGAAAAAATCGCTGATCATTTCGATTGCGTCACATCTGTGGAGAATAATAATTCGCAAAAACCAAAGGCTGAAAAGTGTTCTTCTTCGTCTAGAAAAACTTTTTAACCAATAAAAACTTTTGAAACCCAAGCAACCTTGAGAAATCTCTTTCTGTTTGCAATGCTGTGTATGATATTTCTAGTTACATTCCCTACTTAAAACTGCCTCAGATAAAGCTAAAAGTTATAATAAAAAATAATCATTCATTTTTCATTTTATATAAGGTAGTTTTATAAAAACAGGAAATTTCCTCTTTTCTGCGTCCATGCTTTGAGTACTATCGTTGTTACAGTTATTATAATATTTTTCAAATGCCCATACCATCTATAGGTAGCCGCTTTATTTTCATTTTGAAAACGACCAAACTAAGGAATTTAACAAATTTATGAAAATTAAGCCGAAGGAAGCTTTGCGCGGTCTGGAATCTTTTCAAACATTGAAATGTACAGAAAAGACAAAAATGTTAACAAGCATCGCCACATTCAACTTTAGACTACTTCCCTGGTTCGCCTTTCAACATCAAATGGTTACATTTGTCTTCATGTCAGTCGTATTTTGTCAAGATGCTCAATGTGCTACATTGTGCCTTCAGGTAACAGACGTTCATGTCATATTTTCCTGTAGTGCTACCCGGACAAACCGGTTTTACAGAAGAAAATACACGTCGGGCAATTGCACGTATGCACGTGTTTGAAAACATGTTAAGACTTTCTAAAAATATCCTTTAAACAAAGTGATGTTAATTGGGCGTACTAATGCACGCTTTGTTCAGAGCATCATGACGATGAACCGGTAATAGATGGAAAATATGTTGCTGAGAGCATAGCGACGTATAGTCAACTACTAAAGAAGTATTCATTTACATTTGCAACTGAGAATTGCTTATATCATCCGTACGTTTTTACGTGGCTTAAAATGACTTACGTGGCATCCACCACACAAACATTCTACACGATGAAGACAAAAATTGTTTTGAATGACCAAGTGTTTTCACAGGAGCTTCAAAAATTCGTTGCATTCCACATTTGTTATCACTATCTAATGTATCAAGCTGATCAAAATTGTTTGCTGTAATCAATGAAGCGTCGTTATTCTATTGGCAAATCATTACCATTAGGCTTTGCTGAAACGTACCAATGGCTACACCATATATTTCGTCAAAATTTACAATTCTACTTATTTCACGTTTCCAAGGCTGGAACATCGACAAATTCTATGTTTATCTGGTCAAGATGCCCTCACATATGTATCTCATAAAAACAATCGGTGCTGTATAATAAATTACACAAACTCACACGTCTCAAAGCAGAAAACACAAGGGTTTGAAAAGGAAAGAAATGGAAGTGCTATGTAAATTTAGCAAGATCCAACAAACAAAAAACTTTGTTTTTGGATTTGTTTGTATTTATCTCTGATTTTCTTCTACTTTTTTCTATATTCTTTACGCATAACTACAGCCTCTTACTTTAGATTAAGCTTAGTTGTATCTTTCAATTTCATTTGAACATAAACCTTTATACGATGCTCGTCAGCGTGTAGAATAAACAAAACTGTTTGATAATGCTGAGAATCACATGAAACCTTTTAGCAAAGGTGAGCGATTTCACATGCTTGACTTTACTGGACAACTTTTGAACATAGAGCGCAAGTCACTTTGCGCTATGGCTTAGTACGGTGTTGTGCACCAATACAGGATATACATTGGTGCAAGAAATTACACGTCAGTATTTTTCAAAGGACAATGTTTCCTCTTTTGATAGAACTTTTTAAAATTAAAAATTTCTCTAATAATCTCTTTTGATGAATATATTTAAAAACAAACACTAAAAGAAAATTATTTTTTCGCTTTTTGTCTAATTTCATCTGGGATGACCTAAGCTTGATTTCAGCGTCTGTGCTCAGTATTCAATTCGGTGACTATCTGATTAAAAACGCGCTGCAGGACTGTGTTTAGTGAACAAAAGGTAACTTTCACAAAAATATGCGGTTTTGCTTGTTGGCTCCAGACGCATCGTTTGGTTGATGCTGGTCTATATTGCCGATTTACGTAGTTATTAATTTATATTTTATCAAACGGACTTCTCTGTGAAATTTCATTTGGACCTTTCTGAAGAATTATCTTAATAACGCAAATTGGAATGGTAAAAGTTAATTGCGAATCTAACAAAAGCTACTTTTCTTGAAGTGTGGACTTCTGCAATTCACATAAAATATTTAAATTATAAGATCTAGAACACTGTGTTTTAAATTGTTGCAAGTAAACAATGTTTTGCACTAAGCATCATCTTTCCCGGCTCATATTACCTGCTTATATTCATATTGCTGAGAGCTGAGTGCATTATATCACTGCTGATAGTTTCACCAAAACGCAGCCTTCAAGAATTTTCAACAAAAGTTTTTCGTATAAGTTTCTGAAAGTCGATGTGTTCGTTGATTCTAGTTGTTGATATTTTCTATTTATATAGTAGACGATTTTCACTACATTTTCTGCCTCTTGTGCATTCACGTAAAGTGATCATCTGAACTAACAAGTGTTAGCAACCTTTCGCAATCAAGTTTATCATATCGAAGTTTTTATCCACCCCTTTTATCTGCCGCGGTGGTCTTTCAACATTGTTGTATTATCCTTTTCAAATGATCGGATTTTTGCGCCGCCCATGATCTTCTTTACATTACTTTTTGGGTTGCAGTAACTCAATCTTTTCCTTACCTTGATTAAAAAGTGTCGCAAGCGCACTTAATTAAAAACATTCAGGGAAATTAGAAATATAAGATTAATGACTAAATTTTACGCTGTCCTCATGAGGTTTGCTATTACACTGCAAGCGTTTGTAAAAACACTGTGCCACAGGCGCTTGCAAAGCTTGTGGTATCAGCGAATAAAATAAAAGAAATGCTAAAATTGTGTTCTTTATGCTAATAATGTCAAAGGCTGTGGTGTTTTTGCCTTCCATGACGCACGACAACACAAGAGGACATTAATTTTTCGCTTAGTATTAGGCTACATGCATCATGCAGCACGGTATAAACATTCTAGTGTTAATATAATATCTTTGTTCTCTGTTTCGTTTCTAATGGCTTTACGTGTTTTTTCTATTTTGTAAGCGACGTGTCCGCAAAGCACGAAGAATTGAGCGCCGTAGACCACGTAACCTGCTTCTAGAAAAATCGTAAAGTCGCAGATAAGCGTTCAAAATTGATTCAATATCTAAAATAGAAAAGCATAGCGTACAAATTTAATTGATTACTTAGAAAAATTTCAAACTATTTTTTAATTGAATCACTAGTGTATGTTCTCTACCTGAAGGAATAAAAAAAATTTTGCTGGTCAAACAATACAGAAGTAAAAACCAAGGGAAGCGAAATAATTTCTGCAAGTAGGCACATAAATTATTTCTAGTTGATCAAAATTTAAGAGCTTCAAGTCAGGCTTGGGAACACAGAAAAATTATGCTCTATGGTTGAATTACTGAAGCGAGTAATCTTAAATGTTCACCTCATTGTTGAAACTGAAAAGACTTAGACAAACGAGAAAAATTAACATTAGGTGGCTTTTCACAAATTCCCTCCACAACTCTTCTGGCAAGTGCTCTTTCTCGTTTAAATAGTAAGCGGGTATGTTGAAACCAGCAACATTACCAATATCAATGCCACTTAAAGAAATACCGATAGCCGTAGCGACCTCTTCTGACATAATGGAGAGCATAATAAGGGATGTTGTTGAGCGCATTGCTGAAGAATCAATATCTTCTCTGTACACTGATACATTTCGACCTTACGAGTTGTAACAACCGTTAGTATTTTAGAGGCGTCAAGTACATTATTGGCGAGATATTGCATGAAACCTTCAGCGAGCGTAAGTAACATTCCACAGTTTCACCGGATATGTGAAACAAAATTTAACTACTTTAACTTGTTTGAACTTTTATAAATTATTATATTTACCCTAATGATATTGTCGATACTCTGGCCTTACATCGTAAAAGTGAAGTTGTTTGTACCATATTGAGATGGTTTGCTTCGGTTCAAGCAATATCCTGATACACGCTTGAGTCTACTGATTAACTACTTTTAACACTAGAAGCCCGGTGCGGTCATTTTTGACCGTTTTTGAACTTTAGCGTTTCGTAATTTCGTTGTTGTTGCAATTTGCTTCGTCATATTCCTTGACTTTTCCTAACTTATGGTAAAGTTTTTACAACAATTGGAATTTTTTATTAGAGCTTTTGGAAACAGGGTGTTTCACACATCTACCTAGCCTAGAAGCCCTGAGCGGTCAAAAATGACCTGTGCGTGATCAATGGGATTGTGTTTCTTCAAAAAGGTGTTAGAAGATTTAGTAGAGTCTCTCTCGTAACTATGAACGCAGTTACGCAACAATGGAGTAACAATTGATTGATTTTCTTCTGAAAACCAGGAGCTACTAGATTGATATTTAGTAGTCTCATAGGTTTGTTAGGCTAACAATGTTAGCTGCCTCAAATAGTTAGTGATTACAGTTTGTTGTAATACCTCTTTCAGTAGCCTTATCAATATAAGTGTGATATTGTCATAAATGACAGCAACTTCACCATGTTCTGAACTGAACCTAGCGGAAGATTTCAAGTAGAGAAAAAACAACAATCCTGGACACTATATGAAAACAACAACGACGGGAGCCAGACGCAGAGCATGCAAGGCAAGCCATTCAGTGGCCTAGCTGGAGTGTGGGCTGCCCGTTGCGGCCCTTGAGTTTCTCGCCCCCGAAGCCCATAAAAATACGTATTGCACAGTGACCCCTCTTAA
>JGI24022J15233_10000061_pt1 | contig 37626 bp, 17 predicted proteins | sample Ectturendosymbi2_FD_15233 | JGI IMG/M metagenome (IMG submission 15233)
TATCACGTCCTGCAACAGAAAAGACATTCGTTAAAAAATGGGTTTTTTATCGAACAAAATATGGGTACGCATCTTTTTGGGTCACCCTGTATGTAACATGAAATACAGTTCTCTATGAACCTCTTGCACATTAACGAGAAAAGAGCAATTTTGTCTTCTTCAAAACTTTGAGATAAATCAGACTTTTTGTCAAAGCAGAGAAATCGTAAAATTTCGCATAAATGGTTCCTTGATATCGCTTGTTTGCACAATGACACGCCCGAATTTTCAGTCCAGGAAGTGTGATATGGCATATCATTTGATTCTGTTACTGCTCGCGTACATAACAGCAATGAGGTTTCAGGGATGGTGCACTTCTGGATGTGTTCAAGTATAAGCTTGTCAATAATATATGCCAGGCGCTTGCAGGATTTCAAAACGAATGCAATCGCATTTGTAGAGAAAATGTTATTCATTTCCAAAAACAGTTGGTTCCAACTACTGTGAACATTGCCCCTGTTTTTTTATCTGTAAACTTTTTAAAAGCAGGTTGCAAGTTGGGCAGCTTAAGTCGTATGGCGTTTCCACGGGTTTTGTTCATGTCAAGAGGACTGCGGCATTTACTACGCATGTGCAGTACTTGGTTGAAACCTTGCTCAGCAATATACTGTACGTCGTGGGAAACTCCAGCAGTCGTAGCGTAATCGCCTAACTTTTCCCCAATCTTCCGGAACACGCTCACTGCATGCACTTGATCCAAAAGCCTGACCATCCGTGCATAATGAAATTAAGGCACGGGCTTCATCACAGCTTTGAAAGTCCATGAAAACATCCTGGAGATGGAATCGCATTCGCAGAAGCGCAGTGCTTGGCTCCCAACCAGTAGCACTCTCTGTGGCCTGGGATAATGGATAGTTAGTGCAGTGAAGCGTTACACAGGACGATGTTAGTTTGATTGTTACCTACTGTCATCACCAGTCCTATTTGTGCTTTATAACCTTTGTCACGAACCACGGAGTCGAAAGTGTATCAAATGATTTGGGTCCAAAGTGGCAAATATAGCATATATTTTTGGAATCAATTTCGAATTTTATTATATTTCAACCTGCAGAAATCGCTCCCCTGGAAACTGAAATTGGCCCCCAATCTGGTAAATCACAAAATCGCCCCCATAACGCATAAAATTGCCCCCCGGTGAGCGATTTCGCCCCCATTGAATACCACTGATCTAGGGCATTGTTGACACAAAATGTGTCAACAAAACAAAATATTATATGATACTTTTAAGAAAATGATAAACTTTTGAAAAGACACTTGACAGCAATTAAAGACTTCCAGTTGTTTCAAAAGAACAATTGGCTTTGTAAATTGAATTTACGCTACAAAGCACAAAATACTATCATTGCCTGTAGTTAAAGAAATATTTTATAAGGATTTCTATACAGGGAGTCAAAATGACTCCTCCGGGAATTCGAGGTAAATTTAAAAAAAATAACATTAAAAGTTGACATAAACGCACGCCATCCCAGCAGGGTATTCGGCCGTAGGAATGATAAAAAGTGACCGAAGGATTTTCCCTGGACGCAAGCAGGTGTTAAGATATGCACAAGAAAATTACCCGAAGGAGTCATCTTGACTCCATTGCGCATTTTAGTGTTAAAGCATGTAACTTATTTTTCTTTTGTCAAAAAATTACTTCGGATGCTTATTTGGTACGACTGGGCCATGGCCAGAGCCATAACGCCTCCGCCGCTCCTGCATACCAATCTTTATTTGTAAGTTTGAGATCTCAACATAACGCATATAGTCTTATTTGACTGAGCTGATAATGTACTTTGAATGTTTCTTGCTCCTTAGCAACAAACATTTACTTTGAAACTTGAGGAAAATAATTAAATTTCGACTACTGCTTTGCAATGATCGGTGAAAGGTATATCAGAATCCACAGACAGAAAAGTTCATAGCATTTCTCACTTTTTGTTCAGTAAACTTATAAAAAACGGTAAACGCATTATCCAGAAAACAAAACAACACTAACGTGTGATCTTTCAGAATGCACAAACGGAGCCATCGATTTAATGTTTGTCATTGACGGTTCTGCATCAGTACAACTGCATAACTTCAACAAAGTGAAAAATTGGACCAAGCAAGTTGTGAATGGTTTTGAATTAGCTGGAAACGATCAAGTTGGCTTGGTAAGACTTTTCGAATATACATTGAGATAATATTGTATCAATGCTAGTATCATGCTTCAAATCCAAGTGCGTTTACGGCAGACGTGTTTTTTTCGGAAAAATACTTCATCCACTCTTTTCCTGCTGGTTGGTGATTCGTGGCATTGCTAGAACATTGACCACAGAAATTTGCGTATACTTTTTTCATAGTGCGTTCCCTGAGATTGGTTTTATCAGATGAATGCAATCACGCTTGCCTATATTTTTATTTAATATTATGTAGACTGTTTGCTTGTATCGAAGTTCAAATTTAGAGACGCATGCTTTTGTGCTTTTTGAATAACGTGCAGTTAAACCGCCGGTATTAATTTCCAGGTACAATATTCGTACTGGAATAGGAAGAGAAAAGAACAAATACACACTCGAACTGAAATAGCTCTAGGTCAATACAGAAACAAGACTCTTTTCGACGATGCTGTTGATAAGATTCAGGTAAGTTTAAAAACGTTTGCTGTTTATTGTCTGTGTTTCTCGGCCACCTTCCAGCTGCCCAGAAACACTGGGATGCCACAAACGCTTTAGTAATTTCTGTTAGCAATCGCTCAATTTTCCTTCACGGTTCAGTACACTTTTTTCTGAATACACTAAATACTTCAAGTTACTGTCCGAGTTAACACAATCAAGTTATAATGCAATATCCAAAGGAAATGTCGAGATGTTGCAGTGGGTTGCCAACATCATTGCATACACAAAACCTGATTATCATAGGCTTCAGTCATAAAAGTATGGGAAGTCTTGACGAAAGAATCGGAATTACAGCCGTGCAAAACCGGCAGAAAACTTTTTGCACAGCCTCAGCATGCGCAACTATTCATCAGTGCACTCTGACAACTGGGCTGGAGTAACAGTTCATTCTCGTGTCTCGACATGCACTGTGGTTTAGCACCAAATAAGTAGGATTTACAGCCATCTTCGGGTCCTTAAATCACTCTTGGGTCCAGAATGTTAAAACTGAAACTCACGTGAGCAACTAAGTCCACGAAACAGATTGGTGACGGCAGTCATTTATATTTGCATTTTTATTTTACCTGCTCAATTACGTAGCTGAAGGCCGTCTTTGCATTCGTCTTTTTTACCACTGTATTTAGTGTATATCAACGCGTGGAGTTCATACGTTGGTTGCGAAATCCCTGGCGGCCGATCGACCTGCCACGGTAATCATTACGGCAGACATTTCACGAAGTATGCTTTATGTGTTCAATTATCCCTTTCCTGTATAAGTCACCTCTGCGTGTTGTGTGGTTCAACGTCGCTGTCGGCGCGTTGCGAGGATTTTAATTATCGGACGGGCATATACCAAGCGCCGGTGTCACTTTCGTAAATGCGATATCAACCGTTGTCCTAAAAAAAGTTTACAAGAGAAACAAACAGAGAGAGATGGTTTGTTCCTAGTGCCTGCTCGTTGTTTTTCATTTTTTCGGAAAATGACTGAGAGAACCAAACGTTCTTCTTTAATTATGCACACTAAATTCCTCCAATTCAAAAGAATTATCCGGTAAACCACCAAATTGCGACAAAAATTCGATTTCTACGATGCAACACCTATTATAAAAAGGACGTACCAACTATAATAACGGACCTACGTTTCGGGCTTCATTCATTGAAGCNTTTCGACTACGAAAATACTTTTTTTCAAATCGTTCAACATGATTTCATGTAAATCGGTGGTTTTNGCGTTGTTGCTTCTGAAAAAATATAAAGTTTNAATAAGGTTTATGATATCGTGCTGGTGGGTCAACAACTCGCAGTCAATTGTTTTTCAAATTCAGCATTTTAATTTTGGGGTTGTTGTGAGTCTATGTAATTCCGGTTGCATTTCACGTGCATTTTCGTTTATCACCTGGGTTTTGAGGTGGTTGGCAAATAATGCGCAACTGTAACACGCTACTTGACTACTAAGACTATTTATAGGGCGTTGTGCTGTTTACTAATTCCAACACACTGATGTTTTCACTGAGTTAGAACAGGGAAAGTACGTTCACTGCCTCTTCGTATAAAAAACACAGCATAGGTTCCTACTGTAAAGTTCAAACGATTCTAATTTTCAATATTTGCAGGCTTCATCTTTGTGCTCTTTAGTGCATTGTACCCGTCTAGCAGTTTCCTGCAACTCTTTGTCACACTTTTCAAAAGAATGTGTAGTACTGCATACATCTTAAACTTCATGTGTAGATTTGTATTTCGTGCTTTGCATAAAAAAATAAGAGCGTGTTGTACAAAGGGAAGCGCGCGGGAGTATCAAATAATATGACTGCGACACCTATGAAATGATTCTGTCGTACATTTAGGTATAAACAGTAGCAGAAAAAACAAAGAAATCATAGCACGTTTGTGTTTGGCGTTGCCTCCAGTATTATTCTTAATGAACAAATATATATCCAGGCATTTTGTCAACGGTTCTTCATAATGCCTTTTTAAAAACTTGTCTTGCAGTATGTAGGCTATAATACATACACCGCACATGCCATCATCAAGACCATCGACGACGACTTCACAGGCAGCGCAAGCAGATATCCAAATGCCACTCGGGTTATGATACTGTTGACAGATGGATCAGCATCAGATAGCAGGTAACTGACTTGAGTAACTCGCGTCATGCGGATCTACGGGTTTGGTGTAAACAACAAAAAACACCGGGCTATGTGGATCAACGTTTGCGAACGTGGTCGACAAAACTACGGCGACTTCAGCTGCCTTTGATGTGTTTGCGACAATCAGCGGCCGCGTTGTGTGACAACGTGGCGATTGCTTTTGATATGTCCGCCGATTTCGCGAACATTTGCAGCAACTGCAGCAGACCTCCCTACAACCAACGATTTTTCTGATCTGACCAGCCGCAGACGAATGGGCCCAAGTGCAAACAACGCCGTGAAAGTGTATTTAAGCAACTGAAAGTATTGGCATACTATAAATGATTCTCAAACTATTCCTTACATAGTTGTGCGTTGCAACAGGCCCACGAGGTTGGGATAAGTTCGAGAAAATTTCTAAATTTCTAACGATCACAGTTTGTTCAAGCTACGTTTACACTAGGAGCTTTGTGGCTTAAGAGACCAAAAACGTCATCCACTCTGTCCCACGAAGGTGATAGTGCAATACATAACATCTCATTTTCATGTGCATTGATTGCCGCATGTCATNGTTTGCAGTAGCATCAATATTAGGCCTCTACTTCACAAATGTGCCAACAGCAACGCCTCCCCGAGGTGCCAATGATATCGCAAAAGCAGCTGTATAAATGGCGCGACCCATCTGTCCAACGGTACTGCATTATTTGGGCAGTTACTACCACTAAATGCGAAAAACTAATCAAACCATCGCGCTTCTGTCGTCGCGTGCGTGACCATAGACCGCACACGGGCTTATAGGCGGAGAGGTCCGTTTGAAAAGTGCCCCCCAACAGCTATCCACACCTGGAGGCCCCATGTTGCGCACGCTACGCATCTGGGGAGGCGAAAAGGACAGCGCAGAATTATTCTAATCTTGGAGATATGAAATTCACGGGCATATAGCAATCGGACATTAGCCAGTACTTGGAATCTGGAACATGGCTTCACAGGGAAAGAACACGCCTTGGTTAGGAAAGGAAAACGGTATTTTCTGAATGCTGTTGGTATCTCTGCGACTAAGCGTCGTATTCCCAACACTGTTGAGCTGGTCGATGGGTGGGAACTCTTTCATTCCGGGGTTGAGCCAGCAAACGTTGCCCAGCTGGATTCATCATTTGATTGACTTTTAATCTACTGATAGGCCGCACTAGATCTTGCGACAAGTGTTGAGCAGCCATTTGACTGTCTCGTCATCCAGCACCGTCAGGCCATGCACTCCATGGGGAGTTCGATGGATTGGACAATGAAGGACAACATGGTCAACGATCTGTTCCTCTGGTCAACGATCTGCTCCTAGAAAATCACAGTGACTAAAAAAGAACTTACGATATCAACACAGAATGTTGAACAATAACTCATTTATTGGATTGATGCATATGGCAGCATCAGTCAGAGAGACCCGTGCCGTATACAAATCACTCCACAACACAACTAATTGAAAATTAGAATAACTCCCAAGTTAGCTACCGCAATCAGATGCCTAATTTGCAAACGCAGCATATTCAAACGTCACACAGTTATTCGTGCGTTGCCAAACGCAAAAGTACTGTAATGGTAATAATCACACTTAAAACAATTTTGAGTGAATAAGTAGGCTATAATTTTTGCCAGGTGATCCTATTATTTTGGCTAAAACAAAAAGTGGTTCCATGTACGAAATATAATAATCTAGAAGTAATTATTAATATCTTATCAGAAGCTCGCGTGACCCCAGANAAATNGCAAACAACCCCCAGGTTGAANACCACTGCGCTNAGAGGAAGGCTATGCATCTTGAAGTTGTTGGACTGCTCCTTTTATTCGATGCGGGTANACAGCCCAAACTCACATGCACNTCAGCTTCAATTCGTGGAAGAAATTAGTGATGCCCTGGGAAGCGTTAAAACTAATGAATCCACGATCCTTTTGGGAGACCTCAATGCACACTTTGGGAACGATCCGTGGGTATGTAGCAGTGTGGTTGACTAGCATGGTGATGCTGACGTTAATGGCAACAGAAGGCTGCAGTTGCAACTGTGCTGTAACAACGCACTGTGCATCATGAACACTTTCTTCCAAGATAGGGATGTGCACAAGTACACCTTGTGCAGAGATTCATTGGGTAAACGGTCTCGCATTGATTTCTGCGTATTTTCGGCTGGCTATTTCCATTCTGTGTTCGACGTTCGTGTTAAAAAGGTGCAGAAATGTCTACCGATCGCTACCTGGTGATCTACAACTTACGTCTTGAAAAACCAACAGGGCCTACGCAAACGTGTAGGACCTGAGGAACGTATCGAATGAAGTGGGAATTCCTAGCGGACAAAGATGTAAGAAAGGTCTTACGCACAGCCTATCGTCCTTGTTCCGAGACCTCAAGGAGTGCACAGCGCACAAAGATGTGGAGTGGTGGCTGTTCAAACGAACTTTATATTCAAAAGTTGCTCGAGTATGCGTACAAAAAGTAAGTCGGTGTGGCGAATAATGGTAAAGAGAGTAACTCCATGGTGGACCCATGAGGTGAAAGTTGCTATTCGAGCAAAGAAAGCACCTGCAAGGCACTGCTTCAGAACAATTCCAGATCATTTTCGCATTCGTGGCACACTGAGGCGCGAAAGTCCGCACACGTCACGGTGCAAAAGACCAAAATGCAATTGTGGAAGAATTTCTGACAAAACTGGATACCAATTACTGGCAAACCAACAAACTGTTCTGGTAAACCATCCCATGTCTTCGCTGAAAATGATCTCATATTGCCAGATTCATCAATAACCAAACCTGTGTCTTACTCAGCAACGACGAGGACATCCTCATAGATGGAGAGCTTACTTCAAATATTTGTTTAAACCCTATCAGTACGCACCACCGGATACACAGGAGGTATATTTTGGGGAAGAAAATATCATTAACACGCCTCTAGACGTCCTCTGTCACAGCAATGAAAGCTAGGAAAGCAGCAGGCTACGGTGAAATCCGTCATGAAATGCTCAAAGTCTTGAATCATGGAGTTCTTTGGCCAATTCGGGTGAGTCAAGTGGACTGGTTTTCTGGATGGTACAGAAAGATTGGAAAACTGGGTGATCATCCCCGTACACAAAGAGGGAGACAGTAACGAATGCACTAATTACTGAGGGAATGCACTGACCACGTTTCTCTCTCCGTAGCCTACCTGGAAAAGTGTATGCCAAGTACCCTGGAAAAGATTCCGAGAAATTTTTGAACCAAAGCTGGAGGCTGCCCAGGGCGGTTATCATATTGGCTTATAGCACTACAGATCAAATCTTCACTCTTGAGCAAATTTTCGAAAAATCTTGGGAGTATGCCATAGACATCTACACATGTTCCGCCGATATCTGGAAAGCGTAGGACCGGGTCCCTCGTGAAAAACTTTGAGGAATGTTGCGGGAGAGCGTGTTGCCTGCTTGTAATTGGCCGTCAAGTCAATTTATTCCTGGTCTGAAAAATCAGAAACTTTCATTTCACCCTAGGTGTTGGACTCCGACAAGGGTGTGTGCTGTAACCACTCCTTTTCATAGTCTATATGAATCGAATGGANGGTCAGAGTTGAGTAGGCGAGGTATCACTGTTGGAAGTTGCAGGATCAACGGCTTGCATTTTTCGGACCATTTGGTATTATACTTGCATATTTCTGAAGAGGGTCTTCATCATTCACTTGATCGGTTTTCCCCTGAGTACGACCAATCCGAAATAAAAATCAACAGGATTTGAGAGTTTATCCGACGAGGAGTATAAACTCCGCAAAATAGAACCCCGCGATCTTCCCCAAATGGCACTGCAATAGTGAGTATACCTGCTCGACACTTCTTGCAATAAACTCCAACTTATCTTGTAAAACTCAGATTCAAGAGTATCTTAGAATTCGCAGCTGCTAATAGTTCTGTAAGCTAGATTTTTTGTACTTTGTGCAAGCAAGTCTTGACACTAACTATTGTTTTTTGAATGAAGTGAAAGATTCTCCCGCTTGTCTTTGCAAGTTGAAGTGCGACATGTCATAACGTTACAACGGATTTGAACTATAATCATTTATCTTTCGATTTCCCTGGTTTTACATCATTTTCTGCGATTACACAAGCAATTTTTGTTAAATGGGGCAAAATTTTTCTTGGATGATTAACATGCCATCTTGATTTTCCTTTGTATCTTTATTTTATTTGTTGTGTTATCAACATTTAACACAAAAAGCTAAAGCTATCATTGTGGAGGAGATGAAAATATTTATTGGAAGATTATATACTTTTTTACATTGGAGGCTGACATCCATGTAATCGCAAAGAACAAGCAAAAGAAATTCATTAATTTCACATTTTCGTCATTTCTCGATTCCAGATCTGCGTTTAACATAATCCCTTATGGTAAGGGGTGATCATGCTGTACAATATGAAGACGGCTGCATCGTTCTGAACTACGAAGAAAGTTTCTCACATTGCCACCCACACTCTTCTTTTTGATTCTTGTAATCGCAGTTTAGTGTTAATGCTACTACCTACATTTAAGCTTCTTTGAAACTCTATCCTTACTGTATATATCTAAATGAAGCAAACATCCACATTTACACCGTGGTAGAGATCTTGACTGCGTAATATGGAGTTGGCTTTTTGCAGTAGTTTCGGCGAAGCTGATTTTTAATTTCCGCTGTGACTACGTTCTCACAAACGACAAAATATGCTTTTCATAAGATTTACTCTTGTGAATAAAAGACGCTGAAAACGTTTTTTCATTGCATTGCTTAATGTGTGGCACAATGTAGACTTATCTCTTGGTGCTTTTTCCCAGGGACTTGCCCAGGGCTGTGGCCTACGCCCGTGAAAATCATGTGATTTCATTTGCGGTTGGCGTCGGAGCAATAAACCGAGATGAGCTTCTTCAAATCGCAGGATCAAAAGACCGGGTTTTTACAGTGGAAAGTTTGATCGCCTGAACGATATTGTCAGCAAGCTGCAGCAAGATATCCAGATTTTAGAAAGTACGTTGGTGCCTTAATGTTTTGGAGTAAAGACAACACAAAAATGAATTTTTTGGGGTGTGAAATGGCAGAATCTTAAGACAAGAAGGTTTGATGAAAAGGTTTGTTTCACTGAGCGACAAAATAACAAGCATCGCTGCCGGATTTAAACTGCCTTGTTTGTCAAGTACAGTTTTATTTGCGAATATATCAAAAACTTATTTTTGTTTTTAAAATATTTCGATAATACTGTTAACGTTTTGTAACCTAGAACCCATTTTTCATTTTTTACTTAGCCGGTACAGAGTTTGCTTTTTCAAGTGTTAATGAGCGCACAAGTTTAGTACAATTAAAGCAATGCGTAAATGTGTCAACCGTGAGTTTAACAAATTCACAAAAGATATATCATTTCATTATTGCGAATCAGAAGCAGACACGCAATTGGTATGAATTACAATTTTAGGAGCGTTTGTTGACAAAGATGTAGACATGTCGTTTCGCACCTGTCGCTGCGATCGTTCCATAAAAATTATTTACAATGGCAATACGGTAGTTCTTTTATTAAAAGTCTTACTGATAATTTTTGCAAATCGGTAGTGAATATAATGTTTTTGAAGCAACTATTTCTTTTGTTGGACACTTTTATGTTTAAATTTTTGGTTAGGCCATCCCACTGCACGCGTGTTTCAATGACATATTCACTAGTTGCTGGTTCTTAAAAGCATGTTGGTGTTTAAACGCACTTTACTGTGAAAGTCCTAACATTGAAAGAGGAATCAACATTGCATAAACTGGCTCTAAGACCTGGAACAATTCACAAAGTTACTTAAAGCCCATTTATGTTAACATAGTCAACGCTATCGGAAAACACCGTTTTTTAAATGCTTTTGTAGTGTTCAAAACTTCGAAAAAACATCAGTGTTTGACACAAAATGCGTTTGTAGGAAATGGATTTACTCCGCACATCATCATTTAAGTGTTGAGAACCAAATTAAAAACACAAGCTTGTTATGTAACTTGCAGCTGCTTGAGGATTCTATACCCAGGTCGATCGACACCAAATCAGTGTCAGTTTTCATGTCCACATGTGAACTAAATTTGCAAGTTGCTTACTACGTTTCGCCACAACGAACAATTTCAGCTGCATTAGAATTTTTGGAAACATTTCATTTTACTAGCTGTAGATGAGGGACGCGATGATGATCATTCCCCGTATACCCAAATATCGGACCCAACTTGCCAAATTGGTCCAATTATTCTTGAAGATGCCATAACAATTGTTTTGCAGATTCCGTGACAACTTTTCTATACGTCCTTTTCTTTCCATCTTCCGCGGACCTGGACGGCATTACTTAGCTAGCAAATTTTAAAATATCTAGTGAATTCTTTCCGCTCCAATGTCTCCTGTGCTCCTCTGCTATTAAATACTGATGAAGTTATAAAGGTCGAACTACTTTAGAATAGCGTATCCATGAATTGAGCCACGCAAGTTTGTTGCATAAGTCTGTTTATAGTGCTATTGCAGTACCAATATTCACGAAAGTACATGAAACTATGTACTTTAAAACACGAACAGGTGGAGAAAGAGAAAATTTATGAAAAGTCGCAAAATGCCACAATTACCATGTTTAATATTCTTTCGTGTGTTTCACCTGACAGCTTTTTATACATCCCGACAAGAAAATTAAATGACTGAAATGCATTGCTAAACTTAACGAGGACTTGGAGAAGCTAGATTACTAAAAATTTTGCAAGCGTAAAGGTATTTGTTTTGATATAATATTCTAACATTCAATCAATGCACACTTCAGTTTGGTGTTTCCTTTGAAACTAATCAAGGAATCAATTTCTTGATAACCAGAAGCAAATAAAGAAATAAGTTTGAAGTATTGCTTCATTGGAGTGAAAAGAAGGTAATGCGCGAACATTTAGAAAGAATGGGAGAATAATGAAGTGCTTGAAGGGAGAATGATGAAGTTAGTAGTTTGATCAAACAATATCGATAAAAATCGATAATATTTGTGAAAGACCAACCGAGAAATATTTACTTCAATGATTCCCAATTTTTACTCCCTGCCAAGCGAGTGAACAAGTTTCTTTTAGTTAGACAAATGCAGAGAAAGCTAGAAACGATTTGCCTATAACTCAAGATACCTTTGGCAGGAAATAAGATGTAAATGCTGTTTCTATTGAGATTCAGCTACAGTAATTGTTGCGTCAGCGTCATAATGCGACCCTCGGGTTACTTTATCAGACCTCATTTATCCTCTGGAACAGTTTGAATTTGAGAACCCTAGTCTAAACTGTAAAATTGAGCAGATAAACATGGCAAGTGACACGATTCTGAAGCCCATTTGCTGAAAGTCTGTTTGGTAACAACATTGTGTTTAAATTGTTGTATCATACAGATCAAAAAGAGTCATCTTCCAAAAGTAGATTCCTAACTTCTTCAGATTACTTTCTGCCATTGAAAACTATGTCTTTAGGCGACTTAGTGCTGTAATAAGGTCTAGTAAGTTGATCACAATCCAGAACGCATTTTTCACATTTTGATATTTCAATAGCGGTGCACTGAAGCTTCAAGCGGTACGCGGTCTGATAGCACTGGAATTAACGTTGACTTTTAGACGTTCAGCCTTCCGTCCAGTTATTGGTTTATTTTCAAAGTCGCTTTTTCTTTGTGGAGGGTCAATGGAGCAACAGCCCTAGGAGGACTCGAAACAGGGGTGGATCCAGTGAGTAAGTGTAGAGGGGGTGATTTCAGTAATATTTGGGAGTCAAGTCTCATTATGAGTGCACTGCAGAAAGAAACATGAAGTATGCTTCACAGCACTGCTGTGACAAAACAATGGACATCTAAACGGCCTTATATCGCGAATGCTGTTTTTCGAATTGTACAAAATCATGGTGAAAAAAGTTACTTTCGTAGGTTTCAGGGGGGCGATCACACAATCGCCCCTAGATCCGCCCCTGACTCGAAATACCTCAAAGTCAACAGCAATCTCAGATAGTTTTGCTGACTCCACACCAAGACCGAACCAAGCCAGGTCTTAGATGTAATCACTCCACTTGGTCCTCGGTCAACCTCTGGGCCGCTTTCGTGTGGGTGTAGCCAGCAGGTGCACATCGAAAATATTCCGGGAAATTTAGGGTACATAGCCGAACCATTGTAGCTCAGATATCTCTATTCAAAGAAACGACTCAACATTCACTACTTTACTAAGTTCACAACTGCGTACTTCTTCCCGAAGTGTCACACCGTGAACTCTTCACAAAAATCCCATCGCTGACCCTTGCATTTGAGATTGTATTCTTTCAGTCATTACCCAAGATTTATGGCTATAGATGACGATCGGAGCAAACGCCAATACAAAATCTGACAGCTCTGCGGTGTTTGAAAACTCCCATTTTGTGACCACAGAGCAATAAAGTTTACGCAGAAGCAGGGTTGCTAAGTCGGAGGTAAAATATCCGGCTCCGAGCCCAACTCCGACCTTTCCAAAATTTCCGACCCCGACCTTTTCAAAATTTCTGACTCCGACTCCTTAACATAAAGAGAATGACGTTTGGTTGTTAAAATCAATGGAAATCGTGGTGAACAGCAAGAAATCTATGTTTCAACAACAGTTTCAAAAGAAATTGTACTATTTCAACAGAAATTCTCAACTTAAGAGTGTGATGTAAAAATGATCCAATCGGACATCCGGAGTCGGACAAAAAGTGCGACTCCTATTCCACCCAAAAACCTCCGACTCCTTATGACTCCGACTCCGGCTCCGACTCGCAACCCTGCGCAGAAGTACCAAATCGTCCGCAAAAAGTTTACGGTCTTGTCAGTATTTCCAAATTTCTAAATAACAACGAATTGCAGCAGTTCTCCCGAAACTTAAGTAATGACACCAAAGTAAAATGACACCAAACTATCAATTTTTGCTGATGGTTTCCCAGTTACATCAATTGTGAATGAGAAAAAAAGCGTATACATTCAAAAACAGTTTAGTGTCCCTGTCAAGCAACGTCCACTGGAAGACTTTATACCTCTGCGTCCAAGTTGCTAGAAACCAAATGTTTCCAATACAAAGAAAGAAATGCTTTACAGTAGATGTTGCACTGCAATTTCGTATTGCGGAAAATCTCCATGATGTCTTCAAAATTTCCTCTTATTTGATTGACGCACGCAAAGCTCAATAGACCTGTAACCAAAGCATCACGTTTTTTCAAAAATATTTTGACGTGTTTTCTTTCTACATTTTTGTTGTTTCTAGGTCCAGCTTCTTCTGTCAACGTCTCTAACGAGCTAAATCAGTGTCAAGCCGGATTTTCGTCAAACTTTGCGGAGGTTTGAATACGAAACAGCATATTACATTTTTTCCTTCTTTTCAAGTATGTCCTTATGTATTGAGTGAAACTGGATGTTGTGAAGAGTTGATGTTGGAATTGATGCAGCCACATTTTGCTGGTGTGAAATCACCAACACTTTGTTTAGTATCACATATCAGAGACTCCTACCTGCAAAATCTCTTCAGTTGCAATGCTGAATTCGAGGTTGCTTGTCTTCCAATTCATGTTTTTAGGCGGTTGGCAAAAGTGGAAATGGCTTGAAAAATATGCAAAAACACAACAAACTCGTTTCTTCCTTGCAACTGTTTTGTTTTTTTGACAAGGGTGTACAAAAGTCCAAAGCAATAACTATTATCTTCTTCATAAATATGTCCATGTGGGAATAGTTAGATATATAAACGAGTGTGAGGTTGAACGAGTGCAGAAACGTTGCGCATGCGAACAACTGAGGGAGCAGTTGCACATGTGAACGGGTGCGAAGACACGAGATCAGTGCAAATACCTAACTACTAAGTCAGCACTTCCCAAACATTTTGAGCGCAACTCAAATATGAGTTTGGTGAACACCTCGCGACCCAAGCCTCAAACAGCGTATGTTACCATGAAAAAACAATGATTGTGGGTATGATTTTGGCAGTAAGTTGCTACGTTCGTTTTGAATGTCAGCAATAAAGTCTTTTCTCATGTACAGACAGACGCAGACAAGCAGTGGTAACGTTGAAAATATATAAATCAGGTTGGCACCGCCTTGATTCGACCCATTTCTTGACACTTCTTTGAACCATTCTTTGGGAACCACTGGTCTAAGAAGCGGTGTTCCTTTGAAGTACTTAACAGGTTGTCACAATGGCGAAACAACTTGGAAGGAAATCTGCTGACAAAAATTGATACGAAAAACTTCTGTTTTTCAAATCTCTTGCAAACTTCTTATATTTCTTTATTTTCAGTCTGCTCGCATTTGAAACGTAGCAACTGTCTGTAGAACATTTTTTACGGAAGTAAATTGCAAATTGTATGAAGGCCCAAAAAGTAGAATACCAGCAAACACATCTCATAAGGCCAGAGCTCCCATAAACATGGTGTGGTGCGCGGCCTTATTTCATGTGATCTTTTTCTGTTTGAAAGATTCGGGCTACAGATCCAATGAAGAAACCAAAATGTTTGAACAGGTGTCGTCTGAAGATTGAGTGTATTTTTGTGTGTAAGCAGTCCATTTTCCTCTGGACAACCAACTTTCTTTTCGTATATTACCTTGGGTTTCAAAATTTGTGCTTTGCAAAGCTGCTGTAAGCAGATCGCTTTGCACCCTTTAACGTCCACGGCTAACACATTTTGCCCAAGTTTGCAACGCCACAACTTGCCAGTTGATTAATTTAGAGAGCTGTTCAGACCATCTACGGATTCAGCAAGTCTTCTCTTAAAATTGAAAAAAACATTTTCGTTTTGGGATGGGGGTTCTCTGTGAGGGACGTCAAAAAAAGGGGTGTTTTTTTGTCTTTTTGGCCAACTTTACCCGACCCAGGGCGCCAAACCAATGAGCTAATTTCTTGGCTCGAGTTTTTTTTTAAAAAACAAGATTATCATCCTAGTCTTTAGAGCCCTTGGTTGGCTTCCTAGCATATCTGGAGCGAAATTTATAGCCCCAAAACCAAAAATTGGTGAAAAATTGCGCTCTCACAAAGGCTAACCTGGGGTATATTGCACCCCAGCCATAACTCGCCGTCAGATTATGCTAGAGAGCTGGTCAAGCCCTCTAAAGACTCATGAAGTTTTGTAGTTTAGACTGAACAAAAATTTTAAGCTTGGGATGTCAGTTTTTTTGTTGATATTTACATTATGGAGGATGTTCATGCATTTGCTTAAATATGGATGACGTAATCATCCCCTGGGAGACGACCAATTGAGCTGATGTTGTGGCTCAGTTTTTTTGGATTCTAAGCTGTAATACGAGTCTTTAGAGGGTTCAATTGATTTTGTAGCGTTTCTGGTTGAAAAGTTATGGCATAGCAACCTAATATTAATTAGGGAAAATTCCGGGAATTCCCCCAGGTTTTTGTAAACAATTTAGATTTTTTTGGCCGTAACTTTGAAACCAGAAACGCTAGAAAATCGATGAAGGGCTCTAAAGACTTGGATTGTAGCCTAGAATTCAATAAAGCTTCGAGACACTATATCGGCTCGATCGTATCGGCGATGACGTCATCCAAAAAGCAAAACATACCCCACTCATGACGTCATCAACGAAGAAGCCCAAGTCTAAAACTAATTTTTTTTTCATTCTATACTACAAGACTTCACGAGTCCACAGGGTTTGAATAGCTCTCTAGCTCATTCTGCTGCCGAGGTATGGCTGCCGAAAGTTTGGCCTGAAATGGCTATTTTGACTTTTGTGAAATTTTTTGAATTTTGCCCAAAATTGTTTTTTAGCCGTAATTTTTGCTCCAGATATGCTAGAAAGCCAATCACGGACTCTAAAGACACGGATGATAGCCTAGAATAAATGAAATTGATCCAATATATTGGCTCATTGGGTTGGCGCCCAGGGCCGAATAAAGTTTGACAAAAATGCAAAAACACCCCAACTTGTGACGTACCCCACAGGTGTCACCAGACCGCAAAATAATTTTTTTTTCAATCTCAACTGAAAGACTTGCTCAATCCGTACAGGGTTTGAACAGCTGTCTAGCTCAATCGACTGGCCAGTTGTGGATTGTTATGTTATTAAAAAGTTTGGTCAAAAAAGTGGCCGCTATGGACGTTAAAGGGTATAAAGAATAAATGCCCCCTGCAGCTTTCAACCGCTACCTTCCACTATAAAGTGTAATGCAAACCCAATGTATGTAAGCATGCGCGTCGTCGGCAGGTTTTTATCCCGGCTGGGCAATAGTGTTTTTTCCTGGTTATGGCCACAAGCACTTTTCCAGATGGGGTAACAAAACGAAATTTTGTTTTATAAACTCGAAACTAAGACAAAAACATTTCTTCTACTAAATGTTATTAGGAAAATATCATATTTCAAAATCCTATGGGGCCTTGGCCCGCCTGCACCCTCCTTCCGCCGACCATTTTTTCATGCTATTGTTGTCACGCTCGGAATATTCATCCTGTACTGTTTGTACAACGGCAAAATCAAAAGTTGCATTTGATTGGAATGTCATTAAAAAACTCCGGTGAAAATATTTTACTTCACTGACGTTTGGATGGATTAAAGCAGGTGAGCCTCTTAAAAATTGCAAGCGCTTCAATGCAACTTCTTTATGTTCTTCAAAACATTACCAGCATAGAGGTATGCCTATTTGTTGGGAAGGTGGTCTTGCTTTTCAAATGGGGGATGCACTACAATTTCCATTGCTAAACGGAAACAAAGCTATAAAAAAGACTATCACCACTTTCAGTTAGACAGATATTTAATTTTGCATGCAGATCAGATATGGTGGTTTCCTTGGTTATTTATTTTCTGGTAAACATCAAGCATATGAAGAGAGGTAAAATTGCTTGAGACTTTTTGGCAACTTCGGTCCAAACTGACTGGCGCGATACGCAGTCGCATATGGGGAACAGTGGTCGAAAGGTATTAAGTTCCACTTTTATTCTTCGTTTTACGTTACAATGCGACGTTTCTTGGCGTTGTGGTTCTCGCCGATTAAGTGATACTAGGCATTTCTAACTTTGCAAGGAAATAATTGAGCTGTCATGGTAAACTAACCGCGATCGTTCATTGGGCGTTACTGCCGCAATCTCTGATCGAAGTGCAGCGAGAAAACTTAAAAATCACAACTATAAACCAGAAACCTTCATCTTCTAAACACTGGAGAATCGCAGAGTTGCAAAAATTTTTATTCGAAAGAGAGGTTTATTCTAACAATACAGGTTGTCAACGAAATTAAAAACCACGTTTTTCACAATAGATTGCAAGTCGGATTTGTTTTTCACAATTTTTTCCCTACTTTGGAGCTACTTCATACGTGCAACGACTTGTAAAAGCTTTGCTTTTTGTCGATAATGCCATGAAACTGCACTACGTTGGTACCTGGCAACTTGCACAAGAGTGAGAATCAAAGTTGAGGGTAACCTGAGCTGTGATAATAATTTATAGTTGCCACTGCCCACCACAAACAGGAAATCCAACTGCAAGTCCTTGGATGTAGCTGAGAGAAAACAGAACAAAAACGACGTTTAGTCGTGCCCTCAATATTTCTCATGCCCATGGGCGTCAGAAAGGGTGGCAACGTTGGAATCTGCATGATCAATCGCTGTATCTTGAGACGGTTTGTTACTGTTTCCGTATTTCTGAACAAGTATTCATCATGCACTTGATCAGTTTTCTGTTGAGTGCGACCAAGCTGGAATGAAAATCGGCACAAACCATGGCGTATGTCTTTCCGGAAGCCCAACGCAGTGTACGCTGCGAGTAAGTGGAAGTGCATTGCAGCAGGTCAAGACATTCAAGTACGGGAACAAGATTGCATGATACACATGATACGTAGATTGGTAAAGCAAACGCAGTTCTGCGTAAATTTTATCGCTCTTTAGTCACAAAACGGGAGATTTTAAACACCACAAAGCTATAATTTTTTTAATTGTTCTTCATTCCAACCCTATGGTCGTGGATCTTGGGTAATGATTGAAAGAATGCTATCTCAATAGCAAGCGTAAGAGATAGGATTTTTGCGAAACTTTCACGGTGTGGCACTTTGCGACAAAGTGCAAAACTGTAAATTGCGTAAAGTCCTAAATGTCGAGCGCTTCTCCGAATTGACTATAGAGATCCCAGCTACGGTGATTCGGCCATGCGTCCAGAATGCCCCACGAATGATTGATGATGCAAGTCGTGGAAAAGAATTTAGCGATACACTTGGGACTAGTCCCAAGTGTTATACTTCAGATCAACATTAAATACTTACCTTTCTGAATGTATTCAAGTTAACTACACTCCTCAGGTGAAAGAAGCAATAAATCAATCGCGGATCTTTAATAGGAAATCGATTTCACGCAACACTCCGTATCGTCACGTCAGTCCTGCCATCTGCAAGCAATGCTAACAGGTGTGAAACGTTGAAAGGCTAAAAGAAGGTCAGATAAAGTGAACAACCTCAAGACAATGAAAAAAACTCACAACCCCAAGCGCGACAAACAAAACAAGAAAATACGTCTTGTTCAACTACATGCATACACTGAAGCTTCAAAGCTTACTGCAAAAGTGTAAAGAACTTATTAAACCCAACCCCAGCTACTGACTATTAACACCATAGAAAACGTCGCTTTCAGATAAAGGTAATTTCTGGCAGGGCGACGCTTCCGAAATAGCTTGAAACAACATGCGGTATGAATCAGAATAACTGTGCAAAATAAACTAGAATTGTCTGTCTGTCTGTCTGTCTGTCTGTCTGTGCAATGCGTAAACTCAACGTGCAATTGGTAAATGTAGTTGTACTTTCTAAAAGTAGTTTCGGAACCGCAGTACCTTACAGCACTTCGGTCTTGCAAGGACAACTCGTGAGGTAAGCAAGTAAGTTATCGGTAATAAAGCCTGCACATTTTCGTATCTAACTATGTTTCAAACGATGGTTTAGAATTCACGTCACATTGATTTCCGACTTAAATGCAAAAGCAGGTTCTACATTTTCGTTTTGCTTCGAAAGAAACGACAATCTTTTGAACATGGATTTCAAATCGCCAGCATCACGTTTCTTTTTCAAAGTGCGATCCACTATTCAAAGTTGCCTACTTTGGAAAAAAGTTTGAAAATTTTGAAATATTCAACTGACACGAGTGCATTCATTCAACACATAAGATTCTGAATTCCAGAAAATGTCTTAAAGTGTGTCACACGCGAACACAGGCCTTGTGTGCTGCAGCTCGTGCAGTATGCACCACCTTCCTGCATAATTCAATCCCCTTGTCAGGACGCCGGGTCGAGAGTTGTGTTATCTGCGCACTGCCGAAATGAAGGTTCCAAAAGTTATCTGCTGTAGGCACCTTTACTGTGCTTGCTTCACTTTTTCAATTGAAGCTTGACCCATTCAACAATTTCCTTCCTTGTCGATTCGCAAGTCACCTGAAGCGATTCGGTAAACTTACAAATTTGTTTCAAGCATATGCAGCGACCTACGGCGAATAATTGCTTGTCAATTATCTATTAAAATTCTCAAGGTTTTCCTGCAGTACATAGCCCGACAGATTTTAGCTATCATCAACGTATAAAAACAAAACTTCTGTATCAATTCAGTGATATGGAGAAAGGAAGTCGTAAGCAACAATTCTTGATAGAGGCAGAAAGTTAGCATGTTTGTTGTGGACCAGAATGCAGACAATGAAATGCAGACTCGTTGCTTGTTATGATTCGCACGAGCTTAATCAATATCTTTCTTAGCGTGGATAAAAATATTGTTTATTCCTGTATGATAATTTAGCGTGAGCATAATCACATGGTATTCTTACGGTGTGTGCAAAAAGCAGGCCGCGTCTAGAATCCCATTTGATGAAATAAATGTTTCACTGTGTTTTCATGTGTTGTGAGTTTAAACCAAGCATGTCTTTGATACTGCTTTTTAACTTTGCGCTGAAAAATATGGTTTTGGAATGGCGCTACCGCGGTTTTCATAAATATTGAGAAGTGTGTGCCGTGTAAGTTTGCTTTTAATATTTTATCACAAATTTGAAAGTTATAATTTGCAAAATCATTAGGGTGACCGAAAGATACGTTGTTAAACGGTAACGGCAACTCTGATTAGGATGGTAGAGGTTATGAAATACGAGCAAGTACAGTATCCGTTGAAGAAATTTTCCCAAAAAGAAATTAGCAGTACGATTGTGCATATAAATCTTTGACATGTTTCACACTATTTACATTTAAATGGAACTCGTGGAAGGTACGCAAATAAAAGTATTTTAGAGTTCAAGCGAATGTAATTGCATATATCTTTGAAATTTTCTATTATCTTTCTACTCGCAGCTTATACTCGCGCCTCTATGTTGCTTGTTCTCAAACTTCAACAAAAAGAAGGATATACATTAAAACGAAAGGGTTGTCTTTAAGCTCTACAATTTCCTCACGAAAGTACTATCAAAATCAACGCTCAGAATTTCAATGAAAACCAATTGAGTTATTTTTGTTATAGGCAACAACGTTGCGTACTTCCCTATGTTTTCCTCCGTAAGATCGTGCGGTCAAAAATTTAAACTTCTGAATGTTGCGAAAGTGCTCAAAAGAGGAAAGATTCTGCCGTGACTTCATGACAGCTTGAAAGTTCTATTGTACTGCAAGTGAATCGTACTTTTAGAAGTTCTAATTAGCAAATGCAACATTGTTCAATTTAGGGTAAGAAACCTTAGGCTAGTTGCCAATGTACAGACTGCCAATGTACTTGCAAGGCACAGTATTTGCGTCTTTGTTTGACAGCTTTGGCACATAACCTTGCAAAACCTAATATCCAAGCTAATCAAGTTTAATGTTTTACTTGAAAGGTGGAGTCACCTAGCAGCATGTTAGTGAACATCAGATGTTGCAAATGAGGCGCTTAGTTGGTTTCACACTCATTTACTCTGATAAAGTCAATGCTCTGTTGATGTTGGTGGTTCAAATAGAAAACTGTGAATTGCTTCAGCTTGTTGAATACCCATCTTTCAAGGAAAATAACAAACCATTTTTCTTTGGTGTCAATCCGTTTATATTATCAGCTCGCTCAACTTAATTTCATTGCCGTGCGTTTAGCCCTCGTCAGTTAAGAGATGCGGTTAACAACTCTACAGACACATTGCCCTTTCCCTTTGGCGATAACCCTAATAAAGCTGATCACTTTTCAATTCCCGGTTTCTGAATCATTCAATCTATTCGCAAGTTCGGAAACCAGGGTGCATGGGAAGTTTTTTGTCAGCGATGCCTCACGTTTTTTTGGATACTCTTTGCTGACTCGGTTCTACAATCTCAGCGAAGCAAATACCAATCAGGGCCCCAGGTAAGAATAGTGTGACCGTGTGTGTATAGTCCTTGTGTGACAAAAAATTTGGCACAAAGTTCAACAGTTGCCTTAATGCATGAATCATGTACTTCGGTTTTCAGGATCATAGTTGGCTCACCAATGGGTGTCTCAGAACATTCGCGAATGAATACCACGTCTTCAGGTGCTTTGCAGTTTTGCGGTAAGGCGTCTGTACATTTTAATAGTGATAGTTGTGTATTCTGTATTGTATTGCATATAAGTTTACCTTCCAGTATAAGCATTTATAAGTACACAAGAACATCACCAAAATAATAGCCGTGGGGCTAAGGTGTCCCTAAAGTTGTGTACAGTACTTTGGTGGCTATTACGACTGTGTAATCGTAGTGTGTGGCTGTTATGAAGGAGTAATCGATATATCAAACAACAATAAACTACAACAGCAAATTCAATCTCACATACAGTTAATTTACTCGAAGAAGACATAGTACAGACCAGAGACTTTGTAGCACAGGCAATATTTAGGCACCGATATCTTCCCAGGTGTTGCTGGAAAATAACGACATACCTGTATTTCGAAAAGCGATCTTGCTTCGAAATTTTCTGCTTGAGTGAAGGACCAAGTTCAATTGTTGGCTGAAAGTCATACTCTAACACTGCAGTTATTGTGACCTATTTTGCAAATCTTTAGATATTCCTGAGGACTTTTTCTATAACTTATCGGTTGGAACAAACTGCTTTAGCACCTTTGAATTGCCCAATGAAACGTATAGGGGAGCAAACAGCCTGGGGTTGACACTTTCTCAGATCTACGATCCCACCGCACGGGACATCTTGGCGGTAAGTATGTAATCTTTCGTATATGAATAATTTGCCTGTGTTAAATACATTTTCCAGCTGATTTCAAACTTTATCTAATTTAAGATTGAAAGTGAATTCCATAAACAGTTTCATACAAGCGTTTCATTTCTTTTCACATATTTTCGTATCATAACAGTTTTCAAATGTTAAGCAAGTTGATTTCATATTATGTGGGCATCCGAAAATAACTTCGTAATGGTTTGCTGGCGTTGGTCATTAAAATCAACAAAATTATTTCTTAACCCTTGCGCTAATATCACAGTTTGTGGGATGTTGTGCATCTCGTGTGCCTGCATTTTAATAATGTGAAGCTTCAGAAAAAAAAAACTGACCAAAGCAATTTTCCACCTTGTAGTCAATTACAGTATTTTACACATCATTTACTACTATAGTTTTAGTCTTTTTTGCTTGCCAGTTTCTGACAATGTAGGCATCATTCAAGCTAATGTTTTGCAGCCACTTGTCCAAAATGAATGATTCATTTTGTTTCAGACACTCATTGCTATCCTCTGTTTGCCACTAAGCTTTTGACACAATTGTTTTTTTCTGCTAAAGAAGTTATCAATTTGCGTGTATAGAGTTGTTGAGTATACTTCCTGTTCCTCGACACAGGCTTCAGCCAACACTGGTGGAGGTTGCTATGGGAAAATGCAAAGGGTGACAAATTGTTTTATTTAGCCGAAACGATTACTGACTAAAACTGTGTGCATGATCCTTAGCATCCGGATGCAACACCGAAAGATGTTAAGTGCCGGGTGTTTTGTGACGGATGCCCTTAAGCTCACGAACTCACGTGATGCTTAGACTCGTTGAAAAGATTACCTAGGTAATCACGAGCGATTCTGTCTGTATTCTTTCAATTCAAACAGTGAAAGCTGTTTTATAAGGTGGGTTGTGCTTGACAAAAGCGCCCAAACTAAGGCAAATGTGGAAGTTACTCGCATTTTCAGATTAATTTAAAATGATACCCCGTGACGCCAGCACTGTATAGATTACTTCAGCTTGCAGATACTGTGCCTGAATCAACACTCAGAAGTGGTTTTCTTAGAAAATTTCACTTAACAGTACGCATTTACCAGGATATTATAAGAATTTGCGACACTATTTTTGAATGTTCGGGTCTTGAAACTTATGTGTTTCTGTTTGTCTTTTGCATTGCTTTGAGAATTTATGGAAAATCTTGCTGTGTGTACATGTTAATATTAACAGGACAAAGGTTTTACATTGTCATTTTCACTAGCTTTTGTGTAGAATACAAAATGGCAGGCTTCACTTATAAAAAATAATTGATAGTGATAGATTATAAACAATGAAATTGCCCCACACGTTCCCCACACGTTTCATCAAACTTGGAAAATCAATCTGAAATTTCAAACATTTTGAGAATGTCACGTATTTAGTGCATCGGTTAACGATGAAACGTTTCCTTGTTTAACACACAACTTCCGCTTCACTATGGGCATTGCTATACGTAATTTTAACAGGTTTGCGCTCCACTTGCCCAGCACAAGTGCAAAGATCTTTACAAATCCCAGGGTTCGTGCTACTTATCAACTCAGCCAAGAATTGGCAAAGGAAAACAAGATTGGCAAACGAAAGATCCTTGCTTTGAAGGTACTTTTTTCGATGTGGACGCCTTATATTTGGAGTACTCAACTTGAAATAAATAACTGTGGTTTGAATAAAAGCGACAAAATGTTTGTTTGCATCAGTTGTTATAGTTTGTTGATAAAAGGCAGTTCATCACCACGGTTGGTTGTTCTTATCACGTACCATCACCAAGTGGTTATTTACTATCGCTGAATACCAATTGCTTTAAAAGAACATAGTTTGATCAACTGCACTTGTGAGTACTAAAACACCAAGATAAACTATGATGAAAAACATTTCAATGCAATGGTTGCATCTATTTAATTTAAGTAACCGCGAGTAAAATTGAGTACAGTATATTATGATACGATATTTCAAAAGAGTGATGTAATTAGCGACAGGTGTATTGATCTGACCCTAAACTGAACATAGCTGTTCGCATACTATCTGGAAAGGCCTCATGCATCACCGGGGGAAGAACCACTGCTATGCTGCATACATATTTCGCAATTCCATAGAAAGTGAATGCCTACAAATCACAACTGAACAAGAAAACGCAGTGCAATTGTTACAGAACCTGACCGTTATTTTCAACAGAGATGCGTCTTTTGAAGATGATGTGGCTGTTACTCTACCCTTTATCGACAGTTTTTGTGAAATACGACATGTTGCGACTCAGAGCCGTTGTTAGTGTTGGGACCCATGGTGCCGGTCACCCCATTTGCAGTTGCTGCCCCCTTGTTCTATGTGGGTGATGACCTTTAGTTTTCGCCGGTTTCTTCCCCGTTTTTTGCTGGCATCTCAAACAACCGAACCTTGTGACGCGCTTGGTGCTGCGGGCAGATCATTTTAGTGGTGATTTGCTGATCTGCTGGCTGGTTTAGGCAACCGCTCGCGAATAAAAGTTTGTATTCTTGCTTCTGAAAAGCCTAGTAACTATCTTGTAGTGGTCATAGCTGACCAACAATTTTGCTTGAAGGCGAGATTGCTGTTTTGGGAGACACGCTCAGTGCTCTTACAACAAGTAGTCCTAGGTAGCTTGTCGAGATATAAATGCAAAGAGCCACAAACAATCGCGTAAAGTGAACATTACACTGGTTTTCCTAAAGGATGCATCGTACACAGAGCAATGATTTGTGCTGCAGACTGTTTTATGGATTATTTGAAACATTACAAAGTTTGAAGAAGCAATGTGGTCATACGAAAAGCACTTGCTGCATATGGACGTCAAAAATCATATTTGTGTTTTTACCTGCAGCACTAGTACAAATTTCATACAAAGAATCTTGTTTCATTTAATTTTTAATCACTTTTACACAGGATTCCTTGGTTTTTAAGTTAAAGTAGTGTAAGAATCGCACTTTTTCGTGTTGTCAGAATCGCACTTTTTCGTGCTATCTCTCCAAAAAACTAACCCGATGAACTACGCACGCTTCTTCACAGGTTGCTTCACAACCCCAATCGATTTGATGTTTGTTGTTGATGGATCAAAGTCTGTTGGCGATAAAAATTTCGAGAAGATAAAGGAATGGCTTAAAAAAGTTACGCAGTCGTTTGACATAGAAGAAAAAGTGCACGTTGGAGTGGTAAGCTTATGCAAAAATGCATCTAGTGGCCCGTGGAGTTGCTTGCGACTTGACGAAACTCCCATCTGCTATGCGAACATCAAGAAAAAGCGTTAACGAAGATAATTCTGAAATGAATTCTTTCAGGGGTTGCAGTTAGAGTCCTTCCACTTTTTTTGAAAATTATGCAGTTTCAGTCATTCTTCAAATGTGAAGATAAGTTGCGCACTTCATGCTTGAATTTCAGCTTATTGCTAAATGGCTAAAGAACATCTGCGTCGAATGAACCTGTTCTGAAGGATGCCTAAAATTTTGGCCAGACCTTATCACATGATTAATTGCAAGAGGGGTTTTTGATCATCAACTTTCAACCTTCATTCACGCGGTTACAAAGTATCCTTGATAAGACCCAGTTCTCAAAGCTAACGATCGTGACCACATTTTTAGTGGTAAAGGCTTCTGCATGGAGTGAAAGAGGTTCTTTGGAGATGCTGTTGTGGTCTCAAAGGCGGTTAAGCCGGCCCCACACTGTTCTTAGCAGGCTGACAAAAGCTTATCAATATATGTTGTTGTAGTTTCAATAAAATATCGATGTATAGAAAAAAACTGTGCTGCAAGAAAAGTTTGACCCAACGATAAATTGATCTGATGATAAATTTAGACGTTTTAAAATCTAATAACTTGGTATTCCCACATGGTATGAGCGTGAAATCTGGTTTGTGGACGTTTCATAGGCTTTGAAAAAGGCAGAAAAAATTTCACTTATTGACTTTTGGTTGCCCTACTTATGAGGTGTGCGACGGGTACAATTGGGTGTCTCGATTTGAGATGTCGTGTTCCCAACCGGTGAGCGGATGAGAGATGAGTGGAACAGATGTCCAGGCTCCATGGCACGGCGCGCTAAAAACAATGGATTTTATGCGACAAAGCTCAGCAGGTGAGGGTAGAAAGATTGTCGGCTGGCTTAGCACGCAGGCATCCAGTCACAATTCGCAATGCGTTGTTGATGACAAGGTCAGTTAGGCAGGTGTGGGCAATACGGCATCAGGCAGGAGTGCAGTACTCTGTGACTTGTTGGAATATGTCTGTGCATTTAACCTTGTGGGAATACGTCCTTTAAGGAATGCGCATTAGTTGTGACTGCTGAGTGAGTTCTGANTGCAAAGCTGTATTTGCTGTGGCGAGTTTTCATAATTTATCTGCTCAATTGTCCGATAGTCGTGTGCATGTACAGGTCTACTTCTCATTGCTTGAAACAGTTTTGCGAGAGTGTCTTACTTTCCCGTTTTTCACCGTTAAGGTTATTCTGGCCGATGATTTATTCTTGAACTATTTTTAGAAAGTAATCGAAAAAGCGTATATTATTCCGTTTATGTGAAGAAAAATAATTTTTTACATGTGATGTAGAAAGGGTAAGGCGTTTTGAGAACATCCATTTGCAATACATCGTTAGCAACCTGCAATGGATAGCAAAATGTCGACATTGCTCCCCCTGGAAATAATTCTGCGGACGCCCATGCGCTTAACAAATTAAGGTTGTTTACTAGGGCTCTTTTCATTACGCCTTGTCCCTGTTCGTACAATTTCGTTTCATGTTTGGTCTTTCGCGTTCATGTTGCAGCTGATCTGAATCAAAAATATCGTATATAGTAGACCTTCTGTCGAATTCGTTCGCTCGCGCTTTACTCGGGCTCTTCCGTTAAATTTCGCTCGCGCTTTACTCGGGCTCTTCAGAGCTACCCTTTGCGTTTAAGTATTTTTAAAAATATAATTCATATAAGATGAATATTTTGATGAAGCAGTGGATTTGCAGAGAGAACTGTATTTTAATTCCAATCTATGGACAGTTGCCATTGGAGAATATTTCAAACGAACGATAAACCGGGCTACTATTAATAAGGTTAGTACGCAGAGGACTACATTGCTCTGTGACGTACGTTATGCAATAATGGACGAATTCTGATGAGACCTTCTCATTCATCGCTATGTAGCATACGTCACAGAGCAACTTATGTCAGTCAGAATGAGAGCAAACGGAAATTTCAGTGACGCAAACCGCGAAGGGTTGCATTCAGTCAGTATAGTCACGATTTGTAGAACTTTGTACGTAGTCAGCTGGCGTATTTGTCAGTGCGTTTATAAATTTTCCGTGTGCATTACGTCTCTTGTATTTTCTTCATTTTATATAGACTGTAAGCGAAGAAGTCACCCCTGACTGCCTAGTAGCTCAATTTACACGCAGTGATTTCCTGCAAAGCGGCATCTTGAATCGCTAATATTCCTCGGTAGTAAGATCAACGTGCGGAGGAATGCGGAGGCCGATTGTGACGTAATGAAAGAAGGCTAAGTGCTTTGCTCAACGATACTGAAAACAAAGTCAGTGGATTCACGAAACGCTTCGGCATAGAAGTATGAGAGCACATCGTGCTGATGGTTTACTGCGACGTATGTTCATATTCGTATTTTTAGGACCATAAGTTGGCCTTCCCCGCTGTGACCTTTCTGGTATTGATTTTATCCGTGCAACAACTGAGCATTGTGGTGACTGTGAAGGGATTTGGACCACGTACGGAATAAATCTAAGAGGGTAGCTTTAAAACATTCCAACATATCTGCTAACTCGTGTTGCTGTTGGCATAGGGTCAGGGCCGCATCCAGTTGATATTTTCGTGAAGGCAAAATGATTATAACTAAACATTTTTTTTCAAAATTTCCAGGGTGGCAATTTCGCGGTTNCCCCCATGCTGGTTGCGGGCCTGCATAGGGTCGTGGACAACATACTATAAGATAAAAATAGGGTCGGCAGAAAATTTATCTGACAACCCCTGGCTTTCACATGATAGTTACACAAGATGTGGCAAAATCCTATGAGAATCCTTCCATCTCATTCGAGTCGTTGCACGCGGGACACGGTGGTTTCCATTTTAGCGCTTCACCCTGTACGCAATTCGAACGTGAGCTTCACCCAGTGCCGGATTAAGGTTTAACTCAACCTGTAGTATATTAATAGCACTGGACCCTAGCTAAGTTAAAAATACATTTGAACACCTGTTAAATCAAAGTGTGTGGGTATCCATGTGTTTTGTATTTCCAGATGCATACTGACGTCAAATATCCGGCACTATTATTGATCAAAATCATGGTTATCTGCAATGTGATGGAAAATGTCAATTAGGCTACTCATTAGTTTCTTTACTTAAAGAAATATGCTATAAAAGCATGGCAGTGAGTGTTTACGAAATCGGCACTTGCTATGGTTGTTTATCTGCCTCATAGGGCAGCCCAACTGATCTATAACAGGTTGCCAGATAGTAGATGGCCCACACTGCCAAGGAAACTACTCAATGACCAGTGAATATATGTCAAAATACTTTGGAAGTAACAAAAGAAGTGACGCACAGGGTTGCCACAGGCTTTTTTGCAAAAATCACTAGATTCACAGTAAACATCACTACATCTGAAAAAATACAGTAACTGGACTTAAGATTTCTGCGTTGAAGTTGACAGCATTGCTTGAAATCATTTATGTATTTTATCTCCCAGAAACCTTACTCCGTATGAAGGTTTTCTAAAATACATCGTTCTGAAGCCTGGAAAATATTATACAAACAATCGTCAGGCTCCGTTCAAAAGCTAAAAGCAACAACAACCACAAAGTAGCCTGCTTTAGTTCAATCAGCGTAACATTTAATCAATCATTTTCATTGCAGCGTTCCTGCAAATAAATGAAAATAAGGCCATAGGCAACATTAAAGTGAAAACAGACACTCCGATAAAAAAACTTGCTCGTTCTGTTAGTGCAAATTTATCAAGTATTTAGTGATCCCAAAGGACTGAAACGTTGAGTGAAGACAACCGATCTTTTCAAATACATACTTTGCAAAAAATCACTACTGTATATTGCAGTGAAAAAGCACTAGGTCCGTACAAAAACCTCTAGATCTAGTGAAGAAATCACTAAAGGCGTGACACCAATAATGACGTAAAATACTTCAATATTCACATCACGGTAGTCTACTTACTGCGTATGCTAATTTAGCAAAATACTGACTTCTTGCACTGAAAAAATCTGTATATATAATAATGAATAAAATTTAACGCAAAGGACCGCGGTGCTCCCAAAAGCGCGGATCCGTAACAATTGCTGCTGCGTTTGTTACTTATTACTAATCCGCTACTGGTTTTACTTCGTTTGTCCCGGAGTATTAGCGTGTATCTACATTACTGTAGAACTGTAACAGATCAACTTTGTTTTTGCATCTGGTAATCCAGTTGGTTAGAAACATATCTACGAGTACAATTGGTCAAGGTCGTTAGCTCTTTCAAAAGTAATGTCTTTTTTCAGCGAAAGTGCCTCGACTAATTTTCTGTTGGTTTTCGTGAGATCTGTTTGCGGCTGGTGAAATCATTTCAGCCATTCGAAGTGGATGTTGAACGATTTCCTCAATTTCTGTTGTAGGAAATGTCACTGTTCTAAAATGTAACTGCACTTCTAGAGAGTTTGTTAGGTAACTTGCGTAGGACTCCTCTTGGTTGTGCACAAAATTCCCTGTTGACTTAAATGCATACTTCTTGCTTGACTTGTGCTTCGTATTGAATCTACGCGAAGTCGAAACGAGTGGTTTCGAATAAGTTCACTACACGTCGTGCATTCTCTATTTCTATTTAATTAAGATCGGAGATACGATATTTATTGCTTGTAATCCAGTTACGCCGGCTGCAAACCTGCTTTCAGTCCACATGCAAAGCAAATCATACATAGTCACATAAGTTGTAGCTGGTAAGTTTGACACTCGTATTAGAAAAAAAACAACGCCAACGAAGATTCTGCTTTACACGCAGTTATTTCTCGCAGGTTCAGTATTCGACTTATGATCGTCGGAAGAAAGAACAGCCTTACGTAAAAACAGAGATAAGTCTTGGACAATACAAGAACAAGGTTGAGTTCAACAGCGCAGTTGATAATATTACGGTGAGAGTTTGTTGGTTTTCCACAAGATTGTAGCTGACATTCGACTTTACCCAGGGGTTTAGTTCTGAAAAAAAGTGTGGGAACGCCATTCCCACACCAAATCAAAAGGAATACTGCTCCAAATAGTATAAGTGAGCGTTCGGACAAGGTAAACATTCGCCTACAAGAATTTTCACACTGGATCTTCCTGTTTCACTGTAGACTTTTGACTAGCAGTGCGAATCTGAAAAATTAATCAAAACCATCGCGCATCAGTCGCAGCGCGCGTGACCAAGGACCGCGTTCGGGTCTTCGGCAGAGCAACCCGTTCGAAAAATTTGCAAAAGAAACCATGAAAGCTTCTTGAAAGGTCTTAGATCAGCATAAGCATTCAAAATTTTGATGGTACTCCTGCTGCCATGCACCAAATTCAAAGTATTTGTAAACTATCTAACGAACAAGAACTTCGTATTTACAAAACATCCAGCTGGTTTCTTTGGAGACAGCAGAGATGAAATGTCAATATTTGCGAAGAACAAGTACATTAAACGTTTCTCAAATGTACATTAACCAAGGTTTTTTTTAAAGGAAAATGTTAGGAACCCGGTTTGGATCTGTAGGGACCCGATTTGAAATGCTAGGGACCTGAATCGTGTCCCTGAAACGCCTTAAAAAACACTGCATTAACACTGGAATGCCTGTAGTTCTTTGCTATCTAAAATGCACAAGGGTAGTAATTTTGACTACTTTCGTTATTGTGCATAAAAAGTAAGATTTAGTGCGCTTTCGCTTGTAGCCTACATTGCTTGTATTTATTTACAGAAGGGAAAATTGGCTCTCAGCAGGTTCATTTTAAAAATTTTATCTGCATGCTTGGGATACTGGCAGCATTGCGCTTTGAGATTTTTACGCTTTGCGCTAACTACAAATGTCTTGCAATTTTATTTCAAAGGCAAATTCTCCACGTTCATAATATCACACGTTCAGTTATTTCGTTGCTGGGACATTAAAATTGAAATTGTCTGTTAAACTCAACTTGGCTATACAACACATGTTTGGTTGACACGTTGTACTAGCACTGCAAGTTCCGCATGACGATTTTTTACACGAGTGCTAACTCCAACAGGGCGGTTTCTCTTGCACAAAATCTTCACTTGACAACTTTTTTGACTCTTTTTCATTGTCCTTGCTGATGGTGAATGATGTTTTTTTTGGCGCGGAATGTGATTTCGTTTCTGCACTTTTGGCCCAGCCAACTACTCCGCCAGTGTGCGGATCAAGTCTCTGCGAGAAATGTTTTCATGGGTGATCTCTCTGGAGGACCTAGGCATTAGCAGCCAAATCCAGTGCGTTTTGGAAACTATGTATTAGCCATCTTCGTGTGCCCGTTCTGGAAGTGTATTTCTCAGCCATTAGGCTGGTCAAGTATATGGACTGCGTATTTGGTTTCATTGTATGAGGAGACAGTTTCAGGAGTTTTCTTTTCAATACCAGCTACTGTAACGTCCTTGTGCCAAGTATCAGCACGTGCTTGTTCACCTTTCCTTCGTACGCAGCTAGGGTGATGTCTCCAGATGTATAAAACTTGCAAGAATGAAGCTCTTCTTTCATCTTTCTCGAAGATAATGGCACTTCTCTCCTGATTTTGTTTACTGTTGCCAGAAGACTCGTTTGCTTTGCTTTTAGTTGAGTGGCTATTTTCACAGAAGTGAAACTATTGTTATTTGTTACATTTCTTCATTTATTGAGATAAGGGCGCATGAGTTACATTACAACATGATCAGGAACCCGCTCATTGGCGTAGCGTATTTCATCCTTTCCAACATACGTAAAACCGTTTATCAGGTATTTGCTTTCCTTGTCCACAGCTAACCAATATTTTGCCCAAACTTGTCTGGCTTTGATACCATAAACTGCGTGAACGGGCATCTGGCTGTGCTAGGGAAAAGCTGCTTGTTGATTGTGATAAACGCTCCAGGTTGTAACATGTACAGCAGTTATTTGTAAATTGATTCCAGACTTCATAAAATAGAGCAAATTTATCGGTCTGTAGTCTTTGCAAACGATTCGATTTTACAACAAAACGAAGGAAACGGACGATTTCGCAGAATCGGTTTCTGGACGTAGCACCTTTGCACAAATGCACTCCCTATCTTTCAGTCCAAATATCGTGCACAGTAAATCACTTTTGTCTGCAACGCCTCGTGCATACATGATAAGGATGAAAGCTTCCAATTCTTCAGTAGCAGGATGAAACGTCTGATTATGTAGTTGGCAATGGGCTTTTGTAACTGCATGTTGTAATATGTTTTTGAGAAGTTATCAACAAGAAAACGCCATGCATTTGCAGGGCTACCAGCAAACACATTTCTCTTTGCGTAAGGTGTAGGCCCAGAAACTTCTCTCGAAATATTCTGCTGTGGTTGTCTATCAGCAGATAAGTCACCGGCAGTCATCTGAAGCCACTTTGTTCCATCTGGAGCTGCATTATAAGTATTGTATTGCTATTCTCAGCAGCTCCATCTCCATTTGGAGAAGGAAGTTCACTTTGTGAAGTATCGGGTGCCAACTCAGTCAGAACATTGTCTGATCATGCCTTACTCGTTATGACTTACATTCAGTGCCGGATTTACCTATAGCCTATATAGGCTTAAGCCTAGGGCCTCAAGACCCAAGGGGGGCTTCCAACAAACTGTGGTACGCATAGAGTCAGTGGCCGGTATATGATCATTTAGATTAAAGTTCGTCAAAAATTTGTCTTATAATTATTCACGAAATTCAACTTTCGTGGTGGTAAAGCCAGAGTCTTCCAACGAGTTTCCATGAATCTCAATACGACAGTTGATCAAACTGCATGCCAACTGTTGTGTCGATATACTCAAAGCACGCTAGCTACGTCCTGCGTTGGCTGAATCGTACCCATTGCTACGTGTGATTCCATCAAAAGAACTTGTGGGTGTTCATGTATGAAATGCACCTGATCAGTGGCATAACTGACGGGTGGCAGAGGTGCGAATCGCCCCCTTGCCAAGCTAAATGTAAAAACCGGGCCCTTGCCCAGCTTGTATTTTGGTATTTACTATTCTTTTTGTTTCAGTAGATTGTGTTTTCCGGTGATTTCGGATATTTTGTATGGGCATTCAATACCGGATTTGCTATTGTTTCTCAACTATTGTCTGAGTGTTAGTCAGTGGGCTCCCTTCAGCTTAGTTTCCCCATGACTCAACCCTCTAGTTATGTCACTGCACTTGATCAAAACAAGGTTGTACTGTGGATAAGAGCTATGTGTAGGGCTAGAAGCAGTACCCTACAAAAAATATAGTTGTTTCTTAGGTGACTGAGCAATACAGTAGTTTTGTTTGCGTTTATATCGCGTAAAGCTTGTTTGGTATTTTTAGATGTGATTTTTTTCTCGATTTTTAGATGTGATTTTTTGATTTTTTTTTCAATTTAAATTTTCGTCAGTAAAGTCATTGAGAAATCTGATTGCTATTGAGTACTTGCGCATGTTTGTACTGCTCCCATGCTAGGCAAATCAGAGAAGATCTTGATGAGATTCAATAGCAAACAAAAGCCACTTTGCCAACTGGCAACCACAGAACTCTTACCACAAGGAGACAAAAGGGTAACACCGAGAAAATGATAAAAGCACGTTTGGGTCTGATGCCTTATATTAGTGGTTCTTAGTTTATGCAACCACGTGAAGCCTTATTTCTTAGCTTGATGGTCACGTACTGCTCAGGCGAAAGTTCCTTTTCAAGGTTGAAAATAATAAAAAATGAACTAAAGTGTAGTCATGTTCCAGGAGAGGTTGTCCACACCAAGCATTCGGTGCATTAAGAGTGACTTAGGCAAACAAATTGTAATGAATTCTTAGATAATTTTGTGAGGAAGAAGGCAGGACAAAACCTTTTTAACTGTTTACTGTGTTATGTTCAGTCTAACTTGATTCGATGATTGTAGCTTTTTATTTCTTTATACGTATTTCAATAATGATAGCATAAGCGAAATTTCAACCAGTCCAGTCGCCACGGTGGGCATCGGTGAGCTCAGCCTTTACAAAATTGAATATGAAACACTGTAAATCAGTAAAGATTTTATCAAGTTTTCGGAATCAAGTCTCCTTGCGTAGATTTAAACCCTTATTCAAGACTTTCTGGCGACGGTTCTGGTTTTTAAACCTCGCATCTTTTTACGCGACAGTTTAGTTGCGTTCGATTCTTACCAGTCTGAAAAAGTAAGAAACACGCGATTCGTGAACTTAACAATTACAACCATTTGGGTGCGTTTTACGTCACAGTTTCGCTCGTGTGTGTGAGATTTTACAGTCTTGGTAATCGAGTTGCAACTTGGTCCTTACGTTGTGCTTCAAAGGCTTTATGCCACCACACATGCTATATAGGTGCAGTGTGTTTGTTTTTTTTAACACAGAAAGAAAAAACAGATGTGATTCTTATAAAAAACGTAGGCCATACATTTTGTCAAATATTTCAAATGTGGCGATTTCGGTTGATTTGCCGGTAGTAGTTAATAATCCTGTTCCCCTCAGCCAGGTTGGATTTAAATAATTCCGTCCAATTGAACGCTTTTTGCGTCGATGAAGGCAGCAACAATCGCAGTGATCGTGGGCACTCCAGTAGTGATTAGGAACTTTTTACTGACCATACTTTCAGGGCGTCCTTTTCGAATTTTCTCAAATTGAAGAACGCTTTCCATTTTTTTCCTTGCAACAGCGGGAGAGCGGGCCTCACAATTGGATTAGCCTAGGGCCTCGCATCAGTTAAATCCGGCCCTGCTTACATTTATTGCAAGATTAGTATCATCCATTTCCTGAGAAGCTATGATTGTTTCAAGTTAATTTTGAATTCGAGGTCGTTTAGGAGGATGATCACGTAAAACAGGGTCATAATTGAAGCTCCTAGGAAATTCCTGCTCAGATTCGTCCCTGGAAGAAGAATCCGAAACTAAATCAGAAATGTGTAAGTCGTCAAATTCAGACCCACTCTCTTCACAGTCAGATACATCGTCAGGAATATTATGTAAAATGGACAGAAGCTAATCTGCTGCAACACGTCTTCTTTTCGACATAACTGTCTTGTAATTTCCTAAACGCTGGACTATTAGAATGTCTACTGCAGCTTTGAAAAATACGGAATATATGGAAAAGCGACATCCAGTAATTCGGAACGCAAACAGAAAACAACGAGAAAGCAAATAGAAAAACAAAACTGGTAACAGTGGTTGCAAGCACGAAGCCTCATCTGGTAATCAAAATGACTACCTTGGGCATTGAAGAAGATATGGGTCATTTGGCCCTGAAAGGAAGGAATTTCAAAGATTCACTTCATAATCCGATTAAGCCCACAGACAAACTAACTGTCACAACATCACTCCCACTGAGAAGCAAAAGCAAAAAGATGTGCAAGCTTTAACACTCCCAAGTAGTCAAAATGGCTACCTTGGGCATTTTACTGTTAACCGTTTCTCAAATCTTGTTTTTCTGTTTGAACGTTCCTTTTTATGTTTGTTCTTAGCGTTTTGTGGCAGAAAAGGACCAAAAAATCGTCCACCTTGTCCCGTTAAGCAACGTGACAGCGCAGAAAGTAACGTTTTTGCAGGTGTAGTGATTGCCGCATGCCTTTGGTTGCAGTAGACTCAATGTAAGGCCACTACTACATAAATGGGGCCGCAGCAACCCCTTCACGTGGTGCCACTGATATCGCAAAATTGCTGTGTAAAGGCCAATCTACACTGAGGAGTTGCCAGGAGTAGCCGCCAGTGGTGTGCTCAAGGGGAGGCGAGCGAGGCACTTGCCTCGGCCCCCCCCCTTTTTGGGCCCCCCTTGAGGTGTTACGCGCATAAATTTTCCTTATTTTTGGTGAAAACGTATTATCTACTCATATACTGTGCGACAAAGCAGATGATTAGTAAGTAGGCTATTCTGCTTTCAAAGGGACCTCAAGAGAAACTGTAATGTGCAGGTACTTTGCTTTCCAAGGGGCCCCCAACAACAACTGCAATTTGAAGGTAATCTGCTTTCAAAGGGACCCCTATTATTTTCTTTTAATGCCTATCACTGTTGGGTCAGGAATGTGAAAGACATGTCAAAGAACACGTTTTGATCCCGTAATTAATATATGGGTTCGTTACGGACACCAAGGTAAGTTATCGCAAATCTTAATATTTGTTTAACCTACCTATATTTACCCGGTAGTCAACACAAGAGAATATTCTTTTGTATATATGATATTTAATTTAGAACGTTAAGCATTTCACAAACAATAGTATCATACTGATTATTTAGCTAAATAAAGTACCTTTTCAGTATACAAGGTCCGTTCGAGCAACACGGGTACTTGAGCCGTCAGTTCGAAGAACAATCGTACTTATGTTGATCTTACTGATCATAACCATGTTCAGTTGAAGATCAAACGTACAGAACAAACGTTCATTTTTGTTGAGCAAGCGAACAGAGCATCGTAGAGTTTGTAGAACAAACGAACAGAACTTCATACTCATGACCAAGCGTACATGTCTTCAGTTCCAACGTTGAGATCCATCTTCGAGACCACGAGGTGGTCTGAAATCTGTGGATTTCTTCCCGGTATATTTAT
>JGI24022J15233_10000062_pt1 | contig 37513 bp, 26 predicted proteins | sample Ectturendosymbi2_FD_15233 | JGI IMG/M metagenome (IMG submission 15233)
TTGATATCACATGTACCACTGAGTCATAACTTGACGCGTTCGAGGCTAAAAGCGACCACGTGGCAACAGAATAAACTCGGTGAGTGAGGTTCATTGCTGAAGGTTGTCTTGAGTGAAGTTTGGAGAAATGTAAAGGTCATGGTTGATATCACATGTACCACTGAGTCATAACTTGACGCGTTCAAGGCTAAAAGCGACCACGTGGCAACAGAATAAACTCGGTGAGTGAGGTTCATTGCCACATAACGCTTTATTGGGAGGATAAACGTATTTTCTGTTTCATTTTGAACCTCTAACTCCTTGGCGATGCCGTCCGACTACAACAAGATCATTCAAATTTGTGCGTACAAGGAAAGCTTCATGCAAATTTGAGCATATGTGAACAGCTTCGTTCAACTTTAGGTAAAATGAGAATCATTTGTTTTAAATTAGGACAGCTTCATTCCGATTTGGGCAATTCCGTCATCTTCAAACGTACGGGAAATCAAAAGTGTTTTGAAAAAAAAACTTTTACATCCACAAAAATATGTACCCTCGTACAAACAAGTCGCATGATTTCAGAAAACATTTCTCATTCCAAGTAAATCTTCAGAAGACCCTGCGATTTGTACAATTCGCTTCCAAGTCGCTATACCTTATCTAAAGTAAACGGTTGAAAAACTTTGGCAATGGTATCCTTATTAAAAACATGCTAACACACAATCCACCAGAAGCAAAGAATTTGCATTTTCCATGAAGCAGCTCTTCTCTGTAATAAGGTGCACCAGACAAGTATATTGAAGCGATGTGAACGAAACAGCTTGGTCTATTTATAAGAACAACGCTTCAAGCTTTAGATACTGAAACAAGTTTCATGCATTGAACGAAAATTGATCTCTTAAGTCGCCGCCTTTACTTATCAGTTCGGAGATGCCTGATATGTTATTGTTTTGCCGCTAATAAACGCAAAACTGTGGCCAAAACAAAATGGAAGTACTTCAGGCATTTATTGTTGCAATAGTGTCTCTCTACATTCAACGATATTTCATAAGGTTTTATCCTAAAAACATGTTAAAATGTACGCAATGAACGTGTATAATGGAAAACCTCACAAAACTTGAAACCTGTTCGTACCAGGCTGAAATGCAAAAGTTCAAAATATTGACAACACATTTTAGACACCTGTTACGTATACGCAGCAACATCAAACCGCAATCTGTCGAAAAAAGTAGTGAGCTATGCTTATTATCCTCAACTTTCTGCTTTGAAACTTACGTTAGAAGTTCAGCGTATTCGCCACCCGCTTTCATCAATGACACATGATCGCCGTGTTCAGCGATTCTTCCCTCTTTGAGAGTAATCACGCCATCGCAATCTTTAAGAAACTGAAGTTGGTGTGTGACAAATATGACTGTTCTTCCCTTCATTTCTTTCTGGATGCATTCGGAAAAGATATGCTTGCCGACGTAAGCGTCAACAGCTGATAGTGGATCGTCGAGCAGCACGATATTTCGCTCACTGTACGCAGCTCTGTATGGAACGAAAACATGCAAATAACGAGAAGCGGGTGGACGATTGCTTTACACCAACAAATGTTTGCAAGAAATCAAAATGAAAACCAGACACTTAAGCCGATTTCAGTGTTTGTGAAAATCGTACGTCCCAAGTTGGTTTAATTTCAAACAGAAAAACATATGACCCAAGCCTGTGTATTGTTTGTACATAATTGCATCAATCAACTTCAGGGCGAAAGTCAGTTCAGCGGAAATTGCAACCTTGCACTTTGAGAATTTACAGCAGGTGTTAGTTGGACATGAATGCAGTTTAATTTGCCTTTCTTCAAAATAGGAATTGCTGCCATTTGTTTTCATGTCAATAAATACAAGTATGCATGTTTCATATAAATATTGACAGACGATCGCAATATGCGCTTTGCTTTGCTCTGAAACAGATAGTGACAGACGAACTTTGTGTCAGGTTCTTCACTGCTTTCGTGTTGAAAATGGTGTGTCGAATAAGACGCTATGCAGAAAACGTTTCAGCTTGCAAGTAACGATGATGATATTCGGATAGAGATTCCGCAGATTATCATCTCATTCTGCTCCTCGTATTCAAGCCCAATAATTAATTATGTTTAATCAGGTTTGAAATACTAAAAACTAGAACAAAGAACATCGATTCTTTTTGAGCTTCGTTTAAAAAAACGATTATCGTTGTTTTGCATAAGCATTCAGCATATGTCTACAGAATATAAAGTTATCGCCTAATAACGTTTATGGTTGATCAGAAATTTTCTTTCCTTTTTATAACCCGCGGCCCGTGGGACGCATGTGACCCAGTGGAAGGTTTTGTGCGGCCCAGTTTAGATTTTCGCAGTAGTTAAGGTATCCACTGTACAGACAACCTGTCCGTATTTTGACAACTTTGAGTTCGACATTTTTGATGCAGGTGGTCTTCAGTGTCACTTTATCACGTATGTTACCACTGCAGTTAGGATTCGAACGCTTTCAGTACATTAGCTTGAGCTAAATTTGGTTTGCTAAGATCTAAGTAAGCCATTCACTGTGAGACCCTTAGTAATATGCCATTCAATGTGCGGCCCTGGTTAAGATAGTGACATAATTTTCGGCTCAGTAAGCCATTTGGGTTGGACATAGCTGTTCTAAGTAAACCAACAGTTCCAAGTGAAATCGTTGTGCCGAGTGCATTGCCTAACTCACCGAGCAAGACTTATGCGTTGTTTCTGACCACCAGAGAGCGTTATTCCTCTCTCGCCAACTTCGGTCAAGTCTCCATTTGGCCAGATCTCTATGTCCTGTTTCAACGAGCAGGCTTCGATGACTGAAATCAACAAACGTTTTAATACTGGTGTATTTTTACGAACAATCTGTAGCGTTATGCAACCATATTTCTCCTACAGTATTGTACGAAAGAGCATTAACGCGAAAAAAGAGACTAAGGAAGACAATCTGACGTTGTGACTTAACATCAATGTCGTTGTCTTGAAGCTCAGAGAAAATGACTTTTTAGAACGTGTAAGACACCACGGTGCACTGGAATCAGTCCTGTCGCCACGGAGGGCTTTTGTGTGCTTAGCCCCCAAACGAAGTTTCAAGCCTCTCCAAATTGAAATATGAAATGCTATATATCAGTAGAGTTTTTATCCGTTTTCAGAATGTCAAGCCCCCTGCAGAAACCTAAAGCCCCTTAAATCGTAATCTAGTTTGACTTATTCTGAAGCTTGGAGTAAGCAACTGATCTAAAGCGAAATGCGATCTGTTTATGCAACCACACAAAGTGGGAGATTTCAGAGAGCGCCGATGAGAAAGCACGTGGAGGTGCCTACATGCGCTACAGAACGATCAGCAGAAGCGTTTGTTATCAAAATAAAATTTGCAACGTTCATGGTAAGCGGCGAACAGCTCATCTTGAGCTCTCCAGTTACAATTTTTTCTTATAAGCAAAGCATTCCACAGCTGCTAAGCCGTATTTCAATATTTTCACCGTATACAAACCTCTTTCGTATTTGTTCACGTCAAAACATGAACCAAACAAGATGTTCTGTCGAACCGTATCATGGAAGATCCAGGCTTGTTGCGGAACGTAGGCCAGCTTCCCGCAGATTCCAACGCTTCCGCGTTGAATTCGCAACTCCCCTAAAATCGCGGACACCAGAGAGGACTTGCCACTTCCGACAGATCCACAAATGCCAAGCAAACTGAAATTATATAAAAGAGGGGAACTATTTTCCACAAACTCTGGTAAAAAGAAGGTTAAGCATTCAGAAACCAAGTAATGCATCGCGTGGTATTGATATCGTGCTATCTGCGATGACATCGAATTTCTTTCTTTCGGTTGCGTTCGACGCAACGTTTCTTATGTTTGTGACGTACCAGTGTGTCACAATGCACAGCCCTGCATGTATTATCATTTCAATGCCGTCTTTAGTCGCGGCATGGTAATGCGAAACGAAGTACGTGCAGAAGTGATGAAACTTCACGCAGGTGGAGATGTTTTCTCGTAGGTTTCTGTGACGCCGTTTTAACATGACGCGAACTGTTTTCAATGTCGTTCTGTTTTATGTTTTTACGCGTTTGTACCTTATTCGCAATATCGAATAAACAAAAATTGCCTTAAAGAATAAAATGCACTCAAAGGTGCTTTAAAGCACGGATGCTCTGAAAATTTTGCGCGAAATATTTTCATTACATTAAGTCCAAAGCAATTGACGGCTATACTTATTTCCCTAGACTTTGAGAAAGCTTTTGGTTCAGTGAATGATGACTGTCTCGAACAAACAGTGTTGAAAATAGGCTTCAGCGCACACTTCGGAAATACTTTTAAATCTCTCAACAGACATGCAAAGCATCAGGTGATAGTTGATGGCTAATTCACTGAACAAACCTGCCTTCGACGCGGGGTTCGGCAAAGAGACCTACTGAGCCAGTAGCTCTTTCTCATACTGGACCGGTGCTAGGAACTTCGGGGCCAAATTTGAAAACTGATGGTGGGGCCCCCACTCTATGCATAAGTAAAAGATCATATATGTTTTTATTTTGTGTGGCATGTTCGTCTTTGAAACAAAAAAATAAATGCTTGACATACTCACATTTTGAAAGACTATGAAAGTTTTATTAATTTTTTTTTAATATCAAGTATAACAATTACAGATATAATGCTTATACACAGGTCCTTTGCAAAAAGACTTTTCAAGCTTTGTTATTTGCAAAGTCTGAATATATTTCCAAGGTCAATGATTTTAACAATGCCATTTTCTGTAGATAGTATCGCCAAATTGTTTGGTCTCTCTTGTGAAAGTTTTGATCGTATATATGTTTTGACTAGTTTTGAAAAAATTCTTTCACCTGATGCAACTGTTACATTCATTGTTAAGAAAATCCTCAAAGCAATAAAAACATTTAAAAATGCTGTAAATCGATTGTCTACTAGCAGGTATTCAAACAGAGTGTGAGGCGTAAAGATACTGGCGGGAAGAAAGTTTTCAAAACTTCAAGTTTTTCAGCCAGCAGTTAGCATCAATTTCATTTGTTCTTTTAGTGACGACGTCTCCATCAGAAAACTGTTTTTTGTGATAACTGTTAAAGTTGCTTCAGGTTCTGCTGTATGTTCCTGTTACGGCAAGAACGCGCATAGCGTTGGTGGCGCGGATTGGCGCGAAGAAATGGCCAGAGCGTTGGTCCAATGATTACTCATTTGTGCTCGAAGCGACGGAGTTTGCGCTGATTTCGTTTTTTGGTCAAGCTGCGGAATATCAGGGCAGCAGTTACATTTTGAAACCAGCTCGTGGTCTAGTGGTAAGTGCGTCCGCTTCGGTGCTGGTAGGCCGGCCGGGTCTTACCAAGACCTTGTAAATTGGTACTGCAGCCTTCTTTCCAGACGCACGGTGTACGGACGAGCTGCAGGGAACTCACCCAGAACAACAAAAAAAAATTAAACAAGTGAAATGAAGCTTGAAATTGTACAAACTCAGTCGTGGCGCTACAAGACCATTGTAGGTATAAAGCGCCAACAACAAACCGCCATATCCAACAAAAAACAACAGTTACATTTTGAGAGGACAGCGGGAAGGAGCAAAAATTTTTCTTAACCGCTCCATTGCTGGGTTGTTTGACTCCTGCAATTGCATTGACCATATGTTTCACTTTCGTGGAAGGCACTTTGTTGAAATGTTCATTTGTGGATCGTAGTTTGGTTGGCGGCGACAGCATTGGTGCGCTGTGTCGCGCAATTGACGTCCTGGAAGCTCGCGTGTTAGTCTGCCGGTGTTCATTAACGTTTATGTATTTTGTTTTCGTTAAGAAATTAAAAGGAGCGCGTTAACAATTTCCCTGCTGTAACTCTACAGTGTTACTTGACGTAACAGTTCCCTTATTTCTGTCTTCTGCATAATTTGAAAGTCATTTAGAAGTCCAAATAATTTTACATGGCCTCTAAGTTGTTCAAATGTACACCATATGGACTGAATTGCTTGGTTTAGCACTAAGTTGGAGTACGCTTCTTTACGATCATCCAAAGGTTGATCTTGCGTTTCATATGAAAACAGTCTCTTTTTGGTGGTTGTTCGTCGTAGAACTGTCTAAAATATAATGGTAATTAAACATATTCAGCCAATTCACTTGCACCTGCTGGAAGGTCATTTGAAATTTTGACGATTTTTTCATGCTCTGTATCAGTTGTCTGTCCATTACAAAGGTATTTGTGTAACTTCTATAGTCCGTGTAGATTCCAAATGATTCTTTGAATTTCCATGCTCACATAACCTTGTATGAAGACCTGACCAGTTGTTGAATCCACTTGTTGATAATGCACTGGTTGTGTTCTTGCTAAACCGTTTGCAGTAAAATCTATAACTTTAATCAGCAAACAGAGTACATAATCCAAGCAGGTCTTTCAACACTTTCCCATTTGGAAGCTTCCTCTAACAGTGGAACATTGAAAAACACAATCTTTTTTCATTTCCTGGAAAACTGTTAACTGGAATATTTAGAGGATCTTTAATTGTTGAATATTCTCTTACATTTTTCTTTATATTTGCTGATCAACTAATTGGTTCATCACACATTTGAATTATAACTATATTCACAGATTATCTATCACTGTTTAGGGTTATTTTTTCGGTGATACGTAAGCTCTCTGCTATTTGGCACCATCGCTTGATGCATTGAGATCGTCTTCAATTTGGATTGGATTTAGATTTGAAAAACATAAATCCGTTCATCTCTGCTAGCGTCTACCGGGATAGAAACAAAACAACGCAATGATAAAAACACAACAACGCACGTTTTAAGTTGTTGTTTGGTATACTTTTCTTAGAATACAATCAATAGGCTTAAAACCGACCCTGTTCTCATATCCGTGTAACCATTGGTATCCAACCTCAAGAACTCATCAGATGTTCAAAACATTTGCAATTCTGAAGGTGGTCTCTATTGCAAACCATCAAAGCCACCAAATAACTCGGCAAATATCGCATGGACCAATAAGTGCATACATGCACTAGGCGTCGCAATTGGTACAACACCAAAAACTACATGTATACGGGAACAAATTCTCGGTAAATACAAAACAGCCACGTACCAACTTTTCTCAGTGCCGGAAATACACAACGCAAAATCACTCTAATGTCCGATCCAAAATCAAGCTCCTACTAACAGCATCTTACAGAGCCTACATACACCCGTTGAGTACAAGACTAAGTGTGAAAAAACTGAAACCCTAGAAAAGCACGTTGCAGAAAACAGCTAACTTGTCATTCCAATACGTATTTTGGAATTCCCGCTACTTCCGTCTGGACACAAGCTGCAAACATACCTTTGTACTGTGATTTACTCTTTCTTAAATCAAACTATTAATATTGTAAACATCGACAACAAAATACAGAAATAACTCCACAAAAAGCAGTCACTGAATGCTACATTCGACAACCGCTATCATGTACCTATCATCTTCGTTTCCGCAATAACTTCCCACACTCGCTAACAACCAGCCGGTTTCAATCATATGTTTTAGCTCTATGTAAGAAACATCGTTTTACATTTTAACAACTTTTACAAGGAATGATTACGAAAGTCTACAAGCTACTGACAACACCAAAACATTGTCGATTTAACACCAACGCTTTGGTCCCGCAAACGAACTGGAAGAATATTAATAATAACATCTTAAAAACGATTTAGAACATTCATTTACCAATGTGTCTGGGGCAACTTGCCAGTGTTTGAAAAGTGCAGCATTAAGCCGTTGGACATGGAAACCGCCTACAATTTTTGTGAAGCTCGCCCTGAATCACTAACTCACTTACTGATCGAATATCACTCTTCCCAACAGATTTGGAAATATATCACGGAAACAATACAACAAATTTTCAAGGCAAACCGCTCTTGACTCATTCACATTTAATCGCCATGGATATAACACAGCATGAAAAGCCATACACAGAACGCATTGTCATACTAGTTAATATCGGCAAACACACGCTCTGGAAGATTGGGAACCAAGTCTGTTATGAAGCATAACACATCACTCATCGAAAGGTCGTTGCACCAATACAGTAATTTAGACATACACTAACGCTTGAGAGTAAACGTCGGATGTCAGTCAATCAAGGCTTTAGCAAATCACTGACGCCTTGTAGTACCGTGACCTTATCCTCGCGTTAGTTGTGGTGCTTATCATATTTTGTTTGCTTATATTTTATAAATTTCATCGTGCGCGGTTACATTTTTATAAGTTCTTTACACTTTTGGGATTCATGTTATGCAGCGTGCATCTTGCTGAAATGCAACGTGATCTTTCCGTAATTGCAATTTGAGATGCACTCAGCCGATTTCTTTTTACACAAGTTTTCGCCATTGTTGTTGTAGACTCCTATTGTCTTATGACGGCTTACATTTTTGCTTCCCAGTAAAGTGTAATCATTATTCGCGTACTCACCAGCTTGTATTTAAGATCTATGCGATCGATATATTTCTTTTCGCTCTTTATTCATTTTATTTTTTGAAAACAATAGTTCACATACATATAAATTACTGTTATTCTAACAATTGTTGATATGTGTCGCACGTGCGGAAACGTTTAAAAAAGTTGAAAAATATTCTTCGTGTGTTTATGTCTATTCATCTGTTGAATAAAAAAAGAGAAAATGAAATGCATCAAATATATTTTACTGATGTGGATTAAGTTTTGCCACTTCATGTGACATGACATGTACGTTGTCATGACCATCTGTTACGTGGACTGTTGTGCTTTCCTCCGACAGAGCTTTCACGTACAAAACACCGTTCTTTATTCGAAGACGATTAACGGCAGCAACAGGGACAAGCTAGGCATACTCCACATATGGTTCCAACGGAAAAATGTAGGATGAATAGCTAGCGAGATTGCCAGCCCTTATTACGCCATGCGAAGCTTACAGATGTCATGCGAAAAAAAATCAATGAGCATTGGGTAAGAAAACAATTATCGGCATGTAAATAATGTAATTATCAGCAGAATTCTTTCAAAGCTATCACCAGGAACATTCGAAAGCGAGCGGAACACAATCTTAACAAAACACGCAATGCGTGAAGAACAGCAATAAAAATGGATGAAAGGACGTCTTGTGTGCGCTAATTTTGCTTCCCTGAAATTTATAAACCCTTATACATTCCGACTACCTGGCGACGATGTGCTTCGGTCAAAACAAAATCTTTACACCGCCACGATATATCAACAGTTCATATTGCTCAACAAACTCAGAGCAAGAGCTGTTTTGCAACTGATTGGTTTTATCGTAACAGTTTGAATTCTGCGTGAATTCAACAAAACGATCATTGTTAAAGTATGACGAACATTTTACTGTTTGATTAAACGGTGGCCGCATTTCAATTACTACTTTGCCTATTTTATGTTAAATTTTACATCAAAATAACACGCAAAGTGATTCTCCCCAGACAAAATTCTGAAAAATCTTTTTGAAGCTTCGAAATGAAAGAAGTGCGGAATTAGATGGCACAGCCAGTTCGCAATTCATCGTTGTGCCTCTGATAGAACGACCACAGAGTGGTGAATTTGGTGGCTCCCTATAACCGCCTACTTCCTTCTTGGTGTTTCTGGAACAATGTCAGTGGAATCCATTGTTTTGCACTTGCGTGTCCAAACAGACACAGCAGTCCAAATCTTTTAAGAATTGAGCACCCTTAACTGAATACGCTCTTTCGGATCATTACAGATTGCAAACAATCACCACAGAAAAAAATGCTGCATGTACCTCCCCTTCTTCACTTTCACATCAATATTCTTCACCAGAGTAACTTCATCGCCTGAATCGCTAGGTGCAAGTGTTGATGGTTCAACTCTGTTGGCGTTGTTGTCTGCGCTATTTTGTGTTGCGGTTCCTTTGATGTGACAACTTTTTAGTTCCCCGTTCTCATTCTTGTCTGTTTTGAACTGTACAGAGAAAACGCTTATTCAACGTTACTGAATAGTTAACTATTATTACTTTAGCGTGTAATGGAAATGAGTTCGCCTTTCACACTAACTTTTGTAGGAGCTAAGGTCTTTCAAGCTTAAGATCTCACGTCATGTTAACAGTAACATTTTCAAAGTCTTAAAGCAGAGTTTATCATTATATGAAAAACCAAATGCCATCTTAATAGTTCTTTCTAAAGAAATTTCGACATAGGATTCGTTACATTTTGGCGATCACACCACCAACACATGGCACTTTAATTAATTTCGCTAGGACTCCAAGCCCTATTCTCTACCTTGCAATGACTCCTTACCGCATCAGAAAGTTAACATGCTCTTCAACAAAACTAGGTCTTTTTCAAAAAACAAAATACAACTTTGTACACATTTGAGCACTGAAAATCATCGGCTCTCAACTGTAGTAATTCCAGTTGATTGCACAGCATATGATATATAGCAGCGTGGTCCAACTACTTTTGGCCTACGGGCCATTTTAAAAAAACGTGACAACTTGCGGGTCACTTCCAACAAAACTATGTATAAAACAAGAGATACACAAGATTTAAAAATGAAAAAGGAAGGTGAGTGCGTCATTGAAATTATTACACAATAGCAGATAGCAATTATGACAGATCTCCATCAGTGGGGTACCTGTGGTCGAGGCTTCTGACAATATCTTTCCTATATTAATACCAATATATTAGTGGTAGCAATTCGGAGATTATCGCCCTGTGTTTCGTGTGCACTTAGATTTCTGTTTTCAAACTTGGCTTGCTTCAAGATAGAAAAGTTTCTCTCACACACGTATGTACTTCCAAACATTGCGTGCATCTGTAGTGCGAAATCTTTGAGTTTTGAAACCTATTTTTGCTGACTAATTTCCAGAAGCTCTTTACAGTCTAGACCAGCGGTTCTCAATTTATTTTGAAGCCCACACCCCGTCTGGAAGGAAAAATCATTTTTGCACCCCTTGCACCATTTGATGTATTGTTTTTTGTATTATCATCGCTGACATCAATAGTCGCAAAGGTCCCCAAAACAAGGAACTGGGTCGGTAATATAAATTTAGCTGCAGTTTGGCAGAGACGTTCGCACATCAAGAAGTCCCTTCTCGCACCCCCCGGGGGTGCGAGCACCCCGAATTGGGAACCGCTGGTCTAGACTAACGTCGCTTAATATTTTATTAAAAGTTGTTATGCTTGTTCTAACTCCAACTATAACATACACGCACAACGATAAATACTGAGAAAGCTCTCGGGCCTTCAGTTGGACCACGCTGATATATAGCATGCCAAAGCATATAGACTCTCCTCGCCAGTTAAAAGATGCGCTCTTCCAAAAAAACAAGTTTTCATTCGACACTGGACAGAAAAACTCTAGAATTAGTCTGAAAGGTTTATGAGTTTCATTAAAGGTTAGACTACACATTTTTGACCTTTTCCTTTGTCCTGATGCGCATACCTTGATTCGAATAACATCATTTTTATCAGAGCAAGTATTTTGTTGACATTTTGCCATCACTGTGGGAAATCAACATTTCAGTCACCACAACAGAAACTAAATCTTGGTAAGCAGTAACCCTTACCACTTTTCCCAGCGATGCTGCGGTGAGGTCATTAAGTTCAATCGCGTTCTCATCATTTTCGATTTTGACAGTGTAGTCGTCTAATTCCTCCATACTTAGAAACTCATCAAAGCGCTTAAACGACACCAGCGACTGAAATCCAAAATAGTGCATCATTTAGCCAGCATAGAAAACCCTTGTTTTCCGGTATTTGCTCATGTTGGGCTAGTCATTACTCGGCAGCAGATTGCGCTAGAGAGCTGTCCAAACCCTGGGGAAAGTCTTGTAGTTTCGATTGAAAAGAAATTAAAAAGGTTCGGATCTGAACGTTTTGTGGGTGAGGTCAAAATTGGGGCAGGTTCATGTTTTTTTAGATTGTGTCAACGGTCCTTTGGCCCCAACTACAAGAGGCAATTTTGTGTTTCTTTAAAATAAAACTAGGCGAAATCCGCATTCTTAAAGCCCTTCAGTGGCCTTCTAGTGTTTGTGTTTTGAAAGTTATGGCCCAGAAGTCCATAAATAAATAATTCCTTAGGGGATTAAGCAATTAATTTGTTAGCTGTGTGTTGCTAAACTTATTCGAATGCTGTTAACATATGCAGGGGGAGAAATCAAAGGTTTGGAGGCATCGTAGCGTTGTTTCTGGACGACAATCTGAGCATCGTGTCCGATATTGTCAAGACGAGCGACATACCTAACAATTTTGAGTATTTTGGGGACGTTTGAGTCGCTCATTTGTAGACAAAACGTATGGCAAGACTCGCTTTGCATAAATGAATTTCAACTGGTTGTAGTTTTTCCGCAAATCCCTTTAGAAAGGTCAGAAGCCGATATATCGTTTTTTCGGCGCGATTTTTCCGATAACTCACAAACCGATGAAGCTACGACAGCTCGTAAGACATTACATCAAAGATTTTCGATTGATATTTCCAATAAGCCCAAAAGCCTATGTTTAGATCGTAAAAGATTCAGATTTCAGAAAAATGCATTATTTTGGTTTTCGGCAAGCGATTTTTGGCAATTTTTGGCCGTCCTTAAGAAATCGGCCTCAGGGTTACGTCCCAGGTTTTTCGAAGTGTTTTTTTTAGCTTGAACTTTTCGCAATGACCGCAACTAACCACCGATACCAAAAAGCCACTTACCATCGTTTAGTGGGGAAATTTTTGGGGCGAAAAAACGCATTTTTGTGCTAAAAACGAAAGAATGCAATTTTTCGTACTTTTCGCCAAAACCGTTACCAATAGCGGATTTTGGAGTGCACCATTGGAAAGAGCGCGAAAAATACCAACAAAAAATTAAAACCTTATGAAACATTTTTTTCATATTTGCTGTCAGATTTTGTTAAATTTTCGTCAATTTTGTGACGGCTACCAGCAAGCAATCGATTTAATGTGTTCCCCTTAAATCCCGCGCCGGCGGGGGGTAAACCTATGATCAGCCCTAACTCCTGGACGGATCGGGCTAGAAAGCCAGTGAAAACCTCCCTGGATCCACGCGACAGCAAGGAATCGAATGAGAATGACAAAAACTTACCTATGCATTTCGAATTTTTGCGAAAAATCCATGTTTGTGCATTTGCCGCACTGAAATTTCGGCAAAAACCGGAGTAAATGCGAAAAAACGTTCCCCTCATCCCGTCTAGCCTTTCCGATCTGGTTTTTGCGCTTCGCCGACCGCCGAAATACTTGAAAACAGGATCCTTTCGAAAAAAGTCGCTATCTAGCTCATTCTGTTCTGACATTGTGGTCGCTCGGGTCGGGCGTTAAAGGGTTGGCTTCAAGCTGTTCAAGTGGCCAATATTTAAATGGGTTCGAGAGTTGGTTTACTCCAACACCGCCCTAAAGTCTAACATTAATTGACTGGATTTGACGGATAGCACCGGTGTTTATAGGTATTACCGACCTCTCGATTCCCAAGTGTAAGTTCTGACCGGACCTTTTGCGACTTGCTTAATCTTGCGCTGAGTTGACTAACAATCTAACTTTCTATGTCGCCGTCTTGTGTCTGCCAAACAGGATGTCAAGACGATGCGTCTGTTCGTAGTATTGTAACAGTTGTGACAAAAAAGTTGTGTTTCTGTTTTTTCTGCTTCAACCAGTCGCGATAAAAGCACATCTCGGTTCTCAGCATCAGCTCTCGACAAGAGGTATGTTCTCCCATCAGTGCACGTGCAGAATAGTTTGAAGACAACGAATTTGAAAAGCCTCGAGGGCTTTGATGTGACGACGGTACGGTGTCCATCCCTCGCAAGCAACGAGCAGTGTCGAGACGCAGATGTCACAGTGAACGGCCATCTTGGTGCGTGTAGAAAGGTTACGGTTTGTGAAAACGCGCTTGTACAGTCTCCTGAAGAAGCGGATGCTAGGTGAAAANGACGTTGAAGCTCCNCAGTGAGATCGCATGCAGAGGTAACGATGCTTCACAGGTACGTGAACTGTTCATTGAGGCCAAGCTGATCCCCACTGATGAAAAAGGTTGGAGGCAGCGACGAATCTGATGGAAGGTAAAGGACTTCCGCCTTTGTGGAGTTAGCGACCATGCAGTCCTGCAGGAGAGTATGCAGAAGAGATTGCATCCAGCTGTCGCCGCAGCCCATCTGGCGTGTGGCTGGGCAGGGCAGCATCGTGTGTGTATTGTAGATCGAAGATGATGTCGTTTGTTACTTCCGTCGCTGTTTGCAAACGGTGGATATTAAACAAGCTACCATCGAGGCTGTATTTGATGCGAATGCCATCTGCAACAGAGATGTTGTGACGGAAGACGAGAGTCACATCCACAAGCAAGATGTTGAAAGCAACAGGTGCTAGGACGCAGCCCGGCTTAACTCCTGTGTTCACACCAAACTTCTCCAACATCACTCCTCCGTGCACGACGCGAGCACTCATACCAATGATGGAAATCCCGTAAGATGCCGAGAAAATGTGGAGGGCACCCAAATTTCCACAGGACTCGCCACAGCAGATCACGACTGACGGTGTCAAAAGCATTTGTAAGGTCGATGAAGGCGATAAAAATGTTAAGATGTTCTTGCGCACATTTATCTTGGAGAAGCCTCGCAACGAAAATCATATCAGTAGTGTTACGCGAGTGACAAAAGCCACACTGAGATTCCAGTACCTCTGTGTCAACGACAAATGTCAGAAAACGGATCCACATTACACGTGCCAGTATTTTGCCTGCGACAGAGAGAAGGGAGATGCCTTTGTTTGGCTATCACAATATCATATTATTGTCTTTGGCACCACTTGTTTTCTGACATATGTTGTTCACACAGTGGTATCAGAATCTCTCTTTGGCATCGGCACAAGTAAACCGTTCTTGTCGTATTCTTGTAGAACCCTAAACCGGTTTTCAGCATACCTCAGTTACAGCTCTGATCGCGATGGGAAGAACTCCAAGTGACTGTCGCATTGAATTGAAAATCACTATGATGGTGAAAGCCTATAAAAGATCAAATGGTTGTCCATAGGTCAGAAAAAAAAGAACGTACTTAATTGATTTATTACAGACAAGCAAAACAAGCTGTTTCGTAATTTCTGTTCATTCTATATTCCTGTGCAAAAAACAACAATTGCACACGACATGACAAACAACGCAATGGATATGACTGAACAAGAAAATGCAGTGACAATAAGATACAAATCATTTAATTTTGTTAAAACCTTTCGAAATATTAAAGATCATTCAAATACAGTTTTATGTTGGACATTGCCCACACACCAGTAGAAAGTGAGTCAAAACCAAACTATCTGGTTAGCTGTATTAACAAAGCTACGCCCTCCAAAAATCTCCTGACAAGAACCCTAAAGTACACGTTTGTGGGTAAAACAAGTAGTGCAACACAAAGCAATGATAAAATATATTTACAAATTTACGAGGAACAGCAATAAGTGCGTTGAACAGTTGCAACGTCCCTAAGAAAATACCAAAATGTTTTCATGCATTTATTAATTTTCCGAAGGGCATCCGGTTATTTGCGATATTTCTCCAAAGACTTGACTTATGTTTTTGCTTACACACACTTTATTTTGAAAGGGAAACCCAAACAAACTGGCGCCACAAATTCTGGACCTGAGAAATAACAGAAAAAAACACTTCAGTCATTGAATTGCAAAAATCAAGGAATAGAGGGTAATCATTGCTATTAAGGAAATGCTTACCTCGGCTGCTGTGAGTGGGTAACCGATGCCAGTGTGAACTAATAAAGTCAAAACTGCAACGAAAGTTGGCGCAATCGGAATGATACCCAGTATCAATGCCTGCAGCCTTCCAATTCTTATCAGAAAGTTTTTCTCCTTATCTCGCAAGTGAGCTGAGAAAAAGGTTTCAAAGTTATGCAAATTTTCTTACAACTGTAGCAAGCTTAAAGTTATAATTTTAAAAAAAATTAACCCGATGTCAGTATGCGGAGGATTTTAGCATTCGTGCTTTACCTGATTATATTATGGAAGTTTTATTTGATTTTCGTATGCATCAAACACGGCAAGTTTTCAACGGAAGTGAGCTTTTAGAAACACTAACCTATCTTTGTGTAAAGCCACAAAACTAAGCTGAAAACAAAAGGGCCTAGATATATAGACGAACTTTCGCGACTTCGCTTTGCCGGCAAACTTGTTAGTCAAACTTGACTGGACTGTTGAAATCAGCAGCCTAAGTTAGATAAAATCTGTTGAGACATCTATAGCGCATAAAAATGTCGGTCAGCAAATATAAGTATTTCTGTTTACTCACATATAATCCTGGAAAAACTCAATTCCCAAGCATAAAATTTTATCAGCTTGATGCAGTTGAAAACTTCATTAACTGTTTTTATACGCTTGTCGGTGAAAACAATTCCTTCTGTTCGATACTTAAATCCAAAGCGAACAATGACGACCTAAGCACATAAAATATTCCTGCATAAATAGCAACAACATATAGTTCAAGTGGAAACAAAAGACACATCAAGCTGATATTTCCGTTTCAGTTAGATTTTTCCTCTCCTGACGTGTATAAATAATTACTTAAATTCAGTGTAACTCATATCAATATAGTGTACTTTCGACCAATAAACTCCATTTCAATCAGGCTGAACTTCAATAGTGGAAGTGCTAACTTTGCGAAAAAGCACCCTGCTAACTTAACGCTTGTAAAATACAGCATTTAAAAGATCAAGTCACTGACTTGAACTGGTAGAAGCAGCATGTATCCGATCAAACCCATAAGAGCTGTCCATCCGAGGACGAAACATCCATAAATAGTTCCGGCAATTACGCCAATTGGCGCGCTGCATAGAAAGGTGAAGAAATTCAACATGTCCACCACCCTCTGCAGATCGTTGACCAGAAATCAGCTGCAAAACATGTGTAGAAAAGAACTTGCATTTACGCGTGTCTAAGGTTCAAGCAGCGAAGAACACAACTTGACAACTGGTCTCATGCGCTGCACCATTGGCGTTACCGGCAAATGTTGTGTGCATAATTTTATGTAAATAGTTACAAATACCATGGACGAACTTATTATGTGAGATAGACGCCAAATTTATTTTTCATGTGTATGTTGGTGGTGCATTATATAACGTCATCGCTCCCACACGCAACACAATAGATCCAAAGCATGCATGGCAGTAACAAGGAACGTACAAGTGCATGAAAGAACGTGTAGGTAGATGTGGGGGGAATTAGAAAAACAAGCGCTTGATGGCGCTAACACAATTATTTGAAGAAACAAGTGTATAGGGCATACCCATAAAGGCGCTATCACGGATATTATAACATTATGTTGTGATGACTTCCAAGTAGACCGATTTACTGTATAAAGTGCATGAGGAATGTTAGGCTGCGAAGGAACATAGGTCATTTAGACTGCAGACCTCCAATGGACGAAGATACTTATTGTGTAAAGGGAACAGTTTATAGCATTAAGTAAAAGTCTGTTGCTCTGAGCATAAGGTTTAATATGCGCCATTGGGTTATATGTTTCTGCCAGCAAAATGCGTTGCTGATAAAGTCAAGCCACCATTAGAAGTTGTTTTAACATTTGCTACATAAAATGTTTGCTGTTTTCACACATTACATGCAAATATTCGTGATGGTTAGAGAGGAAATGCGTCAACAGTTATGGACTAGTGCAGCACTGCAATGGCGTCACATAATTTAAAAGCAGGTTGAGAGCAAGGCATTCAAACACATATCTGTGAAATGAATTCTTAGTCGGTGTGATGAATCATGCATTGGAGTGGAAATTCATTTACAGTTCGGTACACGCATTATTCGCTTTGCGCTTGGAGACTATAAAAGCATTCCACTACATCACACAAGAGTTTTATGCGACCAATTTTAGTGAACGCACCAGAAAGCAAACTGAGTAAGATATAACAGCGTTACCTTATGATTCGACTATTGTCATAGTAACAGCGTTACGTTTAATTATTTAATGAATGTACCTGGTTAATGTACACCAAAAAAAAGAATACAAAAATGTTTCTAGTACCCAAGCAACACATTTTTATATTTCGATGCAAAAAGTGTCAAACACGGTTGATTTTTAGTTTCTAAAGGACTTTTTGACCAGATTCCTATTGCTCCGCAACTTAGCATTTTTGCACCTGAGTTTGAACGTGCTTTTCGTAAATCAAATTCCGGAGTTTTAGTTTGTCATTAATCATATGGATAAACACCTGCAATGTTTAAGAATGATTGTAAAATGTTGCCGGTAGCTGAGAGCTGGTGTATTTGTACACGATTTTTTCCACTTCAAGATTGTAAATATCTTTCAGTTGGAGAATTTTCTGCGTTTTATAAATGATAGTAACTTTGGCGTGGTAAAAAACTTTTTTACGTTTGCATCAGTAGTTTAAAATAGACCAATAAGAGTGAAATTTGCCTGAACCGAAGTGACAAAAGTATGATTTATTGCAGCTGTCATTACTCTGAAGATGAACAAACTCGTCCATCAGTTTGCAGCATTTTTAAACTTTCAGACAGTGAGATGGTTTGTTTTTGCCGAAAATATCAGTAATTAGCGTGTAAGTTCGTTTCAGTTTCTGCTATTTTTGGCAAATTGGTCTTCGTAGCATTTGCGCTTAGCAAATTCTTTAACATGAATAAGATGGTTTCGTAATTTTTTGTACCTTTCGAAATCTGCTAGTAGTTTTGATCTTTTATAAAAGCGAAATAGGTAGCCTCTATGTTTGATTGAAAAATGACCCTCTGTATTATCCATTATCCATGGCTCTAGTGTCACAATTTCACGCATTGCCGCATTTTTTGAATTTTAATCCTGAAACCTAATAACGCAAATTTTTGCAGAAACTACCCTGAGAAGTTTTGTCAAGATAGCCGGCAAGACATGGTATCTGCTCAGTTGGCAAGACCGCTACGCAGAAAGACTAGGACAGTGGTTCTTAACCTTTTTTGTCTCATTTACCCTTTAAAAAATCAAAAAATTAATTTTACCCCCAACAATATTTAGTGTATCAAGCAATGATTTTTCTGGAAAGGGTCCGAGGCAGGTCCTCCTCAAAAATACGTTGTAGACTTACACGCAAACACATGATTTTTCTTGTTTATTGGAACCAATTTTGTCGTAATGCTTGTACGAATCTTATCAGCTTCTGAGATGAAAATTTAATCAAATGCTCTTACTAGCAAGCATGAATACTAATAAGAAGTGGTTTGCTGAGGTTGTTGAAATTCTGAAAACAGTTTCATACGAGCCGGCATATCACAATGACACGGGGTAAAATGTTAGGAAGAAGGAATATACAGCCATCTTTAAATTTTTCTTCTATTGAAAAATGACAAACATTTTCAATCAGTCAGTCCCTAAGTGAGACTTTTGTGTTTGCTTTCTACGCACAGTATCTGACATTCTGGGAACAGTGGTCGAAAGAGATACTCAGTCATCTTTTGGAATCAATCGAGGTCGATGTTTCGTTCTATGGTCATCATTGAGAAGAACCCTGCCTCACACAGGTGAAGTCTTTGAAAGGTATATCAATTTCAAATGCGCGCTTTGACAGTGTACGAAACTCTTCGCCCAATCCACACCTAAATTGCAAGATATGAATTTGGAATAAAGCATTTTTTAACAGGGAAGATCAATCAATTCATCTTTATACAGCTCTTTGAAAAGACAGGTCGGTGCTCTGATAAAATTCACACCTTCATTTACGTGTTTCAAACCTATTTTCAAGTATTCTCATACTTGAAACCAAATTTACCAAATGAGTCAAGATGTGCGCAACTGCGTGGCATCGGTAGCGTAGCAAAGCGAACATAACCAAACAATTTACAATTAATCAATTTTAATGAAGATTTAATCAACTCGATTGCTTCAATTGTAACTGGCGACAAAGCGTCCGTCGTTGCAAAAATTTTGACAAACTTTTAATCCCGAGACTGCGCCCCGATCCGAAAAGACTTACAACTCTGCCGCAGCCAACCAAGAACTTTCCAAAACAGAAAGATCTTTCGAGAATTGAACAACGTTACATTGGCAGAATTGCTGTCAAAGTTAACACGACAGACACTCGTCTTGACCTGTTCATTGCAAGTTGAATCACTACATACTTCGGTTGCAATAGCTGTAGGTCTACTGCAGTCTTAATTGGCACTTGGAACAATCAAGCTCCATCCCTAAAGAGTGGGATATGGTGGAGCACAGATATAACGCCTTGTAGAGCATGAGAATTCAGCACATCTCATAATGTTCGGTTAAGAAATTCATCGTTCGCTCAGACGAGATAATTGTTTGCTAACATTGAGATTTATAAGCCTCGTGAAGAACGGGGCACACAAGACCGGGAGCCGCAAGTCCACCAGGCTCACCAACAAGTAGCTGTCTGACCTATGGAAGGTCCCAATGTCTGAGGGAAACAGCATCTCAGGCGCTTTTAAACCAATGGAGCTTCCTGTCGCCCTCAGGCGTCTGAAGCGAGGAAAGTCTCCGGGCTGGATTCTACCTTCCCGGAGTTTATACTGCACGTCGGGACGGCCTCAAATTTTGGTTTTGCGATTTACTCACGTCTTGCACGCTCCAACTCAAAATTCCAAAGATCTGGATAACAGCACTAATAGTTGCGACCGTAAGCCTGAAAGTTCATTGGGGCACCTGAAAAGCTATCGCCTTATATCACTTCTGTGTATCCCCTTCAAGATCTTCGAGGGACGCATATCCGCTCGTGTCGAACCAATCATTGACTCATTACACCCGAAAGAACAAGCGGGTTTTCGACACGCGAGGTCGACCGTAGATCAGGTCACGATGCTGACAAAGGACATCGAGCATATCTTTTCGACTAAGAAGAAGGCTGGAGGTGTGATTGTCGATCTCACAGCAGCCTATGACACTGTATGGCATCGCGACCTCACCAGCACGTTACTGCAATTGATACCTGACAGACACATGGTTCGCATGGTAATGGAACTAATTGGCGATGGCAGCTTCACCCTTACCACCGGTAAACGTAGCAGGTTACGACGCCTCAAGAACGGCGTCGCACAGAGATCCATCCTGGCACCCTTTCTCTTCAACAACTACATCTCTGCATCAACATGCATGATTGGTAGATCGTCAGCACATGCATACTTTCTGGAGACGGTGCTTGGCAGGTCAGGCTGACAGGCGGTAGAGGGGTCGCTGAGCAAAGAAATGGCAAACTTAAGTGAATACCACCAGACTTGGAAACTGATGCTCAGCACTACACAAACGGTGTCGGCTGTCTTCCACCTCAACAAAAGGAAACTAACTGTGAGTTAAGGGTCAACCACAACAACGAAACCCTGCCCTTCTGCTCCGAACCCAAATATCTCGGAGCAACGTTGGACAGGCAGCTCACATATCGCCAACACCTTGAGTCACTTCGCAAAAAGTTGACAAAACGCGTCGACATGTTGAGGCGGCTTATTGGCTCTGGCTGGGGTGTTGCAACAACAACGTTGCGAACAGCCACCATAGCACTGAACAGAGTACTGGGCTCCTGTCTGGTGCCGCAGTGCTCACACCCGCCTTATTGATCCCGCCATCAACGACGCCTTGCGAATTGTTACTGGATGCCTGCGTCGTACACCAGCGGACAACCTTCCTATTCTCGCAGGCATCCAACCTACTGAGATTCGTCGCAAAGGAGCCACGCTGACTCTAGCACGCCGCTCCATGGAGCCTGGATGCCTGCTCCACTCAGCGCTCGCCTGTCCACCGAGTGCGAATGCACGGCGTCTCAAATCGAGAAACCTATTTGCACCCGCCGCGCAACTACTCATTGTTAGGAGTGCGGCGCTCTGGGCGGATCACCGATGGAATGCGAAGTGGTTGGAAACCTTACAAGACTCCGTACATTCATCCCCGACACCGCCACCTATCCTCCTGGAATGACCCATCCAAGAACAGCGTGGGTCCGGCTTAACCGCCTCCGCACCGGTGTCGGACGTTTCCGCTCCTGTTTGCACAAATGGAGTATGGCCTCCTCTGCGGCTGTGAGTGTGGCGCAGAAGAACAAACAGTCGACCATATTATCCTCCAATGTCCAATCCATGTATCTCCTCATGGACTGCACCGCCTGACGGTTCTGTATGATGAGACAATCCAATGGCTACTTAACACCTGCCCCGAAATCTGCTGTGGCAAAGTAGAGGACAGTAACAACTCGTTCAAACGATGAAGAAGATAATGCTGCCTCTACTGGTCTTAGTCATATTTAATTTTCTCGTTTGTTACTTTTTCTTGTGCACATCCAGCTTTTACAGATAAAATTTGCTCTCCATGGTTTTTTTTACTTTATTAATGATCTTCTTAATTCCATATTTTGTTTGATTGTTTGACCACAGCTAATTTCTCAATCAGACCAGACCCACTTGCTTGTGTACATAGGCATCATCGTTTCACCTGTAAATTTTCCCCACCGGTGTTTTCTGTTTGTTCTTTTTTTCTAAGGGTGCTTATTTCATTTGCAACTGTTGTTTTCTAACCATTTTCAATGAGTTTCTAATGGGTTTGGTTGACTAGAAGACATCCATGTTTTTTTGTCAATGGTATGTGACATACTGACAGAGGTTGTTTACGTAGCAGTTCTTTTGCCGTTGTTTTCAAGTTATTCTGATTCCACTGACAATTGGCATTTTTCATGATGACTTTTTGTGTTGTTTCGTGTTATTAGATAAGCCACATGAGGCAATAAACCAATCAGTAAAAGTGGGAAGAAAAATTGCGCCACCAAAATGTGACAGGAAAGGGGACCCACAGGTTTCGGCTGCATCACTTCCCCACCTGCCAATTTTATTAATGAAAAAAGCTTAAATTCGAAAGTAATGCCTGTCTACGAAAGACCCACCATAATTGCTCAAAACTAACCAATGAGAAACACCTTAATTGCTTCAAATAAGTCAAAAACACAAACCGAAGGTTCTTTAGGCCCTCTAGCATTGTGCACTTTGTGGTTGCCATGGAAAACACAACAAATCCACGGTCGCAACTGCTTCACATATCCAGGCAAGAAGTATGACTTTCACAGTGTTCCAAACCCTTGCAAAATATGGCATTCATGTGGCGACGTGTGTGATATGCAACCAACAGTATGGTTGTCAAACAGTAAAAACTTTTTCAGGAGATGGTCAGCGCACCGGCGTGCTTTCAACAAACCAGATACGATTGACGACAGTGACCAAATGGCGTTACCGCGGCACTATAGTGTTTCATGGTATTATACATAAGCCACACATTTATGACTCTACATCTGCTACTGTTCTGCAACAATTCAGTTCTAAGTCTCTGTATACCTGTGAAAGTAAATGGCTAAATCCATAAATTTAATATTCAGGCATCATCCTCTCTCGTGTAGAAGACATTTTGCCCCCTTTTTGTCAATGTTTGATTTTCATTTTTACAATTCTATGCCGTTGTTTTGCCCAGTTGTTCGATGTCCTTACTTACCATGCGTCTAGCGTTTGATTCACTGAATTCTGTTCCTCGCTTTGCAGCTTTTATCATATAAAGACCGTTCTTAGAAAACGACCTAAACATCGCCATTCCGATTACGCATCCCGCTGCCCCCAGACTGAGTCACGTCACAAAGTTTGTCAGTTACGTGAAAGCAGCATTATGAAGAAGGCCTATTTTTCAGATTTGTTTGTCGCAGCTCGCGTTTTCATTTATTCAGTTTAGTTTAAATTTATTTATTTCTCTCCACTTGTTTATTCCTTCAGAATTGAGCTCGTACACATTAGCGTGCAGATTTCAGGCCTGAGAATGCGTATTGCTGCGTGACATCGACATCCTATAAGAAAACTAATTGTTGCTAATTGATTCGATTGTGTCATCTTTGTGGAGACTAGTTGCTTGAACATGGGTATATGAAAGTCCAGTTCATGACAAAGTTATGAAATTGGAGCTAAGTCGACTGATTTATCGAAAACTTTCAGAAAACCCAAATATTCAAATTGTTGTTATTGACAGGCGCGCAGCCAGGAATTTTGCTTGGTGGGGGCAAACAGCAACCGGGTCTCAACATTTAAATATTTAATGCCCCTTATTTTTAAACTTTTATCCGTAAAATGTACCTTTTTTTGTCGTTTTCTTCTGAATAAATATATTAGCATTTACGCCGGCATATAGAAAGTCTGCTTTCATTCCACTGACATGTTTCAAAAGATTGATTTCAGTGAAGTTCAAAGCTTTTACTTTGGATGAAAGTCATCATTTGCTTGTAAAACGATTTTCGCGAAAACGGTTGTAACTGTAAAAGTCTCTATGCTATAAGTGCATGTTCTGCATTAAGTTGTGCTTTCTGCAGCCAACATTTAGTTGAGCAGGAAATAATCGTGTCCAACATTATGCTACCCATTTTTATATTTACAAGCTTTTTCAATGCACGACACCACACGGTCGATAGAAGTCGAGTACCGACTTTGCTCTAAGACACTGAGTACCGAAGTAGGTCTGCATATTTTGCGCAAATGTAAGACTTGGATCTTATTCGATTCTTTAGTGACTGGTTCTGGTTGACGTATGCAGTTGATAACGCAAAGGGTTTAGTCCCACAACGTCTTTGAAAAATGCTTGTTTTTATGTCATTATACGCTATAAAATGCTACTGCGATAACATATTTGTTTGCTACTTGCACTACGCCTGATTCCCAAAAACTATTAGGTATTTATCCATCAATTTCGAGCTAACACTATAATTCACAAGTAATTCCCAAAACAATTTTGTAAGTTGGGGAACGCTACACAAAGTGTGAAAATGATTGTGCATTAGCGAAAACGAAGCCACAATCGAATATCACCAGCACGGTTCTGCACTGAAGGTCGCCACAGCCCAACACAACGGTTGGTTAGTTGATCTAGCCCTGTGGTTCCCAAAGTATGGGTTGAAACCCAAACAAAGGTGGAGAAGGGTCAAAAAATGGGTCGCACAGAAGCAAGCCAAACTGGAGCTGAGTATTTTTAACGTTACTTCTGCTTCTCTGTGACCATCTGTAGCATAGGCACTTGAGAAAAAGGAAGATGGCTAACATTAAAATAAACTTAGCAAGTTGTTATCAAAAATCATCCATGAAATTGTTATTTTTTCATAAGTTTTTTGAGGTTTGCGTCTGGAGATCTTAAAACTCAGATATGAGAGGCGCTCAAAAAAGTTTGGGATCCGCTGACCTAGCCTCGTTATAGTAAGCGAATGAAGTCTTTTTTAAATCCATTAGTGTAAAAATGCCAAAAAATCCAATTGACTTGGAAAGAATTTAATTTCATTTCATTTTAATTACATAGGCTTTGTCGCGAAAACAGATTGCAAGCTATCTGCAAGTAATGGCAGCGCGAATGGCCTCAGAACTTACAAAATCAAAAACATCTTCCTACTCGTGGGCGTCGGAAGGTCGCACAGGGCGACCTTGCCTTCCTGGATTTTGAAACTTGACAATTTTCTATTACATTTTTAGCAAAAAAAGGTCGTTTTATTTGTTTTCAGAAGGGAAAATGAAATTTCACCACTTTTAGGCCCCCCTGGAAAGATCTTTATGGCTACTTCTGGAAAAATCCGCTAATAGCCTCCACCCTGGTAAATATCCTTCCGACGCCCATGTTCCTAATTACGGTAGATGTCGATGCTGACTTTTCCCGTAGCATTTAAATGATTTCAAATTTACTGCAGAATAGGGTGGCATGTAACATCAGATGAAAGTTGAAATACTTTCATACTATGTACTCTGACTACTTGACAAAACTGTACTTAACTCGCCGATTGTAAAACTATTAATGAAAACGAAGGCTCCACATAACTGTGATTGAACCGTCACAATACATGTTCAATCATTACAAATATACAGGGTTGCCAGATCTACTTTTTGCCAAGAGGCCAAATCTAGTCCAGAAAGAGCCAAATTCTAAGACTAGGGGCCAAAAAAGGGCCAACCATTTTTTTTCCCAATTTATCCGCAGTTACGAACTCATACGAACCCATACTTAGGAACTTATTAAATGGCAATGTTCCTCAATCACAATTGTAGAGCAACAGCAAAACAAGTACGTGATGAAAGATCGCAAGAGAAAAACTTAATTTCCATGTGTAGCCATAAACTAAGATAAATATACCATTCTTCGATAAGTGTTAATGCAATAACAATCAGAACAAAACCAACAAACACGCACACTATCTGAAAAACAGTAAGTTAGGTAACGTAACAGTTCTCACTGCTACCTCTACAACTGCAGTAAGTACCAGGTATTCTGATGGAATTACTTTCACATAACTAAGAAACTCTAAGGATCCTAACAAAATTTTGTAATAAAAAACCTTCAAAATATAGGAATTTGGTGAAAATCTGCAATGAATTAGCCAAAAAAGTGAAAAAATATGGTTTCTCAGCCAGGACCCAGGGTGGTCAGATTTAATTCTTGCATGGGGCCANCCTCTGGAAAAAGGCCCAATAAGAGCCAAAAGGCCAAACGAAAATTTTGGGGCCGGAAAGTGTCATTTGGGACCAAATTTCTGANATTTGGNCCCAAAAGGGCCAAGCTGGCAACCCTGCAAATATATATTTAGAATGAATGCTATTGTTGATAAACAGTGGCCTAATTGCGTAACAAAAAATATTTTGAAACCGGGTCGTTTTTTAGACAGAGTTCGATCTTCAAGACATACAAAACATATAACCACGCCATATTCACGCATTTAGTTCTAAAATTGTACAAAAACAAAAATCTATGATGTTAATTTAAGGCGACTGCTGATGCTGCTGACAAGAGTAAGTTATCATTATTTGTAGTACGCCAAAGTTATCAGAGTGGAATTTTTGCGATGGTCTTTGGTGGGATACAGCAGCTGGTGCATCAGAAATACCTGCGAAGAGCGTTACTCCTTGTTTTTACTTTCGTTTAGTGATTACAAGTGCTTAAATACAAGCTTGCATTTCATGATCACAAACTTCCACACGGAACTTAAGCCTCAGGCAAAGTCAGCATGGCATGATTTCTTCAGCATTTACACTATACACAACGTTTGAATAATTATGGACAAAATTGCTGGTAAACCACGTTGCTCTGGTTCGACCAAAAGCTGAAGTCGGATAAGGTTCTTTAAGCAATTTCGTTGATTAGCACTGATATATTTCTTTAGATTACATACCAAAAGCTTAATTAACGGAACATTGTTGGTGTCGTGTAACTTTCGGAATTGGGGGGGGATTGCCCCTATTGCCCCCCACTGGCTACGCGCCTGGCTATTGACACAATAAGACACGCAATTTTACCTCTCCTGCAGTTTTTTCTTTCAAGCTTTTAAGCTTCACCAACTTTCTGAACAGCACAAGCGCAATGGCACTCCGTGATCGCACTGTGGTTCTGCAAATTAAGTGGGAGAAAAGACATTTGAGTAAAAGTGTCACCAGTAAATTTTCAAACTGATTTGAAGAAGGAAGCAAACACAGCAACAAACCCTTCATTCCAAAACGCATGACATTTACCAGCTTTTCCATCTCCTTCATTATCATTCTATTGCGGTAATTTATATCTTTAAACTGTTTCTTCTTTGTATGTACCAACCTCACGTTCAATGCCCATGAAATAGAGTAGAACGTCACTCGCATCAAGTCCGCACCAAGCAGGGCGAAGCAAAGGCCGATGGCAAAGCCAATGCTAGGGTTAATGGTTGACGTGAAGATGACAAGTTGGTTTACCACCAGAGCCTAAAATTAACAAGGTGTGGCAAGTTCAAAACATTGCAAACTCTGCTAGTTCAAAGCCAAGGTTTCTGACCTTGAAATGTTATTATCTCCCTCACATGAAAATGAAACCTTAGATTGAAAGTTCAACGATGCTTGTATAAATTGCTACTACGCGAGTTTATTGAAAGCATAACGCGAAACACCGGCAGTGATCAACCATCGTTCAGAATCTTTGCAACCAATCAATAGCTACTCCGTGACATCAACAAACGCTGCAAAGCAACTTGGCATTTGTTTCAAGTGCAAATCAAATCAAGTTCCAGCTCGTGTCTAACCTTTTCAGTGAAAACACTGGTGGCGATACCTTTTAGTTCATATTCACCGCTGATTTGGGTAATTTCACGTCGATATTATACAAACCACGTACAAGTGCAATGCACTATTGAACCTCATCATATTCCACTCATCGCAAAATATGAAAAGTATGATCATGCCTTACAAGTAAATCTGCAAAAACTCATGCGAAGATTGACCTTTTCCTTTGAATGAAAACCAAGACGAATGATTGATTCTTTCGGTTAATTTTAAAACCCTTAAGTGATATACCAAGGCAAAAATATTGCAACACATTTAACATGTCACATTTATTCGAAATTTCCGAAAAAACAATTCTGATAAAATAGTTCAAAATATACAAGCACTATATCGAGATGAAAGAAGACTGAACTTACTGGACCAACCAGGGCCATGACAAAACAAAGTGTACTGGCCAGAAAGGCAAGAAGAAATCGAGTTAATATTGATCGAAACAGTACACGCCAAGAACTCGGTGCTTTGGGGTTTTTCTTCTTCTCTTCCTGATACAATCGTAAAAATCTGCAAGTTGTTTAGGAAGTGAATTAGACTGACTTGCTAGAGTGAAAAAATCTTTATAACCTTCGCCAACGTTTCTAAGCGTTGCGAGTTTCATTTTGTTTTTTTATACAGACGATATTATGTTCCAACTTAAAACTGTCTGGTTTCGAAAGTGTTAATAATACTTTTCTGGTGAAGTAGGCACAAAGCCACACTACGGGCAGTCTGGAGACGCACACCTTTATGCAGCAGTATGTGGAAAATCGCAGACTCATGCAAATGTTTGGATTCAAGCAACGAAGCGAATCCTAGGCAGTCTGTGACAGATTGGAGGCAGTTGCACACCGAAACGTTTATGCGCCCAGTTAAATGGCGCCCCTTCTTTGTAATTGCCCGCGTTTTTAGAACTTATGGAAGCACAAAAAGAGGTTGAAAGGCAATCTCCAAGGAATGCTTTACACCTGATTCGATCGCAGAATTTAAGAGCCAGGTGAAACCTGCTAGGAATCTGTTACCAAAATTTATCAACCATGCTATTTATTCTTAAAAGCACAAATGTAAAGCTGCTTCCTGAAGCGAAATCAATGTGGAAAAACTCACTGACTTCTCCATTGAAATGTTGGAACATGTTTCTCAAACTTGAGTTTAATGGGTTGATGACCTTCTTTCGGTTTTGGCTAACTTTCCCAAGTTTCTCAAGAATAAAGATGAGAATTTCTAGGAAACGTAGCGTCAAAATTCAACCGAACTGGACCATATAGAAGAGCAAGTGAAAGCAGGGCAGTGAGACTTAGTCGCGGGAAACGCCCCTGCCCAAAAATATTTTTCCACACGCCGAGAGAATGAAGCGAAAGCAAGTGTGGATCTGGAAGTAGAATATCTAGAGTCATGAGAAGTAAAAAAAACAAGGAATTGTGATGATGACCATGATTATGCATTTACAAATATTTATTACCCTGAAGCAAATGATCGTGATGACAAACCACAATATGCATCGAAAAAAGGTATGTGGCGCATTCATGACAACTAATGCAGTCAGGAGGAACGCGAACTAGAGTTGTCAACGGGTCTGATATTACAGCCAGAACCCGGCCTAAGGCCGAAAGAACAAGCCCAAACCCGGCCTTAAACCGGCATTTCTTTTAAGCCCGATTTAGGCCCAAAAGCCAAATTTACCGAGTGAATCAAGATGTACGCAACTGCGGTGGAATTGCTGGCGTATCTGCCGTAGGAAAATAAACCTGACTAAATACAGCAATGCACAATTAATCGTTTTTCTTTGAAGATTTAATCGTCTCGATTGCTTCAGCAGTAACTGGCGACAAAAGTGTCCGTCGTTGCAAAAAGATTGTATGCAGGTCCGAAATCAGCCCGAAACATTTTGACAAACTCAGGCCGAACCCGGTCCGACCCGAAACGCCCAGACCGACTTACAACTCTGACGCGAAACAACCTTGACCTCCCAACATTTCTGAAAGTGAACCGAAATTTTCAAATTTTGTCCTGAGGCACTGAAATGTCAGTGCTTTTGCTGTTTTGGTTAAGCGTTCCCCACATCTAAGTCTGGATTATTGCACAGCTTCTGACACCGTGCGTTCAGCAAAANATGGCATACGTGAGCAAAACATTGAGCATGCATCATATTACAGATATTCGATGCTGTTGACAAACAAAAGTTCGAGCGCATGTTTTTCATCGTNAAACTTCGTGACATAGCAGGTTTTGACACGTAAGTCAACTTGACATGACCTACATTAAGCAAATTCAACAAACCTGAAAATGGGATTCAAAACCAGTTTTGATTTTTCAGCATTATTTTTTTTGTTCCAATGCAATATTCGATGTGACGATGCGCCGTTGTTTGTTGCAAAGATTTACGAAGTGCAGACACTGGCATCAAACAGCTTGACCCAGTGTGCAATGACATTTTATATCCAGTCTCCAACTTCAGCAACATTTGTTTCAATTTTCACAATGTTATGTGATAATGAAAAGTTTCAAAAGAAAAATATCGGAAACTATACGATAAAACACGTGAAATTTGCGTGTGTCACAATGAGAAGTCCAAATTAGGCAATGCGGCAACTAGCTGATACTTTCTGGTGGGAAATGACTGTAACTTGTTGTTCTACGTAAGAATTAAACATGTCTTTGAAAATTTCCTGGGGGCGCAATTGCCCGGTTGCCCGCCCTATTGCGTTTCTGAGATTGGGTGTGCAAGGGAGGCAGTCGAAAAAGATGGCGCAAAACGCATTGTCAGGTTCAGAAGTTTTGTTACAAAGCGACCATCAATATTTGGTGTGGGAAACCGCCTCTGGAAGCACAAAACGATGGGATATGCTAAAAAGTTGGGGTACATTCCACCTTTATCCCCCCTGGCTACGCCTATATTCGCATCATATATCTTAACCAGGGCGGTTTTGGGCCGATTTGACCAATTTCTTCTAATTGGACCCCGCGCTACGCCTACAACCAATGTAAACTTACACTTTCTGTGGAAGCTGCTTTTGCATGCTGTATAGTGCCGGTGCGGAGCCCAGTGATTTTTAAGTTGTTTTGAGAGACCAAAACGACCATCAAAATTTTCCAACAGTCTCAAAATAAGGTATAAATTCTCTTTACTACCACCATCAAACTACACCGCAACCTTGATTTTCAAACATCGCGGTATTCAGATGAAACAGTTGCGGTCTCTGAACAAGTCTGCAGTGAGCAAGGTCAAAATCTGAGAAAACTCTGGAGGGTCCCACTGTATTTTTTAAGCATGGGATGCCTTGCCAACGAAAATCCAAGTGAAGTGCGCGGATTCAAAGCCCTCATCAAAGTTCTGTAGTACGTATGGTCATTGTTTTCAGTGGTGAGTGGCCAAGTTTTTTTTCACTAGCACCTCGTCAAAGCAGAGAGGGGTTAAGTTTTAAGCTGCTTTCTGTTTTATTTATAAAAGCGTTTCTTATTTGTCAGGTCAGGTTTCAATAGTTGCTGCAAAATAAGATACAAGAGTTGTTGAATGTTAATTTTTCAATATTTACTACTACTTCACTTCTGAAGGTGTCGTTTCGTTCGAAATTGCAAATGTGTGCTGCTTAGTCTTTCAACAGCGTTGATCATTTTCCCTCTCATAAAGATTTGATAACGCAACCTTAGATTGGGGTAAACGTTTGAAATCAACCTAGTTTTTGTTACGAATGACTATTTCAGGTGTGCAAAAAAAACAGTTCCTTAAAAAGTAACAGAAAATTACTAACAGTTTAGCCATTTTCAAACAGAAATGACATTTTGGTTCAAGTGAAGTAAGCCCGATGATGTTCTTGTGGTGAAAATTATATCATGACATAGTAGTAAAACAAGGATTTTGGCATCAATCTCACAGACTGGGGTTATAATTTCAGAGATATAGCCTAACAAATTGAGAGCTGCAAAAGTCTGAAAAGGTGGCAAGTGGAATAATTTCTGTGGAAGTTTGAAGCTATTACAGTACTTGCCTGTTTTGAAAAATTAAAAAGTAGCCTAGGTTTAAACTTGTTAGGAGAGCTACAAATACTTCTTTAGTGTTAATAGAAAAGATAGTTTTTAACGTTCTCCGGAATATTAAAAAGCTGCTCTAATAAGCGGTTTGTACTCCTTCAATCGGTGCTCTATTACGTGGTTTTCACTGTAACCATTTTCCATGTGTAAAGTATATAGTGACAGGCAGGGGTTTTGTACAGTCGAATCTGGGCTATTTATTTATAGAATATGTTTTGTCTGTACTGCAACTAAGCTAAATGCTATGAGTCAAAGACCAAGAGACATAGGCCGAAAATATTAAGTGGCAGCCAAAAGAGACCTCAGGCTAAGGGAAAACGAGACCGAAGCATAAAAAAGAAAGGTGCGTTTGACAAGTATTTCAAAAACTGAGTTTATGGCTTCAATGCAAGTTGTTGTAAAAAAAACGACCCAAAAAAATCCCACCCGGGTTTTTTTAAAAAAGCCCACTTAAAAAAAAACAATAAAACCCACTAAAAAACACACTTTTTCTTTATTCTTTGAAAAAATGTACTAAGAAGTAAAAAATAAAAATAGGCAGGACATTTGTACAGTTAACTTTAACGTTTTTTAATCAAACAAAATGAACAGCAGCAATGAAATTTGAAGGATTTGAAAAAAATAATTAAACAATTTGTAATGGCTATCTTTCTCAGCTCTGCACAATCAGTATATTTTAACGAATATTTCTGCCTTATGTGCATCTATCCGATTTATCTGATTTTGGACCATACCAAATCATATGTTGAAAAAAACAGTCTAAAAATCAGGGGTCACCAACGTGGTGCCCATGGGCACCAGGTCGCCCACAAGGACCAACCAGGTTGTCTGCGGGCATATGCGTAGCCAAAAGGCATAGCCACCAAGTTTCTAGCATTCCTTGTCGTTTTGCGCTTTGAGAGGTGTTGTCTGAAATAAAATACTGTTGCTCGCTGAAAATCAAAATATTTGGCTCAAAAAAAATTTTCAGGCTGGCTGCAAGCATGATCAGTGTCTTCACATTGCAGAAAATCTTAATTGTTAATGCTCAAATAAGTAAAGGTGAATTGAGCAATTTTTTTATTTCAGAAGCGTGCATCAAACTGGTAGCTCTTTGCATTAATCGGCACGTAAGAAGTAGCTCTCAGCTTCAAGAACGTTGGTGATTCCTGCTATAGATGCTGAGCTAGCAGGGCATGCAGATAAACTTGACATGAAACTGCAGAGTTTGTGTGGAAATGGTTTTTCTTTGTTTGCTCTGTGCATTCTTGCCAAGCCTTATCACTTTAGAGTGGATTGAAAAAAAATTTGCAAAAACAAAGAAGGGGTACATTTCTTTACCCTCAAATTTTAATGGCATAATAGGCATGACAAGTTATTATTGTGTAATTCTGAAAATAATGATATTGCATGATTCAATAAAAACAATTAAGAATAAGGTTTTACCATTTTCCTTAAAAAAAGAACAAAATCTTGTTTCCTTTTAAAACACCCAAAAAACAGGTGGGTTGGGTTTTTTGAAAAAAATGGGTTTTTCTCAACCCTGCTTCAATGCCACACCATGCTGCAACAACGTAGGCAGCTAGTCTAGTCATGTTGCGCCAGACAATCAAAGTAGAAGTTGATGGACGGGAAGTGAAACAAGTCGTTTCGAAACTGTTGATTCTGACAAGGAAGGAACCTCGTCAGATGTGCTTCTGATGACGCATGATAGCAAGAAAATTCAAAATTTGAATTAACAAATAGGCAGTGGCTACAGACGCGCCTGTGGATCTAGAATTTTGAAAACTTATTCATACGCCACCTGTGACGTAACAGCAACGCACGGCGAGAGTGCAGTAGGGTTGGTAGAAACGAACTAAACGTAAAAGATAAACCCTAAGCCTAACCTTAACACTAAACTTGACCCTAAACGTACCCCTAACCCGTTAAGGTAACACGCAAGCCTGAAAAAAAGTAAAGAAAAAAAATGAAAGTCGGCAAGGTGAGAGTCGAACTGAAAACCATTGGCATAGCAGTCATAGCACTTAATCCCTAGGCTACGAGATCCACGGCGTTTGAATGACAAACCGACCTTTTTATTTGAATTGCTTCAGACCAGGCATATCCGTAGTCACTTCCTAACAAATATTCCTGCTGCCTAGCCAGAGATCATGAGTGGAATATTAGGGACTACCCTGGACTATTTAGCCCAAATAGGACCGCCTGCAATCATAATAGAAGTTTTCCCCAGAAACGAGAGTGATGGGACACGGTTTTCTAAGTTTCACTGCAAAAGAATACCATCAAATGGTGAAGTGGCAGGTGGCCAATACTCCTGGCCTGGAAAAATATAATATTTTGCTACTAGTGCAAACTTTTCGGCTCTAGATATCCACTATCACAGCACTCAATACCTCTCCTCTCTGCAGGTACTACACTCGTACCTCCCTTCTGATCAGGGTGGTGCCTGCCCAGAGAGGAGGTATTAATGAGGTCAATTGAAGTCTCTGATGCAGTGGTCTTGGCGTCATCCTTACGGGCCTCGCCTTTGTAACATCACCGATTTCTATCATTACGCCATGCACCCCCTCAAAAATTTCTATCACACCACTGAGTGGGGCCCCGCCCTTTCAAACGCCGGCCCTGATCATAACACATTGGCTGCCGAACTACGAACATACAGTATCGTGCTTGGAAATCGGAGAAAAAATAGGGATATTTCAGTTGACTTACCAACCGCATAGCTCCTGAGCCGATTGCGCAAGTGCAGTGGTTCCCCACCTTTTTAGTGTCGTGGACCCTTTTGACGATTTGGCTGAAAGCTGTGGACCCCTTAATAAAGCCAGTTTAAATCCTGCTCAGGGACATGTGGCTTATTCGGCCGAAAGCAGCTTTTAACTTAATTTTATCATTATTTAGAATTAATGTTTGTAGCGACTTCTTTCAGTAGCAGGGCCGGCGTTAGCAAGTGCGGGGCCCGATTTGAAACACTTTTGCGGGTTCCCACTCAGTGGTGTGCAGAAAGATTTTGAGGCGGCGTACCAAGGTGCAGTGATAGAAATCGGTGATGTTACAAAAACACTCTCCAGCGGAGACTTCAACGGACAGCGCCGTTAAACCCAACATACCAAGCAATTACATCCCTCATTAATACCTCCTCTCTGGTCAGGTATTTCTCTGATTAGAAAGGAGATATGAGTGTAGTACCTGCAGAGATGAGGGGTATGCTGTGCTAGTGGATATCCAGAGCTGAAAAGTTTGTAGTAACAGCAAAATAATTATATTTTCCCAGGCCAGGAATAATAGACATGGATGACCTACCGCGTCGCCATTTGGTGGTATCCTTTTGCAGTGAAACCAGAAAACCGTGTCCCATCACTCAAGTTTTCTGGGAAAAACTTCTATTGTGATTGCAGGCGGTCATATTTGGGCTAAATAGTACAGGGTACTGGGTAGTCCCTAACATTCCAACTCATGACACCTGGCTAAGTAGCAGGATGATTTATTTATCCAAATTTTGAATTTTCTTGCTCGCATGCCTCAACAGATGCACCATCTGACGAGGTTCTTTCTTGTCAGAATCAACACTTTCTAAACGACTTGTATCACTTACCGCAGATACACCTCCACTTTGATTATCTATCGTAACATGACCAGGCTGGCTGCCTACATTGTCGCCATCTTCAACGTGGAATGCCATTGGGGTATACCCTCAGTGGTTAAAACAACTGTCCAACGCACCTTTTATTATGCTTCAAACTGTTTTTTCCGTAGATTTAGGCCTCTTTTGGCTGCCACTTAATATTTTCAGCCTATGTCTTCTCTTGGTTTTGACTAGGCTTGCCATACGTCCCGGTGTCCTGGTCAGTCAACCAAAAAGTCCCGGTTAGGCATTCAGTCAGCCATCACAGCCCTACACGAGTATTAGCAGGTTGTGATTGGTCTGTTTAGCCAATTTGCTGAAGAGTGATGCGTGATCTTGTTTTTTCTTGTTTCTTTGTGTTAGATGTAAAGGTAATTGTTACGTCATTGTAACGGGTAGGTCAACTGGTCCAGTAGTGGGTTGATGCTGCATGTAAGATGTGAACCAATTTATCTCGTAAGACTCGTTGTTCTGAAGCGTCCCGCTTTTCAATCACAAAAATATGGTATGCCTATCTTTGACCCATAATATTTAGCTTAGTTACAGACCAAATCAAATAGCACAAATTCGACTGTTTAAAGCCAAAAACAAAAGACCTGCCTATCACTATACACTTTACACGTGACAAACGGTTACAGTGAAAACCACTTATTAGAGCACCGAGGTGTACAAACCGCTTATTAGAGCAGCTTTTGAATATCCTGGAGTAGGTTAAAAATTATTTTCCTTTGTAACACTAAAGAAATGTATGAAGTGATTGTAGATCTCCCAATAATTTGAACTTACTTTTTAATTTTACAAAGCAGGCAAGTACTGTAGTGAAGGGCGTACGCAAGGGGGGAGTTGGGGTTAACCATCACCCCCACGAGCTTGATATTTTACAAAAACTTTATTACCTGAGCAAAAGGATTAATTGTTTTCGCATACTTTTTGCTTGTTATTTTGTCGACTTAATGCAAATATCACGGAATGAACTTGCATGAAAATTTCAAGGAACATTGTAAATGGGCCAAAAAGTAATAATTAGTTATGGTGGGAATCTGGGTTATCGTCTGTATCCAGAAATCATCTCATCATTTTTTGCAGACCTTTCGCCCACTACGCATGTTCACGATTGTGCTCCAAGATAGTTCACTTTATCCAAAACGTCTTCATTGTGTTTGCTATGGCTAATCAGCGCCAACTTCGCCAAAACGTTGTTTGGAAAACGTGAATATGACGTCAAATTGTGACGTCACCAACAACGCACAACAAATACAATTGCCACTGAATGAACCCCCCATAAATATTTTCTGCGTACGCCACTGACTGTAATAGCCTCAAACTTCCACGAAAGTTATTCCACTTTTCATACTTTTTACAACTTTTAATTTGTTAGGCTATATCTCAGAAACTAAGACGCTAATCTGTGAGATTGATGCCACAACCCTTGTTTCGGCAGTGTGTATTTCATGATGCAGTTTTCACCACATTAACATCATGAGGCTTACTTCACTTGAACCAAATTGTCATTTCTGCTACTTTGTAAATGGCTTAACTTTTAGTAACTTTCTGATACTTTTTAAGGAACCGTTACTTTTTGCCCACCTGAAATAGTCATTCATAATTAAAACTAGGTTTATTTCATATGTTTTCGCCAAGCACTCCCAAAACTTTTGATTTGGTGAAAATCCGGCCAAAATCCCTTAAAATCCGGACAAAATCTGTTGAAATTTTGGCAAAATGTGTGAAAACCTTCGCAAAATCACTGTATGTGCTTTGAATTTACAAAAAATGGCACCCGAAATCGAAGTGCAGACGATTTCTTTTGAGGTCACGTTTTCATTTAATGCTTTTCGGGCAAGTTAGGGGAAATTTGGGAAAGTTCAGGAGAAATTTGGG
>JGI24022J15233_10000064_pt1 | contig 37156 bp, 14 predicted proteins | sample Ectturendosymbi2_FD_15233 | JGI IMG/M metagenome (IMG submission 15233)
ATTCACCTATCACGTCCTGCAACAGAAAAGACATTCGTTAAAAAATGTTTTTTTTATCGAACAAAATATGGGTACGCATCTTTTTGGGTCACCCGTATAAAACAGTTTGCACCACTTGGAAAAAATGTTGCATGTCTTTATGACAGCCGCTACAGATCCAAGTATTCTACTGTAATTACGAGAAATCCATAAATATTTGTTCATTTGTTCATTGAAGTTCACACCTTCAAGACAAAACAACATGCCTGCCACAAATATGACTCCAAATAGCTAACAATTAATTGAAATGACATTTTATGACAACACCACAAGTACTCATCTGCGAATACCTTTACAAGCTGGGAAGGCTGTGTCAGATAAAAAAATTTCTTCATCCATGAGATAAAACTGCCTGTTGCACGAAAGAGGGAGACGAACGCAATTTTCCTGAATAGATAAGACCGTTCTTATTTCGGTATTGTGTTTATGATACAACCACACGACAGAGAAGTGTGGATATACGTAAAAGTCGCTGAAGCGTTTTCGTCATATGTCACAAGAGACAATTAGCCAATATTAAAAAATTAAAAACAAATATCCTTAGTTTAATTTCGAATCACAAGTCCCTCAAGAATTGAAAGCTCTCGGTTTGCTGTGAGCTTTCATGGAATCTTCGAGAAATGCCGTGCTTTGTTTTCATAACTTCGCGATGATTCGGACTTGAACATATCCACATTTCAGCAACAAGTCTCCTCAAGGGCGACGCAGCTAAAGTTGATCGCAGAGTGAAATCGATTTCACGTCAATTACGCATCTTCAGTTCTGTAAATTGCAAGCAAAAACTTACGGGTGAAATGATAAAAAACTAAAGCAAGACCAAGAGGAAGCACGCGATCTGGGCGTTTGAACATGGCCTACAAAAACCAGCTTTAATACAGCACTCAAACAAAGGACGATAGTAAAAAGGTTTTAAAAGCATTCTTACTCTATTTTGCGCAACTGAGTTTTTTTGTTCAACAATAACCTTTCTTAAAACATATGAAAAATGTATGCACCAGCAAAACTGATCAAAAGTATTTTACTTGCTAAGGAATTGCATTCATTGCTATACTGCTGGCCCTGAAAGCTTTTTTAACAATGCGTGGTAGCGTTGTGAAAACAATGGAGGAGAACACCTACAAGTTGTCATAACGTTCTACAAAGACTATTATGGAAAGTACAGTAGTACAAAATCTTTGCACAAAGTTAGTTTCCTTCTTGAATCTCACTCTTAATATCTGGAATAACTACAATCTTAAATAATATCTTTCAAACGCAATGAGATGCTGATGAAGCAGTTTTCAGAAACCTGTGAAAATTTACAATTTTCAGAAACGTTCAGCCAATCTTATANTACAAACTGCTTTAAGATAAAAAAGCAAAAGCATCAACCAAATGACCAANTAACCATATCTCTCCTAAAAACACTTGCCAAACACGCAAAATGCAAGCTTTGCGAATGAATGTTTACTTTAATAGTTTTTCGTTGTCGATAAAGTGAGGCAACTGTGAGAAAATGAAAAGCTACCAAGCAAATTTTTATTTAATTTTTTATTTCTGTGTTTGGTCCAGACATATGATCCATATCACAGGGACTAGAGAGTCTAGGTAGACAAAGAACACAAACAGATAAATATTCCTGAGTCGTAACACTTTGCATGGTTAACTGCTGGTTCGTGCTGGTAGGCAATGCTGAAATGAATCAAACACTGTCATAACGCATCGGCACTACTGCATTCGGACATCATCATGCAGGAGCGTTAGATAGTCGGAAGAACGAAGACTTGCAGAAAAGAGCAGGCATTTGAGCTGAGCGCATAAAAAAAACTTAGAGACGCACAACGTTGAACAAAAGCATACAAATTTCTGGTGAAGGCATCAACATTGCTGACTTAATAATTTGCTTCATGCTGACGAACTTTTGCATTCCTTGGGATATGATGCAAAATTCGGTAATCATGTTCGTGGCATTGTGCGTGGGCAATGCAAAGAGTCTGTCTCCATCGTAAAACCGTTTCGACTTTGATTTACGTAAAACCAAGTCAACAAACCGACAATGCTTTGCCGACGTCTCTGCTTTGCCGAGTTATTATTGGGGCGCAATGAATATTCATATGAAGTCCGGTTTATCAGAGAAAAAATATTCTGTGCGAGGGCGCCACAGAGCACACAAGAGAAAGTGCGGTTCGCGCATGAAAAAAAAATCATTTCCCTAGAGTCGTTTCGCGCAGGTTGCGAGACGCTCTCGCTCGTGGAGCATTATCGCAGAATGTGTTCACAATGATGATGGCTGTAGTACCCACGGCGAACGGGACGTATTTCGTGGAATCGCGCAAACGACCGCTAGAGGAACCTGTCGAACTTAACGATATCAAGCGGGAAAAGTCGGATTTAGTCGGTAAGTGCATTTGCTAATTTTCTAAACCTTGCAGTTTAACCAGAAAATCAGTCCTGTAGTGATTTAAAGGGTGCAGCTATCTTCAAGCGAACTAAGTAATGTGCAGAAAGTTTACTTACAGAAAAGGGGATCTTGGAAAAGGGTGATAGGTGAAAACCATTGCCAGATATTCGGGAGGGAAAAGATGGCAACATGCCACTGGTGCTCAAGCACTAAGTCCATGCTCTGGTTTGTTTGGGCATATGTTCTTGTTAAGGCTTAAGTCGACAGAACGTCATACTCCTTGCTTCCAATTCTTCACGCTTACATCACACGTGGTCTTGGTATGAACTGATCATAACTAGATAACCAGCACATATCGTTTCAAAGCTATTGTTGCTTAGGGCGTTATTCAGGGTTGTTTATTGCGTGCTTACCCGCTATCCACCTACAAGCATTCCACCTCGTCACATTTGCATTTCCATGCCTCTGTCAACGTGCTAGGAAATTCTTATCACTAATGTTAGTTTTTTTTGCTTAGAAATAGCACTGTCAAGGATGTCCGCTGTTGCACATGATTACGAATCCATCTTGTTCAGTCTTGTGAAGATCTTACACTTTCAAATTTCAGTGGTTTTACGTAGTCTGCACCAAGCTGACTTTGGCGCGCATTCACATTTGTAGACTACGAATTTATTTTCAAGTTATTTACAACAACGCATATTTAAAGGAATGTTAAAGACTATCACAAACAGTGTTGCTCATGTGTGACTGCAAGTTACTCATGGAAAAAGCATCTGATCTTATTTCTGCTTATGAATAGACATATGTAATTTCAAAGGTGTGCGCAAAGCTTTACTTTCTAGAACAGCAAGATGACCAGTCAGCGCATTTTGAAGCACTGTTAAATATGCAGTGCCACGTGTCGTACCACACCTCACATGTACTAAAACGTAGATCTCAGCTTGCCTCCTTTTTCCAGCTGTTACCAGCTGCGGGAAAGTTTTGCTTCGGGAAGCGATTGTTGTAGCTTCAGCGTCAGTCAGAACACGACGCGCGTGCACGTGTCGCTAGGTAACGCTTATTCTGCGAGGCCGTTGTAAGTCAGCTGCTGTTTATTATTATTCTTGGACATAACGCAAAATTGAAACCTGCGCGCGCCCTTCTGATTCGTCGGTCGCAACAAAAATTACAGCGCCCTGATCACGATGAAAGTAGCGCGTACGCTGCGTTCTTATCAGGCACTTGCGATCGGCATGATGATAGCTCAAGCTAATTTTGAAACATGCGTCGCCATCGTTTCGTTTTGTTCATGGTGACGCGAAGCCTTGCACATTTCACGAAAAGAGCACAGCACAGACTAGTGCTCAGCTCTTGCTTGCGCGAGAATTGTATCGCAGGCGTTCGTGCATGAGTCTATTGTTAACGCGTTTTGAAAACAAATCAACTGGACACCCACATTGCTTTGAAACTCATTGGGCCGTGGTGTATCATGACACCAGTTTTCTGCATTTTCTTAATTGCCTTGCAGATGTTGCAACGGGCACGGCTTTACAGCCCAGTGCTAGTGTCAACTGTAAAGCATACGATTATTATCGTTCGGTCATATCTCTTACCCTAACGTTCTCCGTTATATGAGCCTGAGGAAATGTCCATTGCTGCCTATGGTTAGCTTTGAAGATGTCTCCTAAATGTCATCTCACCTGTCATCGTTGCAGCGTACCACCGTATGCTCGCCGAGTCAACCGCCGCTTCCTGCATCAGCTTCAGATCGATTTTAACAATATGTTTCACTCGTTACAACCAAACCCTGGAAGCTGTCACCATACCCTAACAGTGTCTTCTAAGCGCCTATTGTCAAGCACGAGCGCGTCATTAAACTGGTTGTGAAGATGTTACTGTTAAAATTCGCTTTCGCCCTCTGCTCGTGGCTTAGGCCAATGATTGTGACGAAGGTTGTACGTCTCCAGTAAGATTAAACAGAGAAGGTTGAACGCCAGTCAACAAAGCGTCCGACAGCATTTTTGTGCCTAGTTCGCAAGTGTTGTAAATAATGACGTGTATGTCAATATCCGTGACACTCCGTGGAGGTGTGTTAAGAATATCTGTTCTTAGCANTGAGTATTTCGTATCAGCCTTGATGTAGCTATCGGAAATGCTGCTTCTGTTTCTCAGTAGTANTACATGCAAAGGCAACTGTCGCCGANTCGTGGACAGTGATTGTGAAGAAACAATCAACTAACTTGTCTGCATAGTAAACCCTCCACTTTATTAGTAAACTAAATGCTGCAGCGCCTCAAATACGTCCACGAGTGTNTGGTGTCGGTNTTTTGTGGGCAATGCCATTAAACGTATTAACGAACACTTATGAAAATGCAAGGCTCACCAGAAAACGGCAATATTTGGAGTTTACGCGTAAAATTTCGCACCGCGAATTCAACTTTCAGTTAAAATGTCTGCGCACAACAATACCATATCGCGATCTCACGCCATCCTCTCACTGACATGTAAAAGATTGCTAGCTTCTTCGCGCATAATCTTTTTGCATGAAAACAAACTACCAGTACTGGAAACACCCTTGCGAATTAATTAACTTGGTAACTTGGCAGAGTGTTCTGAAGTGTAGCTCTGAATAAGTGCAAGTGAAGCCGCACGATTGGTCAATATATCCAAACATTTGAAGTTTGAAATTGAAAAATGGAAAACTACGACCAGTCAAAGTGTTTGAATAAAATGCTGAAAATTCAACTAACTGTTACGAAATCCAAATTACGATTTGATATTGTGANTTATTTTTTGTTTGTTTGAAAGGTTATGTTGAGAGTTCGAAGTCTAAGCAATAAACTGATNATGGCTAAGTTTGGCTACTAAACTGATATTCTTTTCTGACACAAAGTTCAACGTATGTACTTTTGTACGTGTGGTGGTTACACTTAAGTCAGGCCTGGCCAACCGCGNCTGGCGAGTCCCATGCGGCTCTTTGCCAGGGTTGCCACATGAAAATTTCNATAAAAAGCTAAACAGTGCAAAAAGAGGCCAGAAAAAGGCCAAGCCNATTGTTTAATAAGCTTGAAAAAGGCCAAACTTTGTTTGTGGTATGGCTATTCCTTTGTCACANAGAAACGTCTAACTTACAAGAATATCCTCAGAAATTTTCTTCGAAAATNGGATTGACTCTTTCTTGGCATTGAGATTGTGGCAGATGTTTCATAGATCTGAGATTAAAACATCAGATGTGGCAACACATCTTACAACACACTACACAGTGCACACAGTTTCAGTGATTACGCAAAAACTATTTCGATTGTTGCATCCCTCAAATGATGCTAACATGAGAATGCGGCGTCGGTCTAACATAGCATTTATTGCAAATATTTCGCAAATGTGTTGCCGATAAAATAGTACTGTAATATTTTCCTTGAAAGGAAACTTTTTCAGCGTAAAATTGCCAAAAAAGTGTCAAAAGACCACACTAACTTTTTAAGGCCAACCAACTTGAGACGAGACCAAAAACGGCCAAAAGGCCAAAAAAAAGTTTTCAGGCCAACCAACTTGGAACGAGGCCGGATTTCTGAAATTTGGCCTAAACAAGGCCAAACCTGAAACCCTGCTCTGCCCGCTTTCACGCGGCCCTTACATAAATACCGTATTTATTCGCGTATAATTCGCAAAACTTTTTACGAATTGTTCACCTTGAATGTGGGGGTGCGACTTCCACACGAGATGCGACTTACACACTTAAATTTACAATAAATCTAGCTGAGCAAAGGTATGTGTGGAAGTTAGGACGGCATGTGGTGATGTTCACCTGTGCCCAAGTGTATGATGTGGCTCTTTGTGGTAACACAGTAAGAAATGTCACTCGTGGTCTCGGAGTGGTTGACCAATCCTGTCCTAAGTGTTAAACAAAATCAAAATACGATATTTTGAAGCAGGTGCCTAAAAATCGACCTAACATGTGGCAGCTATCCCGACAAAAGATCATTGCAAGAATGTCTTCAATTTTCAACAAACTTAAAGCGTTCGTTTCAGTCTCGTACAATCTTGAACAGTAAACAGTTGACTTAAGCCTGTGGAAGAGCAGCATGTTGAAAATGCGACTTTACAAGTCTCTTTACAAGAANCTTGATTTCCGAATGCGTCAATGCATCATTTCCTTAGGCTGTAGTTTAAACGTCNCTTGCTAGAGTGATCAAGGAAACCATTTCCTTTGTTTCTTGATTCAAATGTTTTTGTTGTCCAAAATTATTGGTAGTGGAAGCGTGCGAAAAAAGATCCAAGCAGACCTACTCGGCAGTCGTTCTTAAAAGTGTTTTTCCTCGTGACTCAGTGATTTTAAAATATAGTCCTGGGTTTCTTGCAAGTTGCGTCAAATACACCGGACTGCTGGTTTTTGGTACAAAATGGGTGCCTGGCATGCAACACTCATGTTCACCGTTTGGAGCAAGTGTTCCTCACAGTGCTTGACGTGGGAACCCATACATGTCGTAGGCAATGCGCTTAACTTTAGATGTTTAGTGCTTCTGTATGGTTCCTAGTGATAAAGTCATTGCTCTTATGTGGCGTGCATCCAGCATCAGGCTAAAAAGACATCACTCGCAAAACACGTATTTCTTCCACGGAACATATCCATTGCAGTTTCTTGACGTCAAATAATTATGTTTCAACATTTCACGGCGCGGCAGGTTCGGACTGTCAAAGTGCATTGATTAAATGAGTCGTGTCAGATACGCACAGCTTGCCATCTTTTGACAGACTGCGCTTGGCAAACGCTTCCTGCCTTTTGGAAACAGATTTAGCTTTGAATGACTGAGTGCATTTCTTGAAGGGAGCAAAACAACAATACATTATTTATTGCGACGAAAAGTTTCGCAACTTCCATTAAAAATACTAGATTGTTTTTAGATGGATTGCTTACAATATTTTATGTTCAATTTTTGAAGAATTTTTACTGAGTTTTACCCTAAGAGTAGGATACCTGCTCCGATTTGTACCATGAAAACACCATTGAATACAGCAGAAACAATTTGCAGTACCTCTGGGATGCTGGGAACTGTTAGATCCCCCTCAATATAACACGAACGTAGTGTCGATCCACAGTGTCATGCCAGGTTGCAATAATCTTGTTTGTGCATGCTTCAAACCTTTTCAAGTTTTATAGGGTTGTTGAAAGCAATGAAAACGTCATTTTGAGTACGATGGTCTTGTTTGTGTAAGTCTGGCAAAGCTCAGCCAGAAATAAATCGAAGCCAAGCAAGCATTGCGGAATGACTTCCTGCTGTGCCATGCCGTGACCGATCTGCGGGCGTCCGTGCCTGTTTTTTTCAATTTCGTTTCCAATCTCGTTTCCTTTGCTTCATCGAGACTATCACGATTTGCAGAAGCAATCGCAGCGTTGTTCAGAATCGCTTGCAAGGACTGATTTTCTTTCACTAAACAGCGCAGGCGGCAGAAAAGCAAGTTTCCAGAAAGAACCTCATTCGTGGTTTGAGCGGCTACAAGTACTAGAGAGCTGAGCTGAGTGTCAGAGGGCAAAAGCAGATGAGGCGGTCCACTGCTGGCTTCTTATCGATCGTCCATCGATTCGGAGGCCTTTCTCTTATTTGCGGCGTCCGTCTATCAAAGGAGCAATTCTGTATGCGGTGTTATAGGGTGAGCAAGGTCGACGGCGCAATTCGCTCACGAGGTCTTTATAATTTTAGGGTCACAGCAGCGAGAAAAAATTTCCAGTCGTTTGCCCGTTGCTAGGAGTTTCTAAGTTGGCATTGTCACCAATCTCACATGGTGCCGTCTCTGTGCTACTAAGTCATACTGAACAAACTTTAAAAATTCTGAAAACCTGGAAGTACATCCCAGTATGATTTTCCAGCAACCCTTACCTTCTTTTCGAATGGAAATGTTCAATGCAAAAGCCAGCCATTAGAAAACCAAAACCGCAAAATCACCTAATTTTGTTGCACTGCTAGTTCTTTTGCTTTTTTATTCGAACGCTTTAGTTTGTAGTTCACTAGCGCACTTCCTGTTATCTTCTCTCAAGCCTTACTCGTTGCAAAACTACAGTGCTGTCAAGTTATTCGAAATGCAATAGGCTTGTAAAAGCTAGTACCGCAAAGTAGTCTGGCAGAAGCAAGAAAAACTACGCTGACTTGAAAGCATCGCAAGCAGTTTGACACTGACGGACACGCATCACCTATTTCATTAACTGCGTTCAATTCCGCTTAAGAGAAGTAATTTGGAAAAAATCCAGCAAACAGGTTTCTGCTTGATACCAGTGATGTTGCTTTGTTTACGCACGAGCAAAATAAATGCTCTGAGCTGAGACAAAAACTCTCGGTAGTTACTGATAGCGTTACACTTCAGATAACATCATATTCGTGGAAGCACAGTCAACTCGTTTTATACAGTACGTGAGCTATGTTCACCCAAAATTGCCTTACTTTATGATAGGTGGTGTGCACTGGGCAAACGTTAGTGTCTTTACAAGGAAAGTATTCAACTCTTTAAAATTACTTAGTTAATGTGATGGTAGATTCAACTGATAGGTGTACTAGCCTTGTAATACATTGCTGTGTTTGAAATGAGAACGTTAACACTGGTGGCCTGCTCTGCGTGGCTCCTGACGAAGTTGACTTAAATTTCCCCGAAATAAACAATTCTGCAATCTTTTTAAATGGCAACAGAAAAAGTGTTTTCAACGAAACCATTCTGCAAACCTTGTTGATAAACCACATATAGACACCTGACAATGAGTTTCGGAAAACCCATGTATCACTAAAAGAAAACATGCGGCTAGGCATACCTAGAAGCGCCAGGGCAATTACTAGGCAAACATAACGTTGATATTTTGGTTGTTTTACTCTCTGTGCTCGTTCGGGGTTTGAGCTCGTGCTTTTTTCGAATCCAAGTTTACCAAAAGCATTCATTTTTTACGATTGCGTTATTAGCGATGGAGGCATAAACCTGCTCAAAGCGTGTGTACGTTTCAAACTCGTGCGGAAATACTGTTATATGTTGACATTTTGTTGGTTTCAGGACCAAACCAAGGTCGGAGGCAATGGATAATCGCTCTTTGCTAGGTTGCGAAATTGCCTATGATAGGCCAAAATTTTGATTTTTTGTAGAAGTAACTTTTAAAAACTTTACCCAATCAAAATGGATTTAAACCCGTGTCACATTTTAATGCCAGAAGTCGCGATTATTAGTTGTTATTTTTTTGAAGACGTATCAACAAAGTCCTTTTTTTAGGCATTAGTTGTAAAAGCCAAAGTAAATCTTCTCAATTAACCCCCTCCACATTTTAGTCAATGTTAAACGTTTAAGGTAGAAAATTACAATCAAGCGTCTTTGCTTGAAAGGTTAATGTTGCGAACTTCTTTCAGTGTCGTACTTGTTAAGGCGTCTTCTAAATATTCGGAATTGCTGAGTTAATTATCTGATTAAAAAATGGCACACTCATTTCTGTATTTTCTATCGCCGTAATGTAAGAATATGATGGTGAGGAAGAAACAGGCGTCAGTTCCACGCAAAAAATGACAAAAAAGCGTCCCGTGCGAACCCTGCCAAGGAGACCCACACAGAGGCAGGATATGATCACTGTTGGCAGTGCTGAAAAGACGCCATGCGCAATAGGCAAAGCTAGAATAACACAGCGCAATTAGCAATGCCAAACTACTAATGTCAGCAATTTCTGCTGCGATCAACCGTACAGTATGCTTAGCGTATTTTCAATACCTGTGTCAGTGAAGATATTCAGCCCTGATAGAATTGTTTGAATGAAAACGTTTCAAAACTGCTATGAGTCAGCTACTCAACCGGTCAACAGTCGGAGGTGTCGGTTTTTCATGGCTATTTTGAAGGCGTTTATTCTGTGTTGACCTTAACTATCATCTGAATAGAAAGTGTTCTTTGTCTCGCAAGTATGTGCATATACACCAGCACGAACAGCCAAACAAAAACGAAGTTATGACTAAATACGTTGCCCCGAAAACACATGAGATAATGTACATCTGTCAATTGCTTGTGAGAATCAAAATGAATGTAACTTAGCTGGTCACAAAATAGTTCCAAATAGGTGACAGTTTTATTCTTTTTTTATCTATGTTTCACTTTGTACCTTTTGTTGGTTTTACTACAACAAAACAAAATGGCGCCTCAACATATTCAAACTTCCCCCCGCCCCCAAGAATGAAGTCATATATAGACTACAAATGAGCATTGGACTGGACTTGGATTGGACTGGATACGGACTATAACGAATTTTGTTGGAATTAGATTGGATCCGGACTGTAAATTGCTTCATAAACTTCGGATCGGGACCTGGTGTGGACTGAGTTAACGGAAAAGAATTACTTAATTTTTGTTGTTGGAAGGCTGTATTTTGTTGATTTTTTGGGCTTTATTTGGACTTGAATTTTACATTTTTAAGAAAATTTTGGACCATGGTTGGACTTGGACTGAGTTTTTGAAATTCCAGATTGGATCTGGATCGCAAAATATGACTGTCCACTCATCTGCGAAAACAATTGCAGCACGGTAGCACTAGCAGATATCTCTGAGTACTGCTGATAAATTATAAACTAAAAAAAACGCTCCAAGAAATATAAATCCAAGACAGTGAGACAAAATCAAAACTGTTCGTTGCGTTCGTTTTAATCTCAGTAAATTCATTTTAGTTTCTTCATAGCTTATAGTGAATCATATTTTTAATTTTAAACGAATGGGTTCGTCGTTCGTTTTCACTCTGCTCGGAAATTCACGAGGCATTTTGCAACTGGAATTTTGGTTGAAAGAATTTCTTTTCACAACAGAACCGTTGTGCAACCTGCGCGCCTGGAACCTACTCAATTGGTATTTTGACTAAAATCGGGTCGCAAGGTGTCACCAAAAGAGGCGTGAAGAAGCTTGTTTCAAAAAAAACTTTCGAGCTCCAAAGTTCAAGCTTGATAATTTTGGGGAACAAACTTGTTATTATTTCAAATTTTTTCACTGTTTCAAATTAACCATGTATCTGTTAAAGTAATGAGTATCGTGGTATCAGCAACTTTTTGCAGTAAAACGAAGTGATTATGACTACCGATTCTGCATTCTTTTTATCTTTTTCTGAGCACTATTTGAGCCAGGTTGTTGGACAAAGAAATTAGCCATGGTGAAACATGGTTACTTTTCAAGATGCCTCTGATCACTCTCAATTTCTGTTAGTTTAATTTCAATCTTTATCTAGGATCAGACCTTATTTTTGTAAGGATATTCGTCAAAATTTAGGTGTTGTGTTATTTTTTCATGGTTTGTTGAATTTTACCCAAACTCTATTCATCGAACTCTTCTAAACGCGGCTGAAACTAGTATTAAGCTGAACAGGCTATATGAAAGAGTGAAAAGCAGGAGCCTTGAGAAAATGCTGAGGAAAACCTACGCGAGTACAAATGCTCCTTCGAGACGCTCACATTGCTGCCAATTGCAAGCGCTGTGTTTATGGTCGCACTTTAAACCAAGTTGTTTGCCGCAGTTTGCCGAGTGTGACAGTAGCCAGTGGCAAGGCCTTACAGGTGGCGCTGTGTATGGACGTCTGACAAGAACGCACCACGTTGTCCTTCGCTGTGTTGAATATGGCAGATCTACCAGGCGGCAAGCTTCAAATTCTGTTGGTCAAGGTGGAAATTTTTTGTTTTACGGTTTGATTAAATAATTTAGCAAAGCTTCACAAAGACAGAAATGCATCAACAGAGATGTAAAGTACCGTGGGAATAGCAGCATTGATAAGAAATGGTTACAATCTTATGCTGATGCAAATGCATATGTCTGTGTGCCCAAACTCGTGTCCGATTTTGTGTCTACGGAAAATGACCACAATGACTGTTGCGCTAACTAGTATTCAAAGGAATGCACTTTATAAAGAAGTGTAATACGACGCTTTTATGCACACATTTCTTCCCGAAATCGCCCTTGCTTGCAAAAGAATTAATGAAACAACTCTGCTGATTTACTAAGCAGTCGCGTCGTGCAAATCCACAGGCGAAACGGCCCCGCCAAGTGAAAGTTTATTGTCATTCGCAATAAACTTGAAAGCCAGTCTTTTCACGGCAGATGCAGTGGTTGCTGTCTTTCCCAGTGCCTTCAATGAGGCTGCCGTGCCGCCGCTCGAGCTCTGCAAGTCAATTTTTAACCTTTTACATCTTTGCCGTAGAAAGTTTGCTGTAGGCTTGCTTAAACCTCGTAAACTGCTTTCGGGATGGCACTGGCCGCTCTGGCAAAACCATTATTCCACATTGCACAGCAAAGACAACCAGTACCACAGTTTTATTGGCACTCATAAAACTTCCACAGCTTTTGTTCCCTCTCGAACATGCCCAGTAATTGGCGTTTCATTTTGTTCAGTAAGGTCAGGGTGCAATGTATGAATGAGGTTTTAAACTTAGGCTAAACTGAGTTTTTTTTTTCCGAGCGTTGCAAAGGACATATTCCACAGGACTTCAAATAACGACATCGTCGGTTGCACAGAAACAGAGATGGAGTTGTTTTGGGCAAAGTATTGAATGAATGCGTGAAAACAATTAGCTACAGTTCTTTCACCTGAACAAAAAGTTACAAGGCAGCTTGAATGTACTTGCATGGCAGTTTGACTTGATTTTCTTGTTTAACATGAGCTCTAGCAGTTACACACGATTCTAGCAACATTGTCAGTTTTTCTCTGCACAATAATCAGTGACCTGAAGTAGTCGCTCTTAAATATTTAAGTTCAACCTTTTAGTATTTCGAAACGAAAAATGATGGTGACCAATTTGAAATTGAAGTGAAATGCTGGTTGGTTTGCTTGTTAGCTATGCTGTTATTAAATGGAAGTTTCAACCTTTATTGTGTATTGCATTGTTCTCAATGCCGTATATATATAAATCTCTGTCGAGGCCATTTAAATTGTCTGACTGCACGAGGGAAATGTTTTCTTAGCATGACGTCGGCAATACTGCCTTAAGAATAAAAGTGGGAGCCGCAGAAATCCTTGTTTCTTTGTCTCGTGTTGCTGGCTTAAATTGCAACGTTGTGCTTCTGCTCTGCAGCCCTCAGCACATGTAAGCGTTTTCAGTGTAATCGCTTACGAGGCGCTGTGCCTTCGCCAAACGGTATATACCTTCACTTCGTGGACAGTGTGAGAAGTAAGCACAGCATTGTGCAAGCTGTGCTTACATACACGGAAGAACATTAGTAAGGGCAGTGTGGACTAAATTCATGGCAGCCTTGAATCGTTTTATGCAAGCTGTAGATTTGGAAAACGTAGACTTGGGAAAAACGTTTTGCTATTTTTTCTTTAAAATCTTTAAATGTCTGAAAGGATTTTCAGAAGCAGGTTCAAATCCCAGGTGCTAGACATGCACGTTCACTAACTGGTTATTCGTTTTATGATTTGCTTGCAAGTCTGCGGTACAGCAGAAAGAGAGGGGCTGTGTTTTTTGTTTGACCTAACTAAAATACTGCATTGAACCACTTGCGATGGACTACAGATGTACTGGCCATGAGTACATGGCGGATGTGTACAGCCCTTATGGAGAATACGGACATTTTATTCCTAGGGAGTTTAACGGTGAGAACACAACTCTTTTCTCTCACTTAATGTTAAAGAACAATATTGTTCGGTGTTTCTAGTGTAGCATAAATAGTGTAATTACAGCATTCTCTAGGATCTTGATATGTTCAAGTCAGAAACTCCTTGGGAAGCAGCAAGGCTGTTGCGCTAACATGTTCAACTTGCTTTTCAAGGTTCACTGGAAAAACTGACGATATTTAATTTAGTTTTCGATACTTTAGGTCGCTGTATTCTTTCGGACATGACACAGGGTTTGTTGCGCAGTTGTTGTCTCTGCATTGCCGCAATAATAGACACATTTTCTACGAAATTGTTTTTACTGTGGATTAAATTACAGATGCCCCTATGGAGAATGGGCTGTCTGGAACGCCGCCGTCACCAGGCCAACTTATACTAAAAGTTCTTATACCTGGATACGCTGCTGGAGCTGTGATTGGTAAAGGCGGACAGATAATTGTACAACTGCAGAAGGACTCGGGCGCTATTATCAAGCTATCCAAGGCGAAAGACTTTTATCCAGGTTGGATATGTTTGTGCGTGAATCTTCGATGCATGTTTGTTGTTTCAGTAGGGTCACCGAGTTATCTCAATAAAGTAGTCCCTTGTTGCTGAACAAGATCAGATGCTTTCGCAGCGGTATCTGATACAAGTATTCACATTCGATATCACGACGTGGCTTTGCGATTGCTTCGAATTCTTACAAAAAAGTTTCAGCATAAACTTTACAACTCGCATTGCCTACTTTTTGAAATACACTATCTAGGTAAACCTTTTACTAACATTGCCACAACCCTGCAAGTGCTGGGCCAAACAAACTCAAAAGCTTACCGGTTGACGAAAACCGTTTTGTTCCCGTTTGCCCAAAAGCCCTATTTTGAAATGTTTCAAAACATTTGATTCTGGGCTGACCAACGCAAATGTACTTTTATCTTTTTTGGAATTCAGGACAAAATACAAGCTGCACCAGGCCGATTGCAATTCAGGAAAGGCGAAAGCAGCTTTGTCTGCCGAAGTCTTGCCACAGTCTTTGATCGCCGTACAAATTTGTGCGCCAGCACCAGCGTGTGACGTAATGCGTCACATGCTGAGCGCAAAAGATGCTTACGCATCTGACCTGATCGAGCTACTACTGCAAACTAAGCTTCCTTTTTTCCACCCAGGCACTGACAAGCACAAATTTAAGGAAATTGAACCTCCTGCGATGTAGCGGCACCTGTTCAGGGTTCTGGTGTTCATGGTCACAACGGCAGCCGTGATCGAAACGATTGCCGAAGGATTAAGGACTGTATTTAATCTTGTACGCAAACAATAGCAATGTCCAAAAGTCTTTGCCATGTTTTTGAGCATACAATGCTTTTCACGTCGCCTTCCACAAGCTTAGCGCAGATGCGAATTCGAGGGTGGCTACTGACCTTGTTGCCAGGATCCGCTCTGTATTAATTGATGCTTCACAAGCGAATAGTAAACATCAGGGCAGCGCAGTGCAAGCATTATTAGGCACCTTCTTTCCTGACGTGATATGTCGGTTGTCTTCATGTGGAAGCCAGCAATCGTCCCGTCAGCGATGTTGCATGCCACTTGAATCGCAAGGTCCGACATAATAGGCGACCTCCTAGCTAGGCTCACCGAAATAAGGTTAGTTGCGCGATCAATGACACAAGCATCTAATGTCCGGCACACTTAATAATGTTGTCTTTGTTGAAATCACGCACGCTAACTTCATATATTCATTGATCAGGCTGTGGCATGAATATATTTTCACATAAATTGCACTTCTGCTACCTGAATTCAGTTGATTCTTTTGGCGCAGGTGGCAATGTTTGTCACAACCGTTACGAAGTACACAAAAGTGCGACATGCTAGACAGATTACAAATGTCAGTAACTCGAGATTTCCGGTGGTATTCAAATTCCTTTTTCTTCGCATGCTCTAGTGTAGAAGAACATCAGACTTGCCTGGGGAAGGGCTGTAATGTTTTCGTACGCTTCTTGTGACAATGTTACGGTTTCGTTTCTCGATAGCTGTCAAGAACCACACTTCGAACTGATGCCATTCAATAATATTTTCATCCGTGCAAAGTGCAGCGTTCTCAATACGTCACCACCTCCCTTTTTCCATTACGTGTAATGACTACCTTGCGATCAGTCCAATAGTTTAAGAAACTAGAATGTCATCTTTCTAATGAAGCTTACTGTTGGTGCAAAGGGCAAAGCTCTGTAAGTCCTTGCCTAACCTTGTTATTACGTTATGGAGCCCAAGGCCTCTCGCAGTCTATGGGATTATCTGATTTTCCTGACAAGTTGGTAGGTCGTGGTTCTGTAACATCCCCAGCACCCATGAAATGGCTTGCAAGAAGTCCGCACATGACAGCATGTGGCAACTCTCCTTGTGGATTCGTATAAGGATATTGTGTCTAAACAACGCTATCACTCTAATGGTGAATAGATGGCAGCTGTTACCACGGCATTTGGAACAATATCCCATGCGATGTTGAGAAAAATTTCTCAGAGAACATGGCGTGATATTACACAGCGAGAATGAGGTACAGCACACAGATGCACTGGATATGTAAGATATATGGATGGGTAGGTACTAATGGCCCACCCTGTACACCAACAATAGTCGAAAAGTTGGCACAGACAACAGTCGAAAATGTTTTCAATCTACATTTTGGCAAAAGTAATTCACGAGTTTTCAGTGATAATGAACAAAACATAATTTCNAAATTTCGAAAAACAGATACGTTAGTAAAGATTATTTAGGTCTTGGCCTGAACAGTTCTGTTGAAATTGTTGCATAATGGTGAAACCTTGTGGCCAAAAGAGGGAAGAAGCGACAGAAAACACCGATTACTTGCCATTGCAGATAAATCCTTACACCTCAGTTTGCTGTAAGTCATGCATTATGTCAATATAAAGTGATGCTCACTTTTGTTTGATTTATGTCTTATGTAAAGCACGCGTGCCATTATTTCCAATGGATATTTGTTGATGATTTCATATGGTTTAGTTTTAATATGTTTACTAATCTATGGGCTCAACCACCACGCGACTCGATAATAAAATTTAATGTATTTAACTTTTGAAAATTATACTTGATTTTCCCTTTATTTTGATAGCCATTTTCTGCAAGTGCAATTATTTTTAACATTCTTAATATCATGCATGAAAAGGTGTTCTTTCACAGGAAATATTCAAACCACATACAGTGTTTAAAGAGTATGTATTTCGCCTACTGAATAGGCATCTTTAGCTCTTATTTATACCAGGTTTTTTTTAAGTAAAATGTTAAGTACCCAGTGTGGATCTGCAGGGACCCGATTTCTCTGATTCTGGGGACCCGATATTATCTGATTTTAGGGACCCGATTTGAAATTCTAGGGACCCGAATCGGGTCCATAAAACGCCTTAAAAAACCCTATTTATACATTCCTGATGCTTAGATTGTCGCTGGACCAAGTCCTTCGTCCTTCGTAAAATTGGCCCAAAATGGGTTTGAATATATTCTGACTAGCCATTATCCTTTGTACAAAATCGGTGTACTTGCAAAAAGACAAAAAGTAAACACATCTGTTGTTTGTTGTGGAAGGGATGTGTTATGAAGTTTGGCTTAGGAAGCTAAACCTTAACAGATGCCACTGCACAATTATTTCAGGTAAACGTGCGGATTACACCCAAATAAGTGTGCTCTTTGCACAAGGGCCATGAACATGATAATGAACACGACCAACTTCCTTATATCCACTCAACCCTCACCTGAAGTGCTTCCGAAGTAAACGACAATATGTTGCTGCAAGTGTGAGAAGTGATGTAAATTGTTTTACAAAAATCCTTTATTGCTCACATCGAAAATCAAAGTGGTTGCTGCAAACGCAATAAACCTGAAAAATCTGCGCTGTACACTTATCTTTCAAAATTCACAATTACTTCCCAAACCTTTTGCAGTTAATCGTAGATGTAGCTAGCGGGTGCCAAGTGGACCATGCCCCCACAATTTTTAGCATATCTAGTCATTTTGTGCTTTGAGAAGCGGCGTCTCAAACAAAAATACTGTTGCTCCCCTAAAGTCAAACATTTTGCGGCCCCAAATTTTTAGCCTCTCCAAAATATTTTGGGCTCGCAACGCCACTGCAGTTGGTTCGATCTTAGACTACCCTGGATTGCTCCTTGAACACCAAACTATAAATTAGATTTCCTAGAATGGCCTGCAGTACAGTAAATAACAGAATATGCCGCCCAAATCACGATTTGCTTGCGAAAAAAACTTCAACTAACAGTAGCCGATCAGGTAGGCCGGGTCATGTAGGCCTAAACAGTGTTGCAGTATAGCAGTTTAGTAGCCTACCCCAGTGGGCCTACTGAAAGCTAGATGATAAATTGATTTTTCTCAAATACAGTGTGTTTCAGTGTGTTTCAGCTATCCACAAACTATTAGGAATTGTTCTGTGGACGTTCTGCATCCTTTTCTTTACCTCTACACAAAACAGTGTCTAGGACTGCGTCACATCACCGCTCTTTCCCGAACCCAGAGCAGTGAGTCTGATGCGTCAATATAGAAACAGGATCTACTCGAACGCAGACCATACCAGAGGCATCAAAAAAGGACGTGACGTCACGAAATCAGACGCATGCGCCCAAAAAACGCAGAGGACGCATGCCGTGTGCATGTAGCTTAATTTATTTAAAAACTTACTGAGCTCATCAGCTTGTGTTTGTGCCCTTGGGAAAAAACAAATTTCAAATCCAAATTTCAAATCCAACCCTTACTTAAGCCTTATTAGTAACCCTTGATCACTCACTCTAACACTGACCAAAATCTTCGCGAGGTATACTCTGCAGGCTGGCTAGGCTAACCAATCTGTAATCACGCGAATGAGGAGAAGGTGATCTGCAGAGAGAGTGTTGTCAAATTCAATGTTGTAAAAGTAAAAGTTAGCTGAATTTCGTCGGGAAAAATTTTATTTTTTATGCACTGTTAAATACTATAAAATTTCACCAGATTTTCATATGGTTCCAACCTTCTCTTTTTGTCACCAAGTCGTTTTAAATTTCACCAGATTTTCAAAATCTGGTGGCGCATTTTACCATCCGGCAACCCTCTTTCTGAATATTGCAATGCCTGGTTACAGGGACCAGGTTTCAGGGGGACAAGGGGACATGTCTCCCCAACTGTTGAACAATGGGGAAAACAATATCGTTTGTCACACCAATATTTTGTGATAAAAAATAATGTAGTTGTACAAATTTCTTGGTTACATTTACTGTTATATAACTGCCAATTATTTGAATCTCAGAGATACATATTTCATAAACCATACATTTAATGCATTGTTTGTTTTTTGAAGAATGATTGAAGTGTTGTGTTTCTTTCATCTACTTTGACAAATAACTCTTCAAGTGCTAATACTAATGTTTTGTGTACTTAGTAAGAAGCAAATACCTAGTAATCATTGTCAAGTATTAGCACAGTACTATGCAACTACCGTAACATGATGGGCGTAGCCAGGGCGCCAGTTGGACCATGGTACCTAAAATATATATTTTATTTGTGTGATACGCAATAACATGCATATCACACACAGTTTGTCGCCCCAAAATTTTGTAGCAAACTCGGTCTCTGTCTGGCGAACAAACTTTTAACAGTTTCACACCTAATGGCATATACGAGTACATGGGATGTTCCGCCTTTAGCAGCGATTATTACGCACAATTACATTCGTTGTACAATTTGATTGTTACGCATTGTTAATTTGTCACGTGGAAGTTTCATGAAGCATTCATAAATTTTGGCGCACTAAGTGGATGATAACCTTTTTTAGTAGAGACCAGTTGTACGTAACAGTATTAACTGGCTTTATTAGAAGGGTCCGCAGCTTTCAGCCAATTCGTTAAAAGCGTTCATGACTCTGAAAAGATTGAGAATCAATGGTTTACATGAAGTGCGACTATGGGCTTTGGGGTCCTTTTAAATTTTCTGATCTTGTCTAATGGAGGAACGCTTTACGCCACAACCAAAATGTTGTTGAGATTCCGTTTAATTCACGACCTATTACTCTTTTCTCTGTAGGGCTTCCAGCTTGTAGAACTCTCCCCATTCATAATTAAATCTTGAGCCAACCACTCCATTTTCATAAATCGCTTAAATTTCCATGATCACTTAAAACAGTAGGCCTACCCACCACCTGCAAGGAATCAATACTCACCTAACGTCCATACGTTGTATGCTTCGCTTCGCCCACCGCCCGTTGAATATCACCAAAAATATTTATCGCGTTCGTGTTTGTAGCGATTTAGAGACCGAACTACACCTTTTCATTGACTGCAACGTTCACAGCACTGTTTGTGCGGCACTTTTTGATGATGTTCCTAACTTCTCACCAAATTCGGACTTGCTGAACGCTTTGAGTGTTTGCTTCACGTTGATTCGTTGCGTTTGCTTTTATTTAGTGTACCAGATGCGCAGATCCACATTCCAGTTGTTGTTTCTAGTGCTGCTGACGACTTTCTGAAATCCTGTAACAGATTCTAATTGTACTCACTATAATCTTCGCTACTATTTCTTTATGCTTCCTGTTCGTTTTCTTGTGTCCTTGTTTCTTTGAAAACCCGACGTGACAAGGCAAGAATGCACCATTTAGACTAGTCCCTGTTACAAGGTTGTCGTTAATCAATAAATTAATCAGCATATAATGGAGAAGACAAATTGGGTTGAAAAAATCTTGAAACATTTTGTGTTCTGCGGCCCCTGAGATAACCTCTGCGGTGAATGTGACTATGGCAACCAGCAAATGCTCATTTGAATCACCGGTTTTTAATATTGATATAGTTGGCATTTCGACCCAAAGTCTTGAAACAGAACTAGAGCTGCACAATATTCCTGTGCGATCTACGGCCGCATGTTAATTTACTTTTATTTGTTTTCCTAGCTCAGACTAACGTTTTGGAGGATTCGTGGTGGAGATTCACCAATGGAAAGCTAAAAATTTTCTCATGTAAATACTAATTGTGATTGGACTATCCACCACAAGGACGAAAGCAGCTAAATTTGCTCATTAAGTGTTTTACTAGGAAATCGAAACACTTCATGAGCAGGTTTAGTTACTCTCCCCCTGGTGGTGAAATGTCATTGGAATGTGGATACGTGCAGCAGAATCCTCCTTAAGTTATGTAAGCAAAGGCAGACCGATTCCTTGAAAGCTCATCAGCAACTATATGCTTACACTATTAAAGGTTTTAATAAAATAGAAAATTAGTTCGAAATTAAAGGATGCCTAGTCTCTAACCTAACTAATTTTAAAACAATATAAAAATATTTCCATTTTTAAACTTTTAACAGCATTGTCTGTGATAAAATGCAGCTTAGGTGAAACACTTCTATCAGCTACAAACACTGTGTTCGTCAGGCCAGTAGTAGTAAGATGTATCGCAACTTTCAGTGATTTGGGCGTTCACGAGCTTTGTTGCCGTCACTGTTATTACTCAGTCGCTTGACATAAGCCTGCTGCTTAACCAATAAACCGTTATCATTTCAGCTGTTATGTGAGCTTATTTATGAAAAACGTACATCTCTGTTCTCGCCTTAGTTGGCATAAACGGGGTCATACATTGTGTGAGAAGAGACCGTGTATGCTGTTGGTTGTATGAGCTACAGACATCGCGTCATGCGTCTGATCATGGTTATCATCGAACTAGCAATCAACTCCTTCCCTGTTTGCAGTCAATATTTATACAACTCATGTTATTTATGGCACCTAGAGGAATGTGCGCTGCTGAAAAATCACTATAGGCAAACTTGTTTACATAAGAAAGTAACTAATCGAGAATGTACATGAAAGAACTACCGTGAAAGCACAGCAATCCTGAAAGAATTTTTGGATTTTCACGGCTATTTTGTTGCTGGCCGAATGCTCGCGTTGACTAAGAAAAGATCTTAATTTAAATTGGTTGATGACGTACAACAACGTCTTGAGTGGACTAGTGAGCGCTTCATTGGCAAATACCAAAACTGTGCGTTCAGCTCAGCTTTGGCGACAGCCTTCGCTGACCGAACATGGAACTCACTGGTGGGTCAGATAAACTCTTGTGAATAGACCTCTTCCAAGTAATAGAACGACAACTCCATTGCAGTGCTTTTCCCGCTCGCTGGTCGCTTTTATTAATGTCATTATGAATAGACGCGGACGCCAATCGGCATTCCGAATTCCAAGCTTTGCTTACTGGTAGCTGAATTAACCAATCGCTGGAAACAACTTGTTTACGCCTGTCTGTTCGGAACATTATTCAAATGCCGTGTCCTATTAACATTTCCTAGTTGTTGAAAACACTTAAAATATCATCTGCTTCAATCGTAGGTGAAGGATGCAGTAGTATTTTTTCTACCACTGCTCTTTCTCAATCAAGCACCTAGCTTCTTGTATTGCAAACTATATCCAACATCTTGCACGTTCTATTTTATATAAGGCCACGAAATTTTAAACATCATGGCGAATGCTGACTTTCAAAGAATTATGCTAAATTACAGCAACTTTTCAGCCTGAATTTTGCTCTTTTACGATGGTCATTTCATGATATTTACACAGCCTGCTGTCCCTGTAAGAGCATGTCTACGATATATTTTCCTTTGGCAAAATCAAAAGCGAACGACAGTTTAAGCATTGCAACAAAAAATGGCTTGATTATAAAACAACGGCATCACCACCCAAAGTTGTTCTGCAATCAGCCAGTTCTTATAGCTTTCGCTGCAAAACTACTTCCACCAGTTTCCTCTCGGGTATTTGACACACATTGGTTCACTTTACTACAGCCCGCGTGAATGTCATCAGTGCAAACACGAAACTTTCCAGGTGGCTACGCTGTGCGCAGTGCTGAACGTCAAGTGAACTCTGTAGTCATTGAGTAGTCGCTTGCGGATAAAGTGTACATGGTAAACATACAAAACTTTTAGTTTTTGTCTGCTTCACTTGTGAGTGATTAGAAACGTTTCCAGAAAAGTGGTTATGGCGTGAAATAATCACCAACATTCTCGTAGAACGGTGTCTCGGAGATACACTCGCATGACATCCACGACTCGAATTAACGCAGTTGCCTACAAATCTGGCGATTGCAGAGCTGATGGCCGCAGACCGTAGTGTTCTTGCTGATTTGCACTTTTGTTTTAGGAATTGGGTTCACAGCACGAATTTTTGTAGAGATCGCCGGTGTGAAGTGTTTGTTTCTTTCAAGGTGATCGTAATGCCGGAGGCCGGGTTGTCGCAAAAGTGCTACAACGCAGCTGTTTCGGATAGCTGTTGGAGAGGGCGACCGACACTTTCCCTGCGGTCAATTTTTCTTTGTTAAGCAATCTGCTGCGCAGGAAAAAGTGGTTCAAGTGGCTAGGGCTGAACAAACGCCTGGCTTAAAAAGCTGTTCAGTATTCACGAACGCGTTTGAGTGATGTTTTCGAGCTCTTAATGACCATCTGTCTTGTTTTTGCTTTCCTAGATGTTTTTTGTTGGAACATTGACTGAAGACAGCAGTGTATGTTTCGCGCGTGTGTGCTGCATCGAAGAACTTAAAACCCTCTTTTGATGGCTGCCCCAAGTTTCATCACCGAATATTTTCAACTTCTTTCTGCGTTGTAGTGCAAGTGCTTTTGGGTATATTTTAGTTCCTAGGGTGAAATGCATCGATCGTAATCGGTAAATACAACGCGAGATCGCTCAGCATGAAGCTACAATCAACACATACTCGAGTTTGGGAAGATATTTGGCTTCAAACTCTGAAATATGTGTTTTTCTAAGATACCAAAGATAAGAGTCGAAGAGAGGCTTTTTCTCTTGAAGTGCTTGAAGTCTTAGCCCAATTTTTGGTAATTCTCAGCGACGCCACAAACGTTGTGCCCTTGCGCTGTTGCGCATTCTCCTGCTTTGGCAGCTCACGTCGTAATTTCAAGCCATGAAGTGAAAACAGTTATCAGCCAACGTGTTAAAAATGTATGCCAGTAAAACTATCTTTAACATGCCTTTTGCTGAGTTGCTGAACAGCTGTTTTCGCAACTGTAAAAAACACGCATTGTACTTTTTGAGGATAAGTACACCGAAGCTAGATGCTGGAAAAAGCGTTGAGATTTTTGCCAAAAAATCTGCATTATGTCTCGCGTTTCAACTGTTATTTATAAGACCCTATCGCAAAATTGTGGCAAAGCTTCAATCTACGCTTGACGTAGCCTCCGGGCCAGGAGCAGTGCGACAGCGGAGAAAAATTATTTGTTCTCGAATATTCCTTCGCAAACTAAAACTGTGAAAGCGCTAAAATTTGCGTTGGTTGCCAAAGCGTCAGGCTGCCATGCAGCAGTCGAGAAGGATCGTCAGGCTATTTTCGACACTTTGAAAGTGTCGTGCAAGTGAAAATTGTACGCTGTTCTTTCGCAGGAACCCAAGATCGAGTGGTGTTGATACAAGGCACGGCCGAGGGCTTAATGAAAGTGCAAAACACGATCATCGAAAAGGTCTACGACTTTCCGGTTCCCAAGGACTTGGCTGCCATCATTGGAGACAGACCAAAGCAGGTGATACATGAGAACGAAGCACTGCATCAGAGAATATCAAATACCATTAAATTGCTTTGGACATCAATAGTTTTCGTAGATAAAACTCTACCTCCAGGCATGTTGGTTTTGTAAGGTTGTTCTGCTTCGCCGCGTCGTATATCAACATCGTTTCATGACTCGACTGAAACAAAACCACCTCACGGTTTATTATTTCTGCACCTCCTCGAAGTTCTGTGCATCGTGGCTTTAATCACCTGAAAGTTCGACTTTCTGAACACCATATGGTAGCTATAGTTGCTGGCGATAATGACCCAACAGGTTGAGCGTCGACGTCAGATCGATAACACCAATTCTTTGTCATTTCCTGCAGTTGCTTCCACTCACATGAAAGCAATATCAAATGCACGAAAACGACTCTCCACGTGCTGTTAATATAACGTAAATGCAGTTGCGTAGTTGGCCTGATGTAAGTCATCATGTTTTTACATTCATGACACTCTCTTGTTCTTAACGTTACTTCCAGTACTCGCATGTTTACGAATTGTGTATCATCTGGTATGAAAGTGGTCAGTAAGGACAGATGCACAGCTCACTGCGCTAGTTCAAACGAAATCCGCTTGCCCGTGCTCAAATGCCTGTCAAATTAACTTGAGCTACGTACATTTCTATGCAAATGACTTGTATCTGTTGCAAGGCGTCATGTATTTAACTGAATTAACGTTTTCTGAACAGCTGGTTCGTTTGGGACGGGGTTGCTTATCAGTATACAAGACGTCTAGTAAGAATTCAACGTGCAAAGTTTTAAAAATTTTAGCAAATGCTGGTGGTAACAACCTATTTGCTTACCTTTTGCCGTGCACTCATCGTCACCAAGCTGCAAGTTTAACCGAGAAAAAATGATTCTGAGAGTCCTATTCATGAAAAATGGTCACGTTAAAGTCGTCTTCCCACTTTCCAGTTCATGAACTTAATTTAAAGCACAGGTGTATGCAATCACGGTTTTTGAAGGAAGGTCGACTCAGTTTTATCAATCTCTCCAGTTACGAAAGGGTTCAAGAAAATTTTGACTTCTTCCCTTTTTGGCGTCTATGTAACTGTTCCCTAATCCAGCTGACGAATCTGTAAACATATTTTTTCTTTTTCGTATGAACAGCAAAGGTCGTTTTCTGTCATATTTACATTGATGCCCCATTTCTCGTTTGTTTCAAAACACCTGCGCTTGCCACGCACACATGGGTCTGGGGAATACCTACGACGGGTGCTCAAATCGTTTTTGTCATTCCTCGTTTCAAATCGTGTCTGCTTGTCTTTTTCCAAATACTGAAACAGACCAGCCCTTTCACCGAAGTGCATTACGAGATCGATATCTGTCCGATTATTTCACCACTGTGTTATTTTCATTTTTGTACTGCTAAAGACAAAGAACAAAAACACGTTTTACCTCGCATCCGATATGCACGATTCATTTACACCGGTTGCAAAACGATCCTGCTTCAATTTCTACGACGATTGCGCACATTTTACAGGTTTTGTACAGGAAATGATATTCGCTTCAGTCGCTTGACAGTGATAGAATGATGCCTTATTTGCTCTTGTAACCGGCAGAGACGTTTCACCACCAATATCGTTTGTGTAAGGTAATGTAAGACTCTGAATGTCGCATGGAACGCTAGCTTCGAGGTTATGCATGTGCCTAGCAACAACCTTCACGGAAACCAACGCATTTTCGAAAGCGAAGTACTGTACAGTTTGTTGGGTGCGACATAAGCACATGTCGGCGATGTTTCAAAGAGCAGATTTAATTGTATTATTACGCTTCCGTGAAAACGCTTAGAAAGCAGTCAGCAGTCTGGCAGCCGGAAAATCACTACTATTTCTCTCAAAACCGCCTGCTGTTTCGTGTCGTCCTCGGTCGGCTTGTTAAGCACCCTCCAGAGCGCTCACTAGGAACGGAAGGCCTCTCCTGACAAACCCTTGTTCGTTCGATTTCGCTTTCCTTTGTTTACACAGCCGTGGAGGATGGATGCGATGGAGTTGAAAAGCGCTCAAGTTCTGCTTTCTGTTTCTGACGAATAAAGCAATATGCTAAGCCAGCGCACCTCTGCCATTGGTAAAGTTCTTCTGCAAACGAATTTGTTTGCCACTTTCCTCAGAGCCACAGAGCGTGATTCCGCTTATGCCATAGTTCTGTGCTCCTTCGAAGTGCAAAACGACCAATTCAGCCACGCACATGCTGCTTATCAATATGGTGCACTGCTGTAAACAGGTCAACGAAGTTTTTTTACAATTCGTAACGAAATATGTAGCACATCGGCACGAAAGCTGTTTTGTTTTTTTCATGGCTCAGCGTTTTTTTCTCATGGTTCATTCGCGACCTGTGATGTTGCGTGACAAAGTCAATAAAACAAACCCAAGCGTTTCATAGACAAATGAGTTTATTTTTGTCTAATTTCAAACTGTGGCGGTTTGGAAGTAACGTGGTTAGGATACAATGGAGCAATCAAGCCGTATCATTAGGAAGAATGGATCAAACTTTGGTCAGTTATTGAGACCTTGTCTAAAGCGCTCACGTTTCTTGCGATTAGTTGCACCACCCTAGGTGTCTTAAATAGCTTCACGCTGGGCGTGTTTGCCATCGTGTAAATGTTTAAATAATTAATGAAAAGGCAGAAATCATTACGCTGCTTTTATTACGGCAATTCGGACATAACCGATGAACAAAGTTTGCGAAAATTTGCATTTAGTGCAACTTGTGCTTAGTCTGACTTCAAGACATGAGGAAACTTTTTGGTTTTGTCCAAGACACTTCCGTTCGCTTTATGTTTTGGACTTGAGATCGCTTTCGGCACCAAGCGAGCAAATGTGATTGGCCTATCATTCGGAAAAAGAAATGTTTCATGAAATTGTACCAATTCTTATAGTTTTTTAAAGAGTAACATGATGTTCTGTCCGCCAGCGATGCCGCTCCTCTCTCTTCGGTCACAGCAACCAAAGGCTGAATTTGTTAGTTTGTAAAGGCTTTCTTCAAAAATTCTTACCGCGTGTGCAACAACTTGCTACACTTCTCTATCACAAGCAAATGAACGCGTTTGTCAAATAGAGTTCGTGAACTAATCTTTGGAACTTGCAGACCAGGCAAAATAGCTGACAAATGCTCTCTCCCATTCTCGGCCTTGTATTAGGTATGATGACGATGGGCGCAGTTTCCTAGCAATTCAGTGTCAGGGTTTCTTGCACTGTTGGGTTTTGACGTTATACGCAGCTGTACCGAGATTGTTTTCCAAATTCGCTGCAACAATGAAGCTGAGAGCTTTTAAAAATTCATAGCACAGTTGCTACACAATGGCAATAACTGGCCGCTGAAATTGTGCCGGCGAGGAAGGGGAGAAAAGCGTGCGGTAGGAGGTTCCGGCTTGGCTCATCCACTGCGCAACCACGTACGGATCTTCAAAATTTGTTCAAAAGTGGTTTTCATTCAGCACGGAATTAATTTACTCCAGCGTCAATGAAAGTTCCAACGGTCGTTTATTTTTTATTCCGTAACCGCAGTAAATTTCAAGACAAATGGCACTATGACCCTGAAAATTACGTCAGAACTGTAGTTTGCAGCATTGACGGGTTTTATAACGAAGTAAAAGTTTCGAGTAGCTTTTCGGCTCCTCAGCAGAAACCTCGAACAGTAAAATGTATGGACCAACAGATAACCACTGAGAGGGAGACGAAAGCACGTATGGATGTGAATGCCAGTCAGTTGTGAAACTGCCTTTTGCTGCATACTGCACCAACAGGTCACAATTGCAGCGATGGAACATGGCAGAGCTTTCGTCATACTCTCGAAGTCTTTGGTCGTCATTACGAAAAACTTCAAAACGTGCCAGTGAGCCGACGTTCTCGTTTTTAAAATGTGTTTATGACCACTCTCCTGAGAAGACAGGTTTTGGTTTTAGGCTCAGTAGTGATACCTCTCTTTGCAGTGCAAATACCCGTGGCAAAGCTTTCCAGCATTGAAAAACAATGTCGTGATGGTAATTTGAAGGAACGTAAAGGTCTTTGAGCATATTTCGAACATCCAGTGATTTGTTGATGTCCTTCCATAAAATATTTTCAAAAGGCAAAAAAATATGGGTATGTAACAGATTCGTGCTAGCAGCTTTCCCCGGGCTGACTGCGCGGCGTTCGCTCGCTCTGCCGGACGCAGAAGCAGAAGCTGGTAGTCATGGCATGAATCGTCGAGACACGTGTGAGTTCAGAATTCGTTAACAACCACAGCGCCAGCGGTCGACGAGGTTTAGGCAACCGCAGTGTGGTGCAAGTACAGTCCGGGTTACCAAACGAAACGAAAACGAGCCGCCTGCGCTGGCAATACACGAGGATTGTTAGTTGCGGTCTGATAACTTCCGCGATCTTGAGCCTGCTTGACGTTGAGGAGCGTTTGTCGTCACACTGCCTCGTTTCAATCGTCACACTGCCTTACCAAGTCGTTAAATAATGCGCTGTGAAAAATCAAACAATGCTGTTTGATGCAGATCCCTCTGTTTATGACCAATTTCAAAAAACAAAAGACATACCGTCTTGCATAATCTGCTGACCGCTGCTGCACTCAATACAATAGAGAAGATGGCATTCTTCCTCGATTTTGCGTCATACCTGTCGCGTTGAGAAATTCTTTCTGAATACTGAAATCCTTTAATCAGTGTACAGCATTTATTGTTTTAACTGGAATCAAACCTTTTTGCTAAACGCAACGTTGGTATTGCGCGGATTACAGTTTCGCTGACCATGTTTTCGAACGCTCATATTTTTTCGAATTATGGAGTGATAGGTTTTGAGCTGATCCTTGTGAANCTGCTCGCTAAAATCTTGACCGCATGTTGCGTTGACATTCCAAACGTTAGATCGGTCACGTTGCTCAGAGTCCAAAACTCCTGCCTTTCAAATCAGGATCAACCACGGCATCCACCAGTAAACATGGCAAAGTTTTTTAATTGCCACACATGCAAACTTCTGCATTTTTTCTATGACAAGACAAGGAACTAATGCCGCATTGAGTAAAACTCAGCGCTTTTTCGAATTTAAATTTTGCTAGACTTTGCAATAGTTTCATGCCAACTTGCTTTTCAGGCTTTTCGTACCGAAGATTGTAAAATAGTTATATTCACTTCCATTCTGTGAAGTTCGTCGCCGGCCATTCAAACGCTTTTAAGCAAACATGGCGACGTGGCGCACTAATGAGGTTTTCCTTGTTTATGTTGTGTGCAAGTTTTGCACACTTCAACTAGGATGCAGTTGACCACAAAACCATCGAGTTATCTTAACTGTTAGTTAATACGTGTTCGCACATTTCAGAGCTTTCAAGGGCTTTCCGCTTTGTTGTTTGTTTGCGACGGTTGTTACACAGATGCAGCGGTGCGTTGTTGGATGCACTCAAGTAACTTGGTTGTCAGGCTGCCATTCCTAGTAAAGGAAATCCGTGACCTGAGTGGAAAGGATGGCGCTACGCATTCGCGCAGGCGGGGGAGTACAACCTCAACATGGTGTTGTTTTTTTTCCTTTGACGTGTTTTTATGCAAAGGTTACGCCGCATGCCATCAGCGGATGAAGTATTTGAAGTTTCGGTTCGTCTAATGCCTTTTGACATGAGGTTGCTTCGCTAGAGCACCTGTACGTGAGATTAAAACGTGAAAGTGCACAACATTCTACACCAGTGGTTCTCAACCTGGGATAACTTTACCCCCAGGGGTAAATTTCATCTTTCTAGGGGGTAAATTTACTGAATCAGAAATTATACCGAACGTACATGTTTATAAATTTTAAGAAAATGTAATATCCTAGGTTATTAGGCTAGTTTGTTGCAGGACAAAACAAAATAGTACATCCAACAGTGTTTTATTCGTAGATTGATAACAAGCTTTGATGTCAAGCGTCATAGAGCATTTATGCGAAGTAGGTTTATGGATATATCACACAAGCTGGAGATGTTGCACCTTGGACAATGGTTCAGAGTTAAGCTTAAATTTTCGCTTTTTATTTCATCTTTACACACGTAGGCTACCAGTTTTATTTGAGCACCTCGTGTGCGTAACACTGTTTGTGTTCACGACTTCACTTGGAATGTGTACGTAAAAGGAGATTGTAGCTGTTTCAGAATTAAAAAATCCTCTATTGTGTAATAAATTTCACTGTTTTCCCAATGATTAGACTCTAGGGCAGTGGTTCTCAACCTTTTTGCTGAAGGGAGCCAAATCCATACTAACGACTTTGTTAGAGGGCCGCTCTAAAGAAATTTTAACACAAGTCAATTAACACGTTTTGATTTATAGCAGAACGGAGTCTATTACACAAAATATCAGATATTTTGTTGAAAGACTGCTGAGGGCCGCACAAACGGTGCTTGGGAGCCGCATGCGGCTCTCAAAACAGTGGTTGAGAACCACTGCTCTAGGGCCATGTTTCTCTTTCTTTACACAGGATGATATAGTATGGACAGTGGACAGCCTTTTATGGTCTTTTTAGTGAATGAGTTATTCATGAGTTAACAAATGCAGGTTTCATTATGTCGAAAAAGATAACTTGTCTGGAATATCATACGTGGACTTCGGGGTTGACTTCATCATAACAGATGATGTTCAAAAACCTCAGTGTATCGTTTTTTCCAAAGTGTCTGTTGATGATTCGATGAACCCGCAATTTTGTAAGCTCGCTTCACTCCGTCCCACACATGTACATGACAACCACATGTCTTTTCAGACCAATCGTGCTCAATTTCGTGCTGTACGAACTCTGTCTATATCAGGATTCGTTTCTGAAGACACTTGAGGATTGGAAGCATCCTGTCGCTTTGCTTTTGCAATAGCAAAAGAAACCGCATAGAATTGGGGAATGACTTACCGAACCGTACATTATGCATATAATCGAAAATAGAATAAAAGAAAAAACTTAAAAAAATTTATTTATCAAACAATACAACGTTGTCATATAAGTGTTATATCTTGTGATATTTTAGATCACAAAGCAGATGAAATTCGAAGTAATAAGGCAAGAGTCACCCTTCAGCTAGATGAGTCAACTGACGTGTCGAACTGCACGTATTTGTTGGTTTACTGTCGATATATGCATGCAGTTGAGCTGAAAGATTGCGTTCTTGTTGTGCGAAAGCCTAGACATGACTATGGAAGTGACTGATAATCAGGAAAATATGATCAATTTCTTTCAACAAAATAAACTATTGGAATCACGTTGTCTCGTTGTGCACAGACGGCGCCCCTTTATGCTCCGTGAAGTCAGGTTTTACAATTGGTGAGCAAACAGACACCACACATCATTTCTACCCGTGTTCTTCATCGAAATGCACTGGCGAGTTAAACCCTTCCAGAATACTTGATTTTGAAGCACGTAACTAAACGTGTGAATTTTATCAGGGCACGGGCTCGTCCTTTCCTTTCAAAATGATTTGTAAAGATGAGCCGATTGATATTTAATGTTAAGCAATGCTTTATTCCAAATACATATCTTGCTACTGTGACTTTTCCTAATTTTGGTGTGGATTGGGCAAAGAGTTTCCAATGCCTTCGGATCGCGCATTTGAAGTTATTATACTACTTCAAAGTATTTATTTGTGTGAGGCAGGGTTCTCCTCAGTGTTGACCACAAAACAAAACATCGATCTCGAGTGATTCCAAGGATGACATGGGAGTATCTCTTTCAAGCACTGTTCCCAGAATCTCAGATATTTTGCGTAGAAAACAAGCACAAAAGTCTCACTGAGTGACTGGCTGGTTGAAATTGTTTCTCATTTTTCAATTAAAGAAAAATTTAAACATGGATGTGTATTCATTCTTTCAAACGTATTTCTTGATTCAGCTATATGCCGGTTCCTATGAAACTGTTTTTAGAAATTTCAACAACCTCAGTGAACCACTTCTTACTATTTTTCAAAAGTATTCACACTTGCCTGTAAGAACATTTTATAAAGTTTCATTTCAGAGACCGAAACGTTTCATACAAACGTTACCCTAAAATTGGTTCCAGTAAGTACAAAAATTCATGTACTGTATCTGAGTGTAAGTTTGCAACGTTTTTCCAGGAAAACCTGCCCCGAACTTTCTGCAGCAAAATCATGCCTTCACATACTAAACATTGCTGGGGGTAAAATCAATTTTTTTAATTGTGTTAGAGGGTAAATGAGACAAAAAAGGTTAAGAATTACTCTACTAGACTTACTAGTGTTGGAAATTGGAACGACTTGGCTTGCTGTTGAAGTAAAGCTGCTACTGTGTATTCTCGCGTTGTGTAGCCGAACTTTTTTTCGTACCTTCCCACGCCACGTCACGACTGCTTCGCCGCGGCAAAAAGTTAACTGAGATTTTCAGTTTTTATTTGAAAAAGCGGAGCCTGCACAGAGCACAAATTTACCCGTAGCAAGAATCAAAGTGCTTGTTGTTTTCGATTAATCTGCACTGCAACATTTGGTGGCAGTTTTAGTAGTATCCGCAGTGAGACCTTGCTGCCGGTACGTTTTTTACAGCAGATGACACTTTGTTCACAGAATATGCTGCAGCCTGTGATTCGTGGCCACGCGCCCACGCACTTAACGTGCACAATTTTTCCCTTCGATATTATCTGTGCTTCTCCCAGGGGATGCAATTTCGCAATAGACCATCTTATTCCCTGGGGTTGATTATCAGGTACTATGCGTTTTGCTCGAAGCATGAACTCCGCCTCAGAACTTTCACCGTCAACCGAATCTCAGTTCACGAATGACTTGATCCTAGCTTCGCTTCAACGGATCCTGCAAGCCGCAGTTCCCCCCAAGTCAGGCAAACTTGATCATATCAAGGATGCTGTTGTTAAGAACGTTCTGTGAAAACACGTTTCCAGGGAGACAGTGCGAAGGAGTTTAATAACGTTTTATTCTTGATTGTGTAGTGGTTATGGGTATGCTCCACAGCTCCATAGTTTTGCTGAGATACGGCGACGCTAAAATGCCATATACGATATCATTGGCTGCTTCAAACTGACGCAAAGCGGCTGAACAGCCACCGCAAAGCTGTGTCTTATCCGAACCTGCCCGCAGCTTTGAAGTCTGCCAACTGAATCTAATTTACGCAATCATCCAAACGTTTCGATTGTGGGCAAATTAAGTGGAACTGTACCAGCGCAATAAATACAGTGCATCAATGATCAATGTATTGACAATTCCTTCCGTGTTTTGATTTTTCTGGTATGTACGGGTGATTGTTTATCTTAGAGGTCGGCTCTTTATCTTCGTTTTTGAAAAATTTTTTGATCAATCAGAATCAGGGAATTGATTTCCTTCAGCTTCGCAGCTGCGAGACCGAAACAATAACTTGTTTCACGTGATGCAAATGACCTGAACTTCGCACTGATCTTTGTAGATGCAAAATCGCCTTTACAGTCTGTCGAAAGCTCTTGAAAACTGAAAACAATTGAATTATATCAAAATGCCTCGTATTTCACGGTAGTTAACAATTTTGACACTGTCTCTCTCTTTTCTTTTGCAGTGTGTGAAAAATTTTTGTTGCAGTACGGTTTTAAATTTCTATTTACCACTTGATCAGAAACCTACCACTTTGTAAGTTTTCGTTGAGAAGTCAGTGCTTTTCTACTTTTAGTTTCTCTTTGCCCTGCCTGCTATAAATTGCTATGGCAACGCGTTCGTTTCAGTACGCACAAAACCATGTGGACGTTTTCATTCATAGACTGCCCTCAATTAAAGCAGTGCACTTTTATAAAAATATGAAGCCAGTTTTGCGGCGAAATGAATAGGTTACAGGGGTTCTCAACCTTTTTTCTCCAATTTACCCCTTGCCAGCTTCCTAACACAAAATTTACCCCCTGTTTTTTCTTTACTCTCTAGCGCTGTAGAAAAAAAAGTAATGTAACTTCAGCAGCATTAAATTTTCCCCCAAGATAGGTAAAATTTGCCCCCAGGGGGTAAATTTATCCCCGGTTGAGAACCCCTGGGTTAGACGCAAACTTTCAAGGTTCACTCAAAATAAAGCACCTTTTGCGAACGACAAAGTACAGTGAACCTGCGAGTGGCTTGCTGAGCTGCTGATGTGACACGACAGGTGCTTCACATATGTTGAATCTTGTTAAACGCAGAGAGGTCCAGACCTGCCGCCAACGTTACACAGGGCATTTCCAATTATTCAGCGTGTGCGAAGATTCGATTTAACTTTGTTAGCCTTACGTGCTCACCCAGAGGCATGCTGACGCTTCAATCAACGGGTTGCTCCGTTTTCCCGCACCAACTCGTTTGTGACGTCGCTTCGTAGATTTCTGCTCTTATTCAGTGATTTGTGGGATTGAACTTTTTTTGACCCAATCTCAGCTGCTTTGTATCTTATCAGCGGTTCCTGAAAAAGTGCGTAGACTATTTTCTGTAACTTGAGGCCTCTTGAACGCGATCTTCACATTTGGGCCGCCATTTGCTTGCAGGCTTGCGTTCTGCGTGTGCAGCCGATACTCGTTATTTGTGTGTCTTATCACACTTTTTAGTTATAAATGCATACAGGCATATGTATCTATTACGATTTGGGATACTTTCTTGTTGCCTATTTGCTCTAAACCAACTTCGATTTTCTGAAACGTTTGGTAAACTCGTCTCAATTCTCTAATTTTCTGAAAGGCGACTAATCATATTAGTGAATAGCTGAACAGTTGCCCGTGCCGTACTTGAGCTAATATAGAAGCGAATGTGGCGAAATAAGTGTTGTCACAAAACCGCAGTGCTACGCCTCAGTTTGGCTGGTGGTGTTTGTTTTTGTATTTGTCGACTTGGCTCGCCAAAGTAATCCCGTGTCGCGAGAAGGCGAGTGTGGCGCCCTGCAGCTGCTCACTGCGGGGAATTGACGCACGCGTCCCGGGGGACATTATGCTCGACGCTGACACCTTTCTTGCCGCAAATGTCGTTGGTCGTATTGATCGAAGGCGCTTTTATGTAATAGCTCGACGTTTTTCATTAACTGAAAGATGAGCACTATCGACAGAGACCTTTTGAAAATGACGTAAGTCTTCATGCCATTGTCTGTTGCGCAATCCCAGTCACAGTGGGGTTTCGCGTGAAGTTTTTCATCAAAATGTCAAAACATCAAACACGTTTTGGCTCTGTCTAGTGAAATCTCATTGGGTGTGACTGATTGAATTTAATAGATGTTTTGGTGCTTAATGCCTCACACTACTGGTTTTTTCTTTTCCTGAACTTAGTTGTAGCCTACTTCCAGCGGAAAAAATACAATGTGCAGTACTTGTCCGAAAGGGCCTGAAAACGTCTTTCTCTTTTAAGAATTTTCTGCATACGTTCACAATAGGCCTTAAACAGTACAGCTTCACCACATATGTTTGGTACATTTAACGGGCTTGGAATTATTGTTTTATTAAGATCTTCGTGCTTATTGTGTGTAAGCTGGTATTTGAAGTAATCCCTTTTATGATTTATTTCAGGTGAAAATGATTGTGCCGAATACAACAGCCGGATTGGTAATCGGTAAAGCGGGTGCTACTATAAAGACTATCATGGAAGAAAGCGGTTCTAAGGTATTTTAACTGTTTTTGATAATTGCGTGCAGGAAGCAGGAAAAACGAGTTTGTGAAGACGGCAGTAAATCAAAAGTGTACTTTCAGACTAACGGAAAGTGTTTGTCATAAAAAGTCATCATATTTATATTTGAACCACGATCGCCGGCAGTCGCGGGTGATGCGAAATTTCGGCAAACCTCACGTGGTTGATGTCAACCCATCCCTACAGGTTTATTTGTTTGTGTTGACAATATTTTTCAGTTGTTACAAGAGTATAAACAAGGTTGCGCAGATTGCTTGTACACAAAGCTACCATCGTTATATGATGGTTGAGCGCGTTTTATCAACATAATTTTTAATTCTAAACTTGCGGCAACTTGGAAACGGCAAATATCTCGTTTGTTCCTCTATTGGTTCCCCAAACGTTAGCACACAACCAACTTCTAAAATGCATTTTGCGTTCCAAAGGACTCGGTGAAAGTTTGTTTAAAACGCTTCAAACAAACGTTTAGAGAGTTTGTAGTGAAACGTTGCCAATCCTTTTAGGATACAATTTTAGAGTAAAAAAGTAATGATTTTTACCGTTGTATAACTGTGATGTCTACGATTTTCCAAAGCTAAAAACGAAAAAATTCAATATGAAAGATCTTCAAACACCAACCTCTTTCACTGACAGGTACAACTTTCTCAAAAACCAGAAGGCATCAACGTACAAGAGCGAGTGATCACAATTAAAGGGGAAAAACACCAACTTATCGCCGCATCCAATATAATTATCGACAAAATCAAGGACGATCCACAGAGTACCAGCTGTCCCAACATCAGCTACTCTGGGATTTCTGGACCAATAGCCAATGCTAACCCTACCGGGTCTCCATACGCTGCAGGTTCAGCGGCCCTTGTGGATGCCACGCATCCGGCAGTAGCGGCCATGTTAGGCCACTACGTGATTCCGGGCCAGCATCCCACCGTTTTACACGCTGCTGTTCCGACGTACTCCACGAGTGCGTATCCGACAGTTTCGGCAGGAGGGACCGACTTTACTACGATTAATGCCGCAATGAGCACCCTGGGTTACACCGTAGGTGGAGTGAACGGCAGTGCTCTCGGGATCG